>ENA-OOZG01001745-OOZG01001745.1-human-gut-metagenome-genome-assembly--contig:-NODE-1745-length-14784-cov-1.733179_pt1 | contig 14784 bp, 9 predicted proteins | sample MGYA00241706_ERZ501384 | MGnify/ENA primary metagenome ERZ501384 (study PRJEB25962, sample SAMEA2042742) | human gut metagenome | biome: human gut; feature: human-associated habitat; material: faeces... | reverse complement strand
ATGTGCCGGCCGATATTTACGTGCGCTATCTGCGCCTGAAAAAAGAAGACGTGCTCTTTATCGGAGGTTCGGATGAACATGGAGTGCCCATCACTATCCGCGCTAAAAAAGAAGGTGTAACTCCACAGGATATTGTGGACCGTTATCACACGCTCATTAAGGATTCTTTTAAAGAATTCGGTATTTCATTCGATGTGTACGGACGTACCTCTTCACCCACTCACCATCAGTTAGCATCTGACTTTTTCCGTAAATTGTATGACAAGCATGAGTTTATCGAAAAAACTTCCATGCAATATTATGACGAGGAAGCTCACACATTCTTAGCTGACCGTTACATTACGGGAGAATGCCCTCGCTGCCATGCAGAAGGTGCTTACGGTGACCAGTGTGAAAAATGTGGAAGTACACTTTCTCCCACAGAACTGATTAACCCGAAAAGTGCCATCAGCGGAAGCCAGCCTGTCATGAAGGAAACCAAACACTGGTATTTGCCACTTGACAAACACGAAGGCTGGTTGCGCAAATGGATTCTGGAAGACCACAAGGAATGGCGTCCGAATGTGTACGGACAGTGCAAGAGCTGGCTGGATATGGGGCTGCAGCCTCGTGCCGTGAGCCGCGACCTTGACTGGGGTATTCCGGTTCCGGTAGAAGGTGCAGAAGGAAAAGTATTGTATGTATGGTTCGATGCACCTATCGGCTATACAAAAGAGCTGTTGCCCGATTCATGGGAGAAATGGTGGAAAGACCCTGAAACACGCCTGATTCATTTCATTGGAAAAGATAACATCGTGTTCCACTGTATCGTATTCCCGGCCATGTTGAAGGCAGAAGGAAGCTACATTCTTCCGGACAACGTGCCTTCTAACGAGTTCCTGAACCTGGAAGGTGACAAGATTTCAACTTCACGCAACTGGGCAGTATGGTTGCACGAGTACCTGCAAGATTTCCCCGGCAAACAGGATGTATTGCGCTACGTGCTGACTGCTAACGCTCCGGAAACTAAGGACAACGACTTTACATGGAAAGATTTCCAGGCTCGTAACAACAACGAACTGGTAGCAGTATACGGTAACTTCGTAAACCGTGCCCTGGTGCTGACTCACAAATATTTCGATGGAAAGGTTCCGGCTTGTGGTGAATTGAACGACTACGACCGTGAAACACTGAAGGAATTTGCCGACGTAAAAGAAGAAGTAGAAAAACTGCTGAACGTGTTCAAATTCCGCGACGCACAGAAAGAAGCCATGAACCTGGCCCGCATCGGAAACAAATACTTGGCAGATACAGAACCATGGAAACTGGCTAAAACCGACATGGCACGTGTGGCTACCATCCTGAACATTTCATTGCAGTTGGTTGCCAACCTGGCCATTGCTTTTGAACCGTTCCTGCCGTTCAGTTCTGAAAAACTGCGCAAGATGCTGAACATGGAAAGCTTCGACTGGGAACAGCTGGGACGTACAGACTTGCTGGCAGAAGGCCATCAGCTGAACAAGCCTGAACTGTTGTTCGAAAAGATTGAAGACGACGCTATTCAGGCACAGGTAGACAAGTTGCTTGCCACTAAAAAGGCAAATGAAGCAGCCAATTACAAGGCTAATCCTATCAAACCGACTGTCGCATTCGAAGATTTCGAGAAGCTCGATATCCGTGTAGGAACCGTATTGGAATGTGAAGCAGTTCCTAAGATGAAGAAATTGCTGAAATTCAAGATTGCAGACGGACTGGAAAACCGTACAATCGTAAGCGGCATTGCACAGCATTATCGTCCGGAAGAACTGGTGGGCAAACAAGTATTGTTCATCGCCAACCTCGCACCTCGTCAGTTCAAGAACGGATTAGTGAGCGAAGGTATGATTCTTTCGGCTGAAAATTATGACGGATCGCTGGCTATAACTTCTGTACTGAAAGAAGTAAAACCAGGAAGTGAAGTGAAATAATCTTCCTTCTCCCTATAATAGCTGAAGCGGAGAATCTCAAATTTCTATTTTTGAGGTTCTTCGCTTTCATTACCACCCACACCCATCTACTTATTAAAAAGATTTTGTGACATGCCCGAACAATCACTAAAAGAAAAAACCGCAAAAGGACTTTTGTGGGGAGCCATCAACAACGGCGTTCAACAGGTTCTCGTCTTAGCATTCGGTATCATACTGGGACGCTTGCTCTCTCCGTCGGAATATGGTATGGTAGGCATGCTTACAATATTTACTTTAATAGGAAATTCACTACAAGAAAGCGGATTCCGTGCCGCATTGGTCAATTTGAAGGAAATCAGGCATGAAGACTACAACGCCGTATTCTGGTGCAGTACATTTATTGGCATAGCAGCATACCTGATTTTATTCTTCTGTGCCCCGCTAATAGCTCATTTTTACAAGGAGCCGGAACTATTACCATTATCCCGTTATTGCTTTCTTGCCATACCGATAGCCAGTCTGGGAACCGTACAAGGAGCCTATTTATTCCGCAACCTAAAAGTACGCCAACAGGCCGTATCGGGAATCCTCGCACACATTATATCCGGATGCCTGGGAGTCACATTGGCTTTCTATGGATTTTCATATTGGGGCATTGCGACCCAAAGCCTTACCTACCTCATAGTGGTTACCATTTGTTCATGGTATTTTTCCTCATGGCGTCCTACTTTACATATCAATTTCAGCCCGCTGAAACCCCTGTTCTCATTTAGTAGCAAGATTCTAATAACCAATATTGCCAACCAAATAAACAATAATATCTTATCGGTGATATTAGGTAAGTTTTTTAGTTCTCAGTCGGTAGGTAACTACAATCAGGCAAATAAATGGAATGCAACAGGTCATCAGTTCATTACCGGTATGCTAAACAGTGTTGCACAGCCCATATTTGTCAAAGTACGTGACGACCGGGAACGCGAATTGCGGGTATTTCGAAAAATTCTTCGTTTTACAGCATTCATTGCCTTCCCGGCCATGTTCGGCTTGTCGACCGTTACCCGAGAACTGATCCTCATCACAGTAGGAGAAAAATGGATCGGAAGCATCTCACTGATGCAACTTTTATGCATTGGAGGAGCTTTTATTCCGATCAGCACATTGTTTTCCAACCTTATTATCAGCCAAGGGAAATCGAATATATACATGTGGAATATCATATCACAAGTGGTACTGCAACTGATAACTGTCTTGAGTATTATCATGATGAAAGGCAGTATACAACAAATGGTGATAGTTTATGTCTGCATCAACATCCTATGGCTGTTCATCTGGCGGATTTATGCCCATCGGTTCATCGGCCTCAAGTTTCGCATGCTACTGTCCGATTTGCTTCCTTTCATGCTGCCGGCCCTCGTAGCCTGTTTCATCGGAGGAATAGTGGCATCCTTCACAGGAGGTCCCCTCGTACTGACATTTATCATTAAGATTGTAGTAGCAGCCATCTGCTATCTGGGAATCATGCAACTAAGCAATGCTGAAATTATGCATGAGTGTATGAATTACTTACTAAAGAAGAAAGTATCATGAACGGTAAATTGTATATTGTAAGTGCTCCCCGATTCATCTTCGACGGGCTGACCTCCGACAAGCAACAACGAATCGTATATCTTCCCGATTTTTTGAGTTTTCCCAAGACTCGTATCAAACAACTGACACGAGCCTTACTCGTGGGACGTATCCGTCTGCCCAAAACGATTTTATATACCTGGTTTGAAAAGGCATACCTGGATAAAATGCTTCAGGCCAAAGCCGGAGATGCCATCCTGATATACGAAGGATGTAATGTGAATGTACTAAAGGCTATCCGTTCTTTACTGCCTGCCGGAGTGAGATGCTTTATTTATTATTGCAATCCGATTCATACGACATTCAAAAATCCATCGAAAGATTTAAAAGCCATCCGGCAATTGGGATACGAACTCAGCACATTCGACCCCCAAGATGCCGAACAATACGACATAACGTTTACGAACCAGTATTTCAGATACCCTTCTGAAAAGCTACCGGAGCAGGTAACCTCCGACTGTTTCTTCTGCGGACTGGCAAAAAACCGAATGGAAGAACTACAGACACTGAAGGAATTACTGGAAAGCAAAGGACTGAGATGTAATTTTATCATACCCAATACCGCTGAGGAAGGTATTTCTTATCCGGAATATCTCCGACAACTCTCCTTGTCTCGATGTGTCATAGATATCAATCAAGCCAATCAGGTGGGACTGACAAGGCGTCCGGTGGAAGCCTTATTTTATAACAAGAAACTGATAACGAATAACACGGATATTCGCCGGCATGACTTCTACAATCCGAAAAATATATTTATTTTTGGAGAAGATTCCCTTGAAGGCATCAAAGAGTTTATCGAAAATCCTGTCACCGAAGTTCCGGAACAGATAAGGCAACGATACGATATCAACACATGGATTGAACACTATTTACCCTGAAAAGGCCATGCATACACCCGTCAATTACATAACAACCTGGTTCTATAAAGAATCGAAGGAGGAAGCCAGTTTCTATCCTCAACTGGGACAGAAAGGTAATTCTTCGCTTGTACATTCTATTTACATGCAGATACAAGTACCTTTCTTCGTGACATTCAAACATTATAATCCGGAAGCAAAATTCATCTTTTTCACTAATTTGAAAAAAGAAAATCTGCCCGATTATCTTACTCGGTTGTTCGATAAACTGGAGGTGGAAGTTATCACATTGCCTTATACTTGCAAACCTCCCAAAGACTGGTATCCGGCATGGCAGAACCAGTTTTACCTGTACGATATTTTACGGTACATGGACACTCGCATGCAAGAAAATGAAACTTTGCTAATCAGCGATGCCGACTGTCTGTGCCATACCTCTCTCGAGACCTTGTTTGAGGCTGTCCGCAAGGATGGAAGTGCTCTTTATGAATTCATTACCGACAGACAATATTCTATCAACGGAATTACGCTTCCTCAAATGGAAGAAGTGTACCGGGCCTGTTATGGAAAAGAGGTAAAAGGTTCAATGACTTACTACGGAGGCGAATTTGTAGCCTTGCGAAAAGATGTAATCAGTAAAATCAATACTGCATTTCCGGAACTGTGGGCTTTCAACCTGGAGTATGGAAAGCAGCATCCGTTCAAGTTAAATGAAGAAGCGCATTTACTGAGTCTGCTTGCCGAACATTTACAAATACGTAATACAACAGCCAACCGGTATGTGAAGCGCATGTGGACTACTCCTCATTTCAACAATGTACAGCCGGGCGATGAAAACTATCCGGTATGGCACTTGCCGTATGAAAAGAAACGTGGATTGTTTTATTTATACAAGTTAATCGAAAAAAATGAAGGAGAGATAACCGACGAAACCGATTTTTGGAAAAAGGCAGAAAGATATACGGGCATTCCCCACATCAGTCTGCACAAGAGATTGAAAGACCGTCTAACCACCCTGTGGATGAAGTTGAAATAACTACTTACGACAAACAACTTGTATGATGAAAATCTTGACTATCATTGTTTCATATAATTTCGAAAAATGGATAAGCCGATGCCTGAATAGCCTGCAAGCCTCATCCCATCCTACGGATATCATCGTGATAGACAACTGTTCGAAAGACCGGACCGTAGAAATCATCAAAAAAGAATATCCTCGGGTCCGACTGATTGCAAACAAAGCAAATTTGGGATTTGGCAGAGCCAATAATATCGGAATGCAGATTGCCCTGAAAGAAGGTTATGATGCTGTATTCCTGCTGAATCAGGATGCCTGGATAGGAAATGATACACTGGCTGCACTTGCAGAACAATCCATGCGGCATCCTGAGTTTGGCATACTTTCTCCGGTACATTTAAACGGAAGTGAAAGTGAATTGGATAAGGGATTTGCATCCTACGCCCAACTTGCAAGTACGAAGGACCTCACTACCAGTCAGGATCCAATAGCGTGTCCGTTCATCAATGCAGCTTTCTGGTTTATTCCAGTCAGTATCTTGCACAAGGTAGGAGGCTTTTCTCCTCTATTTTATCATTACGGAGAAGACAAAGACTATGTCAACCGCCTGCATTTCCACCAATATAAGATAGGTTATTTACCGACGGTATATGGCTGTCACGATCGCGAATTCCGTAAAGTATCTTTCGAAGGATTCTGCCGGGCAGAGCGTGTCTACCTGCTTTCCGAATATGCCAATATCAATTATCGTTTCACGCAAGCATTTGCCTATGGCGTTCTGGCGGGAATCAAGAAACTGATCATGGCTCTTCTGAAAGGAAATCTTCAATATGCCAAAGGATATAGCTCTATTGTTTGCACCTTGCTCGCACAAAGTAAGGCAGTGATACAAGTCCGTAAACAAACCAAACAAATTCACGCCAATTATCTTTAAGCCATGACATACGCACCCATTCTGTTATTCGTCTACAACCGGCCGGAACATACCCGTCAGGTTGTTTCTTCACTGCTTCGTAATCAGGAAGCAGCCGAAAGTCCGCTGTTTATTTACGCCGATCAAAGTAAAACTCCCGACAATGATGCTGCCGTACAGGAAGTACGCCGATACATACATCGTATCAGCGGATTTAAGAGTATTACCATCATCGAACGTGAGTCCAACTGGGGACTTGCCCGTAACATCATCGACGGCGTAACGACACAGGTCAATAAGTTTGGAAGAGTCATTGTATTGGAAGACGACCTGATAGTTGCTCCTTATTTCCTGAAGTTCATGAACGATGCACTGGAAACCTACAAGAACGAACAGCGAGTAGGGCACATTCAGGCATGCGATTTTACCAAAGACACTTCACTGCCCGATACCTTCCTGATTAAATGGACGGGAAGCTGGGGATGGGGAACCTGGGACCGTGCATGGAAATACTTCAACCCCGATGGAAAGAAACTGCTTGCCCAACTGGAAAAGCGCAAGCTCACACGATATTTCGACTTCAACGGTAACTATCCTTTTACCCGAATGTTACGCCGGCAAATTGCAGGACAAAACAATTCATGGGCCATCCGCTGGAATGCCAGCCTGTTCCTTGCCGACATCTTATCGTTGAACGTGGGAAAATCGCTGATTCAGAACACCGGATTCGATGGAAGCGGAACCAACTGCGGCGGAGGTGGCCTGTACGACTCTACCCTGTGGCAACAACCTCTTCCCGTCAAACTTATTTCTCCCATAGAAGAGAACAAGGCAGTACGAAGAGTCTTCGAAAAATACTATCACCGGACCAATTGTTTCTGGGCAAAAGCCATTCGCCGCATCAAACGTACTCTGAAGGGAGATTTTGGCGCTTGATGCAGACAAGCAAAAAGAAAATAAATTACCTTTGCACAAAATTCAGGAAGCTATGAGAGTATTAATCATTAATACTTCCGAGCGAATCGGAGGGGCGGCAATAGCGGCAAACCGCTTAATGGAAGCGTTGAAAGGGCAAGGTATAAAAGCCAAGATGCTGGTACGCGACAAACAAACCGATCAGGTTACTGTGGTACCATTGAAAAAGTCGTGGAGACACATCTGGCAATTCGTATGGGAACGTGTAGTAATCTGGAAGGCCAACCACTTCAAGAAGCACAATCTCTTTGCCGTCGACATTGCCAATACGGGAACAGACATTACTTCCCTGCCGGAATTTCAGCAAGCTGACGTAATACATCTGCACTGGATCAATCAAGGAATGCTCTCCCTGAAAGATATACAGAAAATCATCGATTCAGGAAAACCTGTTGTATGGACCATGCACGATATGTGGCCCATCACCGGTATTTGCCATCATGCACAGGACTGTACTAAGTATCAGACACAATGCCACACCTGTCCGTTGCTGTACAAAGGCTACAAGCACGACCTGTCGTATCGGGTTTTCCTAAAGAAACAGAAACTATATAAAAAGGCAAACATCACTTTCGTTGCATGCAGTCAATGGCTCGAAGGACTGGCCAAGCATAGTGTACTGGCACTGGGACATACCGTAACCAATATTCCCAATCCCATCAACACCAACCTTTTCCGCCCGTTGAACAAGACACAGGTACGCAATAGCCTGAACCTCCCTACCGACAAGAAACTGCTTCTGTTCAGTTCCATGAAGATAACCGATCCGAAAAAGGGTATAGATTACCTGGTAGAAGCATGCAAACTGATTCAGAAAAACCATCCGGATTTCTGCAATTCGCTGGGAGTCGTGGTAGTAGGAAAAGAATCGCAGCAATATGCCGATCTCTTCCCCTTCCCCATCTATTGCCTGAATTATGTAGGCAATGAAAAAGATTTGGTAAACATTTATAATGCAGTCGATTTGTTTGTTACTCCATCGTTACAGGAGAATCTGCCAAATACCATTGTAGAAGCAATGTCATGCGGGGTACCGTGTGTAGGCTTCAACATAGGCGGTATTCCGCAAATGATCGATCATCTGCACAATGGCTACGTAGCACAATATAAATCGTCGGAAGATCTTGCCAACGGTATATGCTGGTCGCTGAACGAAGGAGATTACGCCAGCCTCAGCGAAGAAGCCCGCCGAAAAGCAGTAGAAACCTATTCCGAGCAGAATGTTGCCATGAAATATATTAAGATTTATAATCACATTACAGGGGAAAATGCATAACATTACACATCTGCATCCGAAGTTTTCTATTATTACTGTAACTTATAATGCCGAAAACGTTCTGGAAGATACTATTCAGAGTGTTATTACCCAGACTTACAGAAACGTAGAATATATCATCGTAGACGGTAAGTCGACCGACAAGACGATGGAAATAGTCAACCGCTACAAGGAGCATATCCACACCGTTGTAAGCGAACCCGACAAAGGATTATATGATGCCATGAACAAGGGAATGGCACTGGCAACGGGAGATTATGTCTGCTTTCTGAACGCCGGCGACGAACTTCACGAGGATGATACTCTGCAACTGATGGTACATTCATTGGCTGGCGTCAACGAATTGCCGGACGTAATGTATGGAGAAACCGCCATCGTTGATGAAGAAGGACATTTCCTGCGGATGCGACGCCTTGCTGCTCCCGAACAACTGACCTGGAAAAGTTTTCGTGAAGGAATGCTGGTTTGCCATCAGGCTTTCTTTGCCCGCCGCGACAGACTGGTAAACTACGACCTGCGCTATCGCTTTTCTGCCGATTTCGACTGGTGCATCCGTATCATGAAGCAGAGCAAGACGCTTCATAATACGCATCTCACCCTGATAGATTACCTGAACGAAGGGATGACAACCCGCAACCACAAGGCTTCGCTGAAAGAACGTTTCCGTATCATGTGCAAGCATTACGGATATTTTTCAACCATCCTGCGACACTTATGGTTTGCATTACGCCTCCTGCTTCACAAATAATAACGCTATTTTGTTGGATGAAGTGATAAAAGATGGTACATTGCGCGGCAGAAACCATAAATTAACAGGACAATGAAACAATTCGCACTCACTTTGTTCTTCTTGTGTACTGCATGCACAGGAATTATCGCCCAGAAACACATTACGAGCCTCAGCCCGTCAATCCACATAGAAGGTATTGTAAAAGATGATATCGGAAACATAAAGGCAGGCACTCCGTTCACACTCCAGCGCTTCGTAAAATTGACACAATATCAACCAACAGATCCCAACTACCGGCAAGCAGTCCTGATAGTCAACGGTCAACAGCAAGGCGTAGCACTGAACAACATGGAGTTTACACCTACCGATCCAACGACTTTCTGGCTGGCCGCACAAATCAACTCCGGACTGGTACCCTATTACGAAAGTAAAGGGCTTCAGGAAACCATGAGAAAAGAAATGGAGAATGAAGCCAATACGTACCTCGACGAACTGGAAAAAGCTAATATGATTTACGAGGATGCTGTCATGGAAGACTATGTACACTGCCTTATGCTGAGCATGATTCCCAAAGAATTCATCGCCGACCGATATGGAATGCCTTATGTACGTATCCTGAAATCTCCGAATCCTGACATCGTGATGTTGAGCAACAACTGTATGCTGGTTTCAAGCGGACTGCTTACGCTGCTTGACACGGAAGATGAATTATTCAGTATGCTTGCCAGAGAAACTGCACATTATGTACTCGACCACGCTGTGATAACCGTCAATAAAAACATAAGCCGTGCCAACCGGGCTGCATTCTGGGGAGCTGTGGCCGATGTTGCTACCACAGCCATAGAAGCTGCACTCGACAACAGATACGAAAATTATATTCCGGGAGCTATCTTTACAACCAACGACATTGTTCAGGTACTGGTAAACCATGATATTTATAACCGGATGGGACTGGATTACTCCAAGCAACAGGAAAAAGATGCGGACAATACCGCTATTCAGTTCATGCAGTTCATGAAAAAAGATCCGACTGCACTGGTTTCAGCTCAGAACAAAATTCTCCAGTATTACGAAGAGATAAAAGATAAAAGTGTACTGGAAAAATACGGTATATACAGCAGTCTGGAAGACAGATTGGAGAAATTGCAGAAAGACTATCCGCTGAAGGAAACAAGCAAAGACCCTATTTATCTGAAACGTACCAGTGGACTGGTGAGCTTTTCTGCATCCATGATGGAGTACAACAGAGATTATATGCAGGCCATGAAACTGGCTCAAAAGAACATCGATAACAAAATGGCTTGTGCCGACGATTATGTGGTAATGGCAAAATGTATCATGAAGCAGAGCAATACCACGGAAAGTAATCAGGAGAGCCAAAAACTGCTGGAAAAAGCAGAATCGATGAGTGAATTTCCCAATGTGAATATCTCGAAACAGAAAATTCTTTTACTGCTCCGCGACAACAAGCAGAAGGATGCCGTAACCGAAGTCAACCAGTACATTAAGTTATTGAATGATATCCAGCAGGCCCCTCACAGTGAAATGGACGAACAATGGCTGGCAAAAGAATATCATTGGGCTACTACACTGGTGAAGCAACTGTATATCCTGTAACTGATTCATAAAAGAATTACTTCAGAGAAAAACAGAAGATACCATTATACATAAAAAAATGTCAGGACATCTCATCGAAAATGTCCTGACATTTTTTTATTTTTTGTACAAAAGAAAAAAACTTTTGTACAAATTCTTTCGATAGATTGAAAAGGATTTATCCAAATTTCCTTTATGCTTCTTTACGTTTACGCAGTTGCAATACGATGGCCACAATGGCTACCACTGCCAGTATACCCAGTGCAACAAAAGCAATGGCTTCGGTTATATGCAGCGATTTCGGGTCGAAGACAAAGCGTACCGTATGCTTTCCAGCCGGAACATCCATCGCACGGAGAATGTAGTCGGCACGTCCGTGAACAGTTTCTTTTCCGTCAACGTATGATTCCCATCCCGGATAATAGATTTCAGAGAATACAACTACTCCACCCTTCTGCGAGTTAACCTCATAAATCAGTTCATTAGGCTCGTAACTCTTTAGCACGACGGTACTCAGACTATCTTTTCCAGCACCCGAATCTTTCACTTCTTCAGCAAAACGCTTGTCGACTACAGCTACCTTTGCCGGATCGATATGGTGAATAGCCTCTATCTCTTCATTGGCATTATTCACATACTGCACCTTATCTACAAACCAAGCATTACCCAATGCATACGGATTATAAATAGGAACGGTAGAACCTCCCTGAAGCGGGAAGATAAAGTAACGGGTATTCAGCATATTCAATACAGAGAAATGAGAAGGATCGACCTGAGTCATATCGCCGCCTACAGCCGGAAGCTCTTTAAACAGATTACCCATTTCGCCTTGTATATGCTCTTCTATCATTTCCTGATAACGACGCAATTTGGCAGCGTGATAACCTCCGATACTCTTATGCCAGTACGAAGTCTCGTTTTCATTGAAGGTATTGCTTGCCAGATTCAGCACACGATAGTCGAGTGTCTTATCTTCCAAAATCTTCTTATCCGTTTCCGAAGGTTGCAGGAAAGGCTGCATCTCGGTACCTTTTGCCACGAACTGCCCATCGTACAAATAACGCTTGTTGACACTCCACATATCTACCAGACACAGTACAGCCAAAGCCGCTACCAGAAAACCTGCTTTCAGCTTTCCGGCGCAATATACCCACAGCAAGGCTACACCGATGATGATGATAAAGAAGCTTCTCCAGGCATCCGATGTAAAGATCGCTACGCGCATCTCCTCCAGATTCATCAGTATAGGAGCAAGTTGTTCTGCCGGAATGGCGTTCTGCAAAGCACTCATTTCCATGCTCGAAACATAGGTTGGGAAGAACACCCGCGGAGCAACGGCAAACAATAACGACAGTCCGCCTGTCAGTCCCAGACTGATATAGAAAGCTTTTGCTTTTTCCTTTAACAGAGAAGGGCGTTCAATCACTTCCTTCAATGCCATGACTGCCAGCAACGGAATTGTAAACTCGGCAATGACAAGAATAGACGATACCGCACGGAACTTATTGTACATCGGAATATAATCGATAAAGAAATCGGTCAGTCCCATAAAGTTCTTTCCCCACGACAGTAAAATAGAGAACAGCGTACCGCCCAACAAAGCCCATTTCATCGGACCTTTTACAATGAAGCATCCCAAAATGAACAGGAACATCACGAAAGCTCCCACATATACCGGTCCCGATGTACCCAGCTGTTCGCCCCAGTACTGACCAATCTGACTGTACAGTCCCATGTAAGTCGGGTCGGCTTTCTTCATTGCCGTTTCGTTCTGTGAAAGAGGAACAGACGCACCACCTTTCACGTTAGGAACAAGCAGTGAGAACGTTTCACCAATACCGTAACTCCATTGCGTAATATAGTCACGTTCCAGTCCGCTTCCCGTCTGGTTGGCAGAGTGCTCTTTTACCAGTTCACTCTTTCCACGCATACTCTCCTTACTATACTGATACGTATGGTAGATGTTCGACAGGTTGACACATATTCCCAAAATTCCGGCAATAACCAGTACTCCGGTCGATTTCAGGAATTGCGGGAACCGTTTTTCCTTCCATGCCGAAACCCCGTATGCTATGGCGATGAACAACATGACAAAGAGAAAATAATACGTCATCTGCATGTGGTTTGACACAATTTGCAGAGCAACAAACAAAGCAGTCAGCAAACCGCCCCACAAATATTTACCGCGGTATATCAAGACCATACCAGCTATGGTAGGCGGTATGTAAGCAAGTGTCACAAACTTCCAGATATGTCCGGCAGCAATGATGATAAAGAAGTAAGAAGAAAAGGCCCAGATAATCGCTCCCAGAGCAGACAACCAGACTTTAAAGTCGAATGCGCGCAGCAAGATGTAGAAGCCCAGCAGCATGATAAAGATGTATCCGGCATAAGTAGGGAGGAACAACCGGTAGATTTCCTGAACAAAATTCAGCGTACGGCTCGATTCGTATCCCGGAGCCAGCTGATAAGTCGGCATACCACTGAAAAGAGCGTTAGTCCAACGGGTATCGTTGCCGGTACGTTCGAGATATTCCATTCTTTCACGCCCCGCGCCCACGCCGCCGGTGATGTCGTTGCCCGAAAGTACGAGACCCTGCGTAATGGGAGTGAAAAAATATGCCACGGATACAAGCACAAACAGCAGCCACTGCGTCGGGCGTAATACACCTTAACAGGGATTTGCTTTGCGTTGTATTTTGTTTTTCGCTGTTCATATTCATATTTATATATACAAGCCGACGGAGACACGCGGTTTATGCGCATCTCCGTCTGCCTTGCGGTTTTTAATATCTGTAGAAGTCGGCTTTATAAGGACCGTCAACGTCTACGCCGATATAGTCTGCCTGCGCCTTGGAAAGCTTGCTGAGGTGAGCACCTACGCTTGCAAGATGCAGACGAGCCACTTCTTCGTCAAGAGCTTTGGGAAGACGATAAACACCTACCTCGTATTTCTTGTTGAAAAGCTCTATCTGCGCAAGAGTCTGGTTCGTGAACGAATTACTCATCACAAAACTCGGATGACCTGTGGCACAACCGAGGTTTACAAGGCGACCGTCGGCGAGCAGGGTTATATGATGTCCGTCGGGGAACTGATAACTGTCAACCTGCGGCTTTATGTTTTCTGCCTTAATGCCGGGAACTTGCTTCAACTTGTCCACTTGTATCTCACTGTCAAAGTGTCCGATATTGCAAACTATGGCTTCGTCGGGCATTTGCTTCATGTGTTCCACGGTTATTACGTCTATGTTGCCGGTGGTAGTAACAAATATGTTGCCAACAGGCGCAGCTTCTTCCATGGTTACCACCTTGAAGCCCTCCATTGCAGCCTGCAGGGCGCAAATCGGGTCAACTTCGGTAACGAGTACGCGCGCACCGTAAGAACGAAGGCTTTGTGCACAGCCTTTACCCACTTCGCCGTAACCGGCTACCACTGCCACTTTACCGGCTACCATTACGTCGGTGGCACGCTTGATGCCGTCAACCAAAGATTCGCGACATCCGTAAAGATTATCGAATTTGCTCTTAGTTACACTGTCGTTTACGTTGAAAGCCGGGAAAAGGAGTTCTTTCTTTTCCGCCATTTGATAAAGGCGATGCACACCTGTTGTGGTTTCCTCGCTCACACCACGAATTTCTTTCGCAGTTTTTGCCCAGCGTTCGGGATCGGCAGCAAGAACTTTCTTGAGAATTGCTTTCAATGCGGCTTCGTCGCCACTACCGCTGGGAGTGTCGAGCACAGAAGCGTCTTTCTCGGCTTTTGCTCCGAGATGTATCATAAGAGTTGCGTCGCCGCCGTCATCAACAATCATGTTGGGGAGTTTTCCTCCCGGGAAATTCATGGCTTGAAGCGTACACCACCAATAAT
>ENA-OOZG01001728-OOZG01001728.1-human-gut-metagenome-genome-assembly--contig:-NODE-1728-length-14901-cov-8.782231_pt1 | contig 14901 bp, 12 predicted proteins | sample MGYA00241706_ERZ501384 | MGnify/ENA primary metagenome ERZ501384 (study PRJEB25962, sample SAMEA2042742) | human gut metagenome | biome: human gut; feature: human-associated habitat; material: faeces... | reverse complement strand
CCGCATGCTCCCCTAAAATTTTCTCCATCTCTTGAATTTCTTTATAGTCCATCATATACCTCCAAAAGTCTTTTATCGTTTAAATTTTAGATTTTATCTTTTTTATAAGGGCAAAGAAACTATAAAAAGACCGAATTTCTATATTTGAGTATGATTTCAAATACCGGAATCATTATTTCATTATCGGCAATATATATCAAAATTTCATCTCTTATTTTTGATTATATATTGCCGATAAAATTTTTCTGTCTATCCGACTGTCAAAAAGCCAACACACCGTTTCCCAAAACAGAGTAAATTATTTATTTCAAATCTTTTCCAACAACGCCACCGTCTCAACCTGTTGCTAATTCATATAATGTATATTCCCTTCGTTTTTTAGTTCATTTTTTATTTTATAAACAACAATAACAGCTAAAACAAATGACAAAATATCCGCTATTGGTTGGAGCAAATATATCCCAAATTTCCCATATAAATTAGTAAGTAAATATAAAAGAGGAATGTAGAAAATACCTTGCCTTGAAATCGAAATTATCAACGACCAAAAGTATTTCCCTATATTTTGCATTAACATACTACTTATCGCATAATAGGCTAACAAAGGAATGGTTATACATTGCATTCTAAGTATTTGCACTCCTATAGAAATAACTTCACTATCTTTAGACATTGCAATAACAAAATGTTCCGAAAAAATATATAGCACCACTGCTGATATAATCAAAAATATAGTTCCAACAACAACTGTCAAATTAAATGCTGATCTAACTCTGCCATATTTTTTTGCACCATAATTCATTGCACAAATAGGTTGAAACCCTTGCCCCCATCCAATCATAATCATATAAGCTATGGCAACTATTCTTGAACTTACGGTTAATGCTGCAATAATACTGTCCCCAAAGCTTGCTGCAACTCTATTCAATAAAATGAGGGAAACACTTGTAATTGCTTGCCTAGAAAAGTTAGGCATTCCTCCTACAAGAATATGGTATATGCGTTCTTTACTACATTTGACATTTTTCAAAGAAACAGGAATATTACCATTTCTTTTCGCCAACATAGTAAGTGAAATACAAGCAATTATTTGCCCTGTCAAAGTTGCAATTCCAGCTCCAACAAACCCGAACTTGAATATAAACATAAATACAGGATCAAGAACCATATTGCTGAACATTCCTAAAAGTAAACCTATCATTCCATCTTTTACATTTCCACAAAGCCTCAATTGATTATAAATAGTAATAGAATACAGACTAAATGGAACGCTTATTATAATCACCTTTAAATACTGAGTAGTAAATTCAAATAAGTTAACAGAAGCATTCCCACCAATGAACTTTGTTAAGTCTGATATAAAAATCCACGACAGTATAGCTATCAAAAATCCACTTATAATAGAAAAGGCTATTCCTATGGAAGAAATAATTGTTGCATCTTCTTCATCTTGTTCTCCAAGTTTTTTAGACATAATATTACCACTACCATATCCAAACCAAAAACCAATAGCCTGAATAATACTCACGAAGCTAAAAACAACACCAATAGCGGCTGTCATCGATTTATCATTTAAAAGTCCGACAAAAAATGTGTCTGTCAAACTATAAATAACCATAATTAGCATACCAACAATTGTCGGAACAGACATTTTTACTATCAAAGGTAAAAGTGGTTCACTTAAAATCTTTTGCCTTCTCAATTCTTTTTGATCTATTTGATTTTTTGATTTCATATCAGCAACCTTTGACCTCGCCGATATTACCATTTACTTGTATGGTATCTCCGTCTTTGAATTTGGTAGTTGCAAAACCAACTCCAAGAACTGCCGGTATATTATATTCTCTTGCAACAATTGCAGCATGGCTCAAAGCAGAACCTGTATCTGCCACAACAGCACTTGCCAGCTTAAATAATGGAGTCCATTCAGGATCTGTAAGATGACAAACTAATATATCTCCTTTTTTCATTTTATAAAATTCTTTGGGACTATTTATTAAACACACCTTTCCAACTGCAATGCCAGTGCTTCCACTTACTCCCTTTAAGACATCTCCATCTGTTTTAAAAATCAATAACTTTGAAGCTTCCCAAACTTTTACTGCTAAAGGAAATTTTTCGTTTCTCCTATTTATTTTTTCCTTATCTGATTCATTTAAATTACCTCTTTTAATTACTTCCAACAGTTCTTTATGAAAAAGATTAGCCACTCCAGTTTCTATGTTTTCATCACCCAAGAGTATAAAGTTAATTCTTCTAACACACTTTCTCACATAATAAAATAGTGTTTCCCACAGATATTGACTTTCTTCACGAACTACATGAAAATATCTAAAATATCTTATCTGTTTTTCTACATCCTGATACTTTCTGCCATAGATTTCCTTTACGCTCTCCATAAGCTTAGAAAAATCCTTTATATCGTTACTTTCATTACTATTTTCATTTAATATGGGGCGTAATATATTTATCAGCCTATCAGGATCCTCAAGAAATGTTTTTGCAGATAAACAATAACAGTTATAATCAGATTTAAAGCCATTATCTTTCATAAACTCATCTGATATATTCTTAAAATCATTATACTTTTTATATAATTCCTTAAAATTATCTCCGGAAATTATTGCTTTTTTTAAAGCTTCATTTTTTCTTATCTCACGAGCCATTTTATAGACATCATTTGTAACCACTGATGTTTTATTATCTAAGCCCCAATAAAAATCAAATGATGAATAATTGCTATTTACTTTTTTTATTATTTTGGTAAATTTCTTGCTATTTAAAACTGATGGAAATAATGCATATTTGAATCTATCATAAGCAAGCTTTTGCAAAAGAACATAACTTTCTTCTAAAAAATTTCCACACTCCGTTAATGTCATATTTTCAAAATTTAAGTGCTTGATTTCTTCTATTTCAACTTCATATATATTCATAAAATCTTTGCACTTCTTATAACAAAGCTCAAAATCTTTCATGTTCTTTAAAATATTAAAAAATTTAAAAATATTCTTTCCAATTCGCTTTCCGTCATCAGAAAAAGTTTGTATACCATCATCATCTATAATTGGATTTCTTGGTAAAATAATTCCACCTTCTGACAAAATGTTTACTTTCTGATCATTAATTGCCATCAAATAATCGAAATCAAGGACTCTATGTGCAAAAGGCATTTTTTCTAAAAGGAATGACATTACTTCTTGTGTATCCTTTTTGATTTTTTTACCCTTTATATACTTCTCTATTAAATCATTGCCAGTTATATCATTCTTGGAATTTTTTAATGTGGTAATCGCTCTCGCTTGTAAAATATAGACAATATCATTTTTGATAGCCCATTCAATATCCATAGGCATACCATAGTGTTTTTCAATCTCTAAACCGCACTTCATAAGTTCAAGTATTTCTCTATCATTTAATGCACGAGTTTTTCTTTTATCAGAGTTTACCGATACTTCAACAGTTTCCTTATCCCCGTATATAATCTGAGTTTCCTTGCTTCCAATGTTTACTTCGATTATATTTCCTGATTTGTCAATAATGTAGCTATCCGCTGTAACTCTTCCGCTTACAACGCTTTCCCCTAAGCCAAAGCTTGCATTTATTTGCATCTCATTTTCTTTTTTGTTTACTGGGTTTACAGTAAATAAAACTCCTGATTTTTCACTCTCTATCATTTCTTGAATAACAACTGCAATAGAAACTGAAGTTTGATCATAACCTTGATGAAATCTATAGCTTACAGCTCTATTCCCCCAAAGTGAAGCATAACAATTACGCACCCCATTTAATACACTTTCAATACCTTGAACATTTAAATATGTTTCTTGTTGCCCTGCAAAACTAGCATCTGGTAAATCTTCTGCCGTTGCTGAAGAACGCACTGCAACTCTTGTATTATTTCCAAGATTAAAATATTTTTCTCTTATTGCATTTTCCAATTGCTCAGGAAATTTCCCAGACTTTATCTTTCCTCTAAAATGCTCAGCTTCATTTAGAAGTATTTTTTCATCATCTGCTGATTTTTTAATTCCATTTTCAATGAGAATATCAATCCCATTTACTTTTAAAAAATCTCTATATGCGTCTGCTGTTATAACAAATCCACTTGGAACATTTATTTTAGCCGAAGTCATTTCTCCAAGATTAGCACCCTTACCTCCAACAGTTAACACATCTTCCTTTTTTATCTCATTAAAATCCAGAATCATTTCTATCACCTTCCTTTTTACAATTAAATTTCTATATATTTAAAAACAATGCTTTGTATATAAATATTAAGTACTTCCTCAAATGTATCTTCATTAAAATGGAAATAATTTGAACATAGAACAAAGATTCCAACAAAGGCATTTGATAAACCTTGCTTATCTACGCTTTTTACTACATTGTTTTTGTACCAATAATCTATTAACCTATCCAAAAAATCCCCATATAGATTTTCTACTCTATTCACTTTCTTTGAATCTTGACTCGCAAATATTCTAAATGCCTCTTGATAAATTTGCTTATTTCTAATTTTCTCAGTCATGTCTATTGAACACTTAAAAATTACCTCTGAAAGGAATTCTTTAGGATTCGTAAGTGAATTTGGAAATTCTTTTTCAATATTCTCCAATTTTTGTATCGATCTATATGCCATTAAATCAATGACAAGAGATTCTTTATCTTTCCAAAAATTATAGAAACTCCCTTGAGCTATTCCGACTCTTTTTGTCAATTCCGAAATGCTAAGTGATTTTGTCCCCTTCTCATGAAATAAATCAAGAGCTGTTTCCATAATACTTTCTTTGATTTTTATCTTTTCTTCTTCTGTAAATGCCTTTCCCATATTTTTATCCTCCGAGAGTAGTTTTTTATCTATGAATTTCATAATTTTTATTCATAGATATTATAACTCTTCTTCCTGACTATATCAATGAATATTATTTTTTATATTCATTGATAGCCTCAAATTAAATACATCATTATAATTTGGTATAATATAGCTATAAATTCAAAACTTGCTTAATGCTTGATATCTAATTTATTCTTATGTAGCAAGCACAGTAAGTGTACGGACACTTACGAAAAAATTAATGGAGCAGACCTTTACGGAATGCTCCATTTTTTTAATTTTTACTTTGTTAGGGAGAACCCTAAGACCCCGAAATACATTCAAAGGAGGAACTAACTATGGCAAATAGATTAAGAAACGAAAGAATAGAAATAAAACTAACTAAAGAAGAAAAAGAAGTTTTTGAAAAGAAAATGAAACTTGCTAATTGTAAAACTATGTCCCACTTTCTTAGAAAATGTGTGTTAGAAAAAGAGATTTATGTTGTAGATTTAGAACCATTTAGAAACCTACAATGGCTTCTTTCAAATGCAACAAATAATATAAACCAGATTGCAAAAACAACTAATACAACTGGTGTTATATACAAGAATGAAATCGAATCAATGAATAAACAGATAGAAAAATTATCTAAAGAAATATGGCAGATCCATTCCCTAATTCTTAATAAATCAAAAGAAAGTTCTGATGATTAGTATGACAATTACAAAAATACATCCTATAAAATCAACTATAAATTTAGCAATAGATTATATAACTAAGAGTGAAAAAACTGATGAAAGGGTCTGTAAATAATTTTGTATATCAACCTAAATCCTGATAAAAGGGTAATGGTCACTACATTTTTTATGTATTGATGTTAGTCCATTCCTATAGGAATGGAGTTTGTCTTAATTTTACACAACTTTAATAAACTGTCAAATTTCCATGAAAATTTGCAGCTGATTATACTTATTTATCTATTTCGATTTTTAAAACCTCCCTTCAAAAAATATTGATAATTGGGATAAAATTTGATCCCAGCCACGTATTCTATTGGTCCATTTGCTTGATGCATCTACCATTGCTAAATACAAACTTTTTTGTAAAGCATAATCATTTGGAAATATGGTTTTATTTTTGGTTACTTTTCTTAGTTGCCTATTGAAGTTTTCTATAGCATTAGTTGTATATATTATCTTTCTTACTCCTTCTAGATATTTGAAATATGTCGATAGTTCTGCTCAGTTGTTTTTCCAAGAGCTTATGCACATAGGATATTTTTTATCCCACCCTTGTGTCAAGTATTGGATACATTTTTTTGACCCTACCATGAAAAAGAGCAGACAAACCTATCCACTCTTCACCATCTTGTATGTATTTATATAGAACATAAAACAAATTCACCCAATTTATTTATTAATTATTTTAATTCACAAATTTAATCTTTAATTAAGACTACTTTATTATAGATGAAAAATCAAAAAAGATATGAAGCAATTGTAATGAGTTTCTCGATAAATTATAGTTGCTTATATATTCATGCAACCCTTCGTTTGTATTTTCTTTTACCAGAATCAAATTTCCTTGACATATTTCTCCAAACTTTTCTCTATTTATTTTAGAAATTTTAATCGAATTATCATAAATATCAATGCTTTTCACAACAAATCCGAACATAATATTCTTATTGTGATGTGACGGATATTTAGGAGGCTCCTCTACAAAACGACTGACGCCTTCATTAATATATTTTTTATTAAGACTTTTACTGCCATCAATTCGTTTACATTCAATAATAAAATAGTCTTTTTTGTTTTTATTTATCCAATAATTATTTGATGTCACTTTGATATCACACCTTCCTATAAAGGAATCTGTATTTTCATCATATGTTTCTGGCGTTTCTATTTGGAATGATATAGGAAACATTTCACATCCTAATTTAGTTAACATAGAATTATCGTCTAAATAATAATGAAATAGATGGTTCTGTATGTTTACCTCATGATTATTAACTTTACGTCCTACAGAAATACAATCTTGCTTCATTAGGCTACAGCATTTTTCAATGGTCTCAATAATATAACAATAAAAACCATTTTGAAAATCTTCATTTATTGATTTTTGCTTAAAACCTCCCATTATTCATCACCTCCCGATTCCATTCCATTATTTGCTCCATAACATCGGAGAGATCAAGTTCTGCAATTGCAGGATGCCAGTACTTATAAAAATTAGGCTTTATGATAAAAAATGAGTTATCAGAAAAGTGGATGACATCTCTAATTTGATGAAACTTATCATTGTGAGAAAACACACAAAATCTTGATAAAAGTACTTTATCATAATCAATATTCTCGACCAAATCAATAGTGGTATCAGATTTTCCGTCTAAAACGGCCAGCTCAAATATAGAAAATCTGTTTAATACATTATGATATAATTTAATTTCAATATGTTTTTCTACACGTTTATAGATAGCAGTAAATTGTTTTTTGAAACATTCACTATAATCAACTAATTCCTTGGCAGATACCTTTCTATAAATATTCTCAATGTCTTTATTCGTAAGTTCCGGTATCTGGATTTTTATTGCATAGTCAATAAATTTATTATCTTGCAATCCAAACTCCTGTAATACTAAATTATCCAGGTTTTCGATTTCAGAATCTAAATCTGGTAAGCACAGAAATTCATCTTTCTTTTTTTCACTCTGAATGTACTCTGTTTTATTTGCAATATCTTCAGAAAAAATATAAGGAAATTCTAATATTTCCCTTATAAATCGCTGCTCGCGTTCTATTCCTATTGAAGTTCCAAGCATTAGATTCAAATAAGAATAAAATGATGAGTTTAGCAATCCTACCAAGTTCATAAAGAATGGTCTTTGCTCCACGCTTCCTTTAATAATATACATGGTCTTTTTACAAACGAAAGTTTCATCACTAAAAGCTGCTCGTAATTTATAATTATTGCAGTTCACTCCAGTTGGAGTTAATACATAAGGAGGAGAGAACAACGCTTTTTCTCTAGGACGATGTACTTTAGATTTCGAAAACAATGTAGTTTTATTTGAGTTAACAAAGAAGTGGTCTACTCCTTTATACGAATCAAGAAGCCTTTTGTTTAGTAAATGAGAAGCGTCTTGTTTATCACCATCTTGATATTCTACTCCTGCCCCCATAATAATAGGAGGTTCTTGTTTTTCGATAGCATTTGAAATTGTACAAAAACGATTCTTAAGTTTCATAATCAGAGTCAAATCAGTTGAAAACCCATATACAATAGTTTTCCAAGCCCAATCAAATCTCATAAGCATATTCTGTGCTACATACTTTATATCATATCTTTCAATGACAATAACATTAAATAGCTTGAAGAAAATATTTGGCTTTATAGATGTATAATTTATAATATTGTCTAAGTTGTTTTCTTCTGAGTAACTAAAAGAAATTATTACTGCGGGTGCATCGGCATTTTCAAAAACTAATTTTCTTACCGAAGACATTTCAATTATGCTATGAATTTTAGTTTTATTTAGCAAAAATTTCCTGAATCTTTTTGAAGGTTTCTTTTGGTTATACAATAATTTAGAATGTAAAATAAAACAACAAACAGTATGCTCTTTACAAAAGTCTTTAGCTCTGAAAACAAAACTTCTACAAATCTCATTATTTTGTTGTTTGTCAAAGTATCCATTTTTTTTACAATATTCTAAATGAAGACCTGTTTTTACATTACCCCAAGGTGGATTACCAATAACAAAATCAAAGTTAATGTGGCTTAACCTTCTAAGTTTCTCTTCATCAAAAAAATCACTAACAAATAAATTTTTTCCTTTTAAATTCGGTAAAGTAAAAGTTGATAATGATTTTGGATCTTTGTAGTCTAAAACAGTTAAATAAAGAGAAAATATTGTAACATCAATTGCTTCCTCATTAATATCTATACCATAAATATTATCAGTTAAAAGAGATTTAAGTAAATTATCATCATCACAATACATTTTTCCATTTAAGTTTTCTTCTACTATACGTCGGTAACTATCAACTAAAAATACCCCTGAACCACATGCAGGATCTAATATAGTATATTTATTATGTTCTTTTAAGAATCCTAAAGTAGTTTTATCCAAAATGTATTCTACAAGAAAATTAGGAGTGTAAAATGCATTATCTTTTGCTCTTGCTTCTCGCCCAAGTAATATCTCATAGATATTACTTATTAGCTCTACCGGAATAATATTAAAATCATACAGCGCAAATAGTGACAATTGACCATCATTCATCGAAATAGTTCCAGATAAAAAATCTGCAAGCATATTAAATACATCTTGTGTTAATTCGGGGCATTCAATTTCATTACCTAAATCAAAAAGATTTCCATTAAATTTTGATTTTAGATATCTAAATAAATTGTATATTGAACTTTTGTTCCTTAAGCATTTCATAAGTTCATTCTTTGATTGCTCAATATCAGCAGAAAAATTTTCATAAGCAAGGTCAACCCCTCGATCTATCAAAAACCTTATAAATATGAGTCTCAACACTAACTTTGTAGCAAAGCCTATATGATAGGTGTTTTTTAACTCTTCCGTCAAATAAGTAATATTAGCTAACAAATAATTATTTAATTTATTATTTGAAAATCCTTTTGAAAACTTTTCCCAGAAAATAGGGTTTGTTATTTCTAAATAGGAAAATTCCGTTGCAACAGAACATGTGTCTAACGGGATTTCCGTTGCCATCTCAAGAAAATAAGATGTTAAATTCAAAGAAAATCCATTATAAATTTTAACTGTTTGATCATCACAAAGCATAGCAACAGGAATTTGAGCATTCCAAACTTGTTTACTGATAGTTTTGAAGGAAACTTCATCGAAAAGATTGTCAAAAAAAAGAATGAATGGGTTTCCATCTATAAAATAAATTGCGTACGGTTTTATCTCATGAACAATTTTAGATATATGATGATTATAGTCAGAATCATTAAATTCACTATAATAAATAAGATTTTTAGAATTTTTAAAACCAAGTCTTCTAATAACGATTTCTATTGGCAATTCATATCCTTTCATTTTTAAACATCCCTCCTTTCTTTTTCTCTGGTTCTTCAACAAATAATAAATATGTTTCTATCTCTAAGGCATCTGCTATTTTCTGTACATTATCCAAAGCAATGCTTCTTTTTTTACACTCTAATGCACTTATATATGTTCTATGCAATCCGGATTTTTCAGCAAAGGCTTCTTGTGATAAACCCATTTCATTTCGATATTTTTTAACATTTTTAGAAAAAACTTCTATGATATCCATTATGCACCACCTCTATTCTTTTAATATTTTATCATTGTTGAATACAATTAGTCAACATACAATAAGTAACATATTCTTACATAAGCAATCAAATTTTAAAATACTATGGTTCCTAATTTTCTCTTCAATCTATTGTTTCTTAATTTCTATATAGTTACATAATCAAGAAAATTATATAATTTAAATCTATAATGCTTAAATAATTTCATTAGACTTTTTTATTAAATTATTTTAATACAATTCTGAGAGTTCTTATTTATCAAGTCTTTTTTCGTCATTAAATATAAACATAAAGTCCTGATCCAACCCTGGGTATTCAAATTGCAAAAAGAGCAGCCTTTTAAAGCTACTCTTGTAGAAAGTACAAAATGAGTTAATTATATTTTTTGTGTTTCCTCATACTAGTCTCAGAACTACTCTTACGTCCATGTAGTTTTTTTGAGTCTTTTTGACGTATCCTTCTTCATCTTTATCGAAGACAAAATGTTTATAAAACTGCTTAAAATGCAGGATTTCCATATTTACATCTTTTGTATCAACGCTATAGTCTCCACATGTATCAAAACTACTCTGGTGATAGCCCTACATCAGAAACTTGGTCTTAACACTCGTTGCAGTATAGAAGCTGGCAAAAGGAGTGATGTCGGAGAATGTATGTCAACATCTTTTTATTATCGCCAACTATGCTTCTTTAGTTCCTCTGCAATCAAAAATGTGTCTGGTACAGATTTATTGTTATCAAAGTCAAGAATTTCCTCTAAGTCAAAAATCCGCGACCCCATGCAACCTCCAGATGATACCTTCTGAAAATTTGTCTCGTAGAATTTTTCAACGAAGAAATATCTATGCTCATAGTGGCGGATATCATATCCACATGTAATTGCATCATTCATTGCCTTCTCTATAATCTGCTTCCTCTCGGCTGTTAACTCTCCCATCTCATTAGTGAATCTTATAGAACCATTTTCCTCAACTGCGCGTATTATTGCACAAACTTTTCCAATCGCTCTGACGCTTTTGTTTTTATAGAGCCCAAGATATTGATGTGTTCGAAATCCACGCTCAACTTTATCGTAATAAACATTTGACTTCACATTAAAATCAAATGTTGTTCCTGCAAGCTGCATTCTCATAACAGCTTTGCTCGGTAGGAGTCCCTCTTCGGAGCAAAAATCAATATAATCACTCAAAACATCCTGCATCTCATAATCACGCTCGTCAATAATCCGACTGATAGAATCTATCAGTTGTCGAAAAGTTCGATGGATATACCATATTTTTACTGAGTGAACCCGGCAGTAATTATCAACAGCTTTATTGATTTGATTGATTTTATCACCGGCAAGTGTAATTGGTGCCAATGTCATCAGTACCTTTGTTTTTTCAGCACCGAAAGCTTCCAGATGCCCTTGCAGTTGTTCCGTATAAAACCAGTCGGAGAGTTTAGTTTCTACTACAATCTTAAAACTGTCCTGTGTAATTGTTGCATCAGGCACAGTATTCTGCGCTTTCTCTTGCAGTGCGAATTGTATCTCCGGCTCAAACTGATTATCATCTATAAAGATACTTTCCTTCAAAAAACGAAAGAACTCATCCGGGAAATAATGATACAGCCGTGAAAGCAATAGTATTGTATTGGATGTTACGACATTCTCTTTTTGTGTATAACGCTGAAAGTAATGCACCTTCATACTCGCACCTCCATATTGTACCTTTCTGACATATACTTTTGTATTTTGTCAGTCGTTAATTTTCTTACCTGCGTATTGGGATACTCTTTATATTCTTCTACTCGAAAAGCAGGCTCCATTGCATTACAGATTTTATCTTTATTCTTTCTCAGATATACTCGCAGGTCTTCATAATATGCTAAGATTTTGTATGACACTCTGCCATTCTCACTTTTGATTTTTCGGAAAGTTTCTACGATGCGTTTTCCCTACCAAATTATCGTTATCTATGCAAAGCCTAGTCTCAAATCCTATGTGTAATCCCCCAAAATCTATTGCGGTAATTTTTTCGTTCCCCATTGAAAAATGCTTCCAGTTAATCATTCAGTTCTTCACTGATATCGAAGGCAATATTATTACTTTTACAGTAGTCATCAATCAATTTCATTGTTTTTCGGTTTCCTATCGGTTAACGATAGCCAAAGACACCCCTATCTTTTTAGTGAAGTCCTCCTGAGTCAAAAAAGCTTTCCGGCGTATCTTTTTAATATCTTCTGTAAAACTCATATTTTACTTCACCTAAAATTAATATCAAAATTCTACTTTTATAATAAGGATTCCGATTATCTGTCGAAGCCGAGCAGTTTCTCGGAATCCCTTGATTTCAAGTCTTATTATGTACTTTTAGTCCTTCACTCGTGACATCAAACAGACAGTCTCGACGTGCATGGTCTGGGGGAACATGTCTACCGGCTGTACTTCTCGGATTCTGTAGCCTTCCTGTTTCAGAATGGCCGCATCTCTTGCGAAGGTGGCGGGATTGCAGGAGACGTAGACGATTCTTCCGGGATTCATGGCGGCGGCGGCTTTCAGTACGTTTTCTGCGCAGCCTCCTCTTACGGGATCCATGACAATCACGTCGGGTTTGAGTCCGTTTTGGTACAGTTCGGGCATCAGTTTTCCTGCATCGGCGGCGTGAAATTCCACATTTCCTATATGGTTTGCTTTTGCATTTTTTATAGCGTCTTCGACCGCCGGTTTTACGATTTCTATACCGATTACTTTTTTTGCTTTTTTCGCAAGGCAAAGGGAAATGGTCCCCGTTCCGCAGTAGGCGTCGATGACCGTTTCTTTGCCTGTGAGGTTTGCATAGGCGAGGGCGGTTTCGTACAGTTTTTCCGCCTGTTCTTTGTGCACTTGGAAGAAGGAGTAGGGCGATACTTCAAATGCCAGTCCGCCGAGGGAGGCGGTGAGTGTTTCCCGTCCCCAAAGGAGGCGGATTTTCTTTCCCAGTATAACGTTCCCCGGGCGGGACTGTATATTGTGGTAGAGAGAGGTGACAAAGGGGAGTTCTTTTTGTATATCCCGTATCCATTCTTTTTCTTCCGGCAGTTCTTCTGTCGCGGTGACGATGACGGCCATGACTTTCCCGTCATTGCCCACCCGTCCCATGATATGGCGGATACTTCCTTTTTTTGTTTTTTCGTTATATAAGGAAATACGGTGTTTCTGTATAAATGTTTCTGCCCATTGGAGAAGACGGTTATTTTCTTCTTCCTGTATTTCGCAGGTGCTGACGGGAATGACTTCGTGGCTTCCCTGTTTGTAATAGCCCAGGGCAGGAACGCCGTTTACCATGCCTGCAGGGACAGCCATTTTATTCCGATAGTGGAACGGGTGCGCCGCCGGAAGAACGGGCAGGACAAGTTCTCCCGGTTCTTTGGCAATCCTTTCTATCACGCTCCGGACACGGCGGTATTTTACGTCAAGTTGTCCTTCATAGGTGAGGTGGGAAATCTGGCAGCCGCCGCAGTTTTCATACACCGGGCAGGACGGCTGTGTCCTGTATGGTGATGTTTTTTCTATTTCCAACAGCTTTCCTTTGGCGTAGGATTTTTTGACGACCGTAATTTCCGCTTTAACGATTTCAGAAGGAAGTGCGCCCGGCACAAAAACGGTAAATCCGTCTACACGGCCGATTCCTTCTCCGTGGACACCGAGGTCATTGATTTCTATGCTGCGGATTTCATTCATACGGACCGCAGATTCTTCGTTTCTCATAAGCTCCCTCATTTACATGATTTTTCTTTATTATTATAGTGGAAAACAAGGAAATATGCCGCCTGCCAAAACGGGCGGTTTTATTTTTGCCCGTAACTTGCGCCGGGTCCGTGTTTTCTCCCCCAAATGCCCGGTGCGGCTTTTGTCTTGTTTTTTCTCCGGTTCTTTCAAAAATATCTTATTTTATTTTACCAAAAATCCGGGAAATTATAAAAACGGTGAACTTATTTTGATTTTCAGTCAGAATAAATTCACCGCATACCCGATATGGAAATCCGTGTATTCATATGATTATTTATCTCCCCGTTCTTTTGTGATAGAAGAACGGCCGGCATCTTTCCCGGCTTTTTCTAATGCTTCTGTTCTATATGTCCCTACCAATACTTTTGCATTATCTCTCAATTGTTTTGCATAAGCTGTGAATTGTTCTCCTAAATCAGACCCGCTTCCCTTTCCCGACACAGTTCCATTGCTTCTTGGTGTAGCTTCTCTTTCTGCTCCGGTGTCCGATAGCTCCCGTCCTCTACGGAATCCATCCATGCGAAGTATCTCTTCTGCTCTTCCGTTAACGGCGTTTTCTGAAACTCCTCTATATACTTGTCCCACTCTTTCAGTCGTTCCTCTTCGTCCGCTTCCCACTTCTTCTTTTGTTCCGGTGTCATTCTTTCCCATTCTTCTTTCATTTGCTGCAGTAATTTGTCCATTATCTGTTGCCCCCTCTCTTATTTATATATTTTTTCTTTTATAATGATTCTCTTTATTATTATCTTCCGATTTATCTTTTTATGCAATATGCTTCCGATAATTGATAAAGGAAATAAAAAAGCCCTGCCGTCGGGCAAAGCTTTTTTTATTCAGGAAATCACCTGTACGCGGAGGGAAATATCTTCTTTTTTCTTCGGCTCCGGTTCTTCTGCGATACCGCCGAAGGGCATTTGTGCCACCATTTTGTAATGACCGGGCAGATCAAAGCGTTTCCTTACCGCTTCATCGATGACGGGATTGTAATGCTGGACCGTCGCGCCGATTCCGAGTT
>ENA-OOZG01001725-OOZG01001725.1-human-gut-metagenome-genome-assembly--contig:-NODE-1725-length-14906-cov-4.956569_pt1 | contig 14906 bp, 16 predicted proteins | sample MGYA00241706_ERZ501384 | MGnify/ENA primary metagenome ERZ501384 (study PRJEB25962, sample SAMEA2042742) | human gut metagenome | biome: human gut; feature: human-associated habitat; material: faeces... | reverse complement strand
CGCAGCAGGAGCTGCGGCTGACGGTCGACGAAGCCGTGCGAGCCTTGACCGCCTGCGGCACGGAGTGCGGCGTGATCTATCGCACAACGGAACCGATGCGCGCTTCTGAGGTCGTGCGTCTGTTCGATCTGCTGGAAATCGTCGCGGAGACCACGGTAGACGATCTGCACTCGCTGTTTATCTCCGTTTCCGACAGCGCGATGGATCTGTCGGTGGAGTGCGCCGCCGATCTGTCGGTGATCGCCTCCCCGGAGGTGACGGTGCGGCAGGAGGATGGCTTGTGGCTGATCCGCACAGGGATAAGGGGGCGGGAGGATGCATAAGCTGAGACGCTTCGGGTTTAACGCCATCAAGGAGAGCTTTGACCGGCTGCCCACCGCCGTATGCTTTTTTGACCGCTCGGGCGGCATCGTGCTGTGCAACCGGCAGATGTATCGGCTGAGCCAGTATCTGCTGAACAGCGATATGCAGTATCTGGAGGAGCTTCAAAAGGCGCTGGCCTCTCCGCCAAAGGGCATAATGCCCATTGCCAGCACGGAGAATACCTACCGCTTTCCGGACGGGCTGGTATGGAAATTTGAGAAGGCGGCCGTGACCGACCGATATGGGGAGACGTATATACAGCTGACCGCCGCAGATGTTACGGCGCTGCACCGGGCGCTGGAGCAGCTGGCCGAGGATAACCGAAGGCTTGAACAGGACGCGGAAAAGCTGCGGCGTCTCTCGGAAAACGTGGCGGCGGTGGCGCGGGAGAGGGAACAGCTTGCCGCCAAATCCGCCATGCACGACAGCCTTGCCGCTTGTATTACCGTCACGAAGCAATATCTGGCCGGAGACCTTGGCGGCATCAACGCAGACGTTGTGCTGCGGGAATGGGAAAAAAGCATTGTCTTTCGTGACGCGGAACGCTTGCCGGCAAGGGAGGCGCTGTATGAAAGCGCGGCCGGCAGCGGCGTGGCCATCAGAATAAGAGGTACAGAGCCGGCGGGAGGCGCGGCGGATCTGATGTATGCCGCCATGCAGGTCTGCCTGAGCAACGCCATACAGTACGCGCAGGCAACCGAACTGATCGCCAACATCTGGGAGGACGGCGACAGATATACCGTCCTGATCCGAAATAACGGAAAGCCGCCGGAAAAGACCATCACAGAGGGCGGCGGTCTGTCCAATCTGCGCCGCAGGATCGAAAGGATCGGCGGGACCATGACGATGCAGAGTCTGCCGGAGTTCGCGCTGGTGATAGGAATACCAAATCGGGAGAATTTGGAGGAGGGGAACGAATGGCTGTCAGAGACATATTGATCGTTGAGGATCAGGCGCTTGCCAGAATGTATCTATGCTCCTGCGTGGAAAAATGCGCAGACTGCCGGGTGGCGGGCACACTGAATCGTGCTGATGCGGCGCTCCGGCGGTGCGGCGACAGTCATATCGACCTGATTTTAATGGATATCTGCACCGAAAACGACTCGGATGGCTTAACCGCCGCTGAGGAGATCAAGAAGATCTATCCCCGGATCAAAATTGTGATGGTGACCTCCATGCTGGAGGGGCGGTTTCTGGCGCGGGCAAGAAAAATCGGCGCCGACAGCTTCTGGTATAAGGATTCCCCTTCCGGCGATCTTGTTGGCGTGATCGAGGGGACGCTTTCCGGAAAGAGCTATTGGCCGGACAGCACGCCGGCAGTGCAGTTGGGGAACACCCTTTCCTGCGGCCTGTCCGATCAGGAACTGGAGACGCTGCGCCTGCTCTGTGAGGGGCAGACCAACGCCGAGATCGCCGCGGGGATGAACGTGGCGGAATCCACAGTGCGCACCTATATCAACCGGATGCTGGAGAAAACCGGATACCCCAACCGCAACCGGCTGATGGTTGCCGCTGTCAGCAAGCGGCTGGTGGTGCCGGGGAGCCTGTTTGGCACGGCGGAAGAAAACTGAACTGGAATACGTGCATTCACAGCATCATCCGCAATCAGCGGCCCTGTCTGTCCTCACTTTTGTGGACAGACAGGGCCGCTTTTCCGTGCTACGATAGCAGCATAGAATGGGACGCGGTAAACCCGTCGGATATACAGGAAAGAGAAGAGGGATGGCACAATGCGTAAAATTGTGATCGATATGCAGAATTATCTGTTTGCCGACGTTGTGGCGGCCGCTTTCAAAAGCTCTGACTACGATATCGAGGTGATCCGTGCAGAGTCCCCAAGGGACACCGTAGAGCTGTGCCAGATATACGAGCCCTTTGTGCTTGTGATGGAGGTGACAGGGTATGCCCCGTGGAAACTCGGCGAAAGACTGAGACTGCGTGGGGAGGTAAAGACGCTGTGCCCCAGCTGCAAGATCGCGCTGATGGTGGATGCCAACACCGAACGACAGACGGCAAAGGACATCCGGGACGCCAAGAAGGACGGGCTGATCGATCAGTTTTTCTACGGCTCCATGCCTGCCGAGTACCTGATGGATCAGATCTATGCTATGTGAAGGAAAGAGCCCGCCATGGGATATTTCATAAGCAGCTACAGGAACCTGCCGAATCGGGCAACGACGGAAAGGAGAAAATGTTATGGCGAACAAGTGTGGAATTTGCGGCGCGGACATCAACCTGATGCAGACCCAGAAGCTGGCGGACGGCAATTGCATCTGCCGAAAGAATTGCAGGAGCAGGGGCTTCAAGGTGTACGACTATGTGCATGGCAATCTGCCCGGCGTGAAGGCGCATCTGGATCAGGTGGCGCGGGGGACGAAGCTGTGGGATCACTACTTTGTGCCCCGTCTGAAGACAAAGGATAAGAACCAGAAGCTGACACGCTTCGGCGCAAACCTGTATGTGGCGGAGGACATCGGGCTGGTGGCCTTTACACAGGTGGACTACAAGATCCTGATATTCGGCAAGACCACACGGGCCTGCGTGTACCGCATCGCCGATCTGCGGAACTATAAGTATGAGGAGCAGATGGTGAAAAACGGCGACAAAACCGAGAAAAAGTCAACGGTGCGGATGGTCTTTATCAACACCGCGGGCATGAACGCCTTTAACCTCGAGGTGAACAACTTCAAGGAGTATGAAAAGCTCAGCAAGTATTTCGATACGCTCTTCGGCGTGCAGAAAACGCTGGGCAACGCCGCCAACACGTGGAAGCAGCAGATGACCGCCATCAAGGATATGGCCTCGGGTCTCAGCGCCGCCATGCGGGGCGAGGAGGACGCCGGGGAGAAGGCGGCCGCCGCCATCAATTCGCTGGACGCGGCGGTCTACGGCGACCGCACCGAGTGGATCCGCCGGGCAGACGCGGCCCTTGCCGCGTTTAACGGATAAAATTGTTTAGGAGGCAGAAATCATGAAAAAGCAGTGGCTCAGCATGATATTGGTCCTTTGTATGGTGCTGTGTCTGGCGCCCGCCACGGCGCGAGCGGAAGAGAGTAAAACATGTAAGGTAATAATCACCGTGGAGGTGAACGGACTGCCTACGAGCGTCAGCGCGGCAGGCACGACCTTTACATTCCAAATCAAGAAGGCCATAAATGCAGTGACTCCACAATACTATGTTTATGATACGACGACTGTCAACGTCGGAGCAGACGGAAAAGGAACAAGCACCGTACCGGTCGAGGAGGGCAAATATATCGTGAAGCAGGATGTACCCGGCGATCCAATCGGGGAGTATGTATGGTACAGCATTTCTTATACGGGCGGCAGCAACGAAAGCGGCCCGCAGGACGTGTATGGCAACGGAAAAAGCACCGAATTCAAGGTATACAACACCTATAAACCAGCGAGCGAGACAAATGTGACCACACTGCCGATCACGGTGACCGGATATAAGGCGGGCGCAAATGTAAAAGATGCCAAGGTTACAACGACAGAACCCGGTATTGCGCTTAGCTACTTCCGATTTATGGAAAAGAACTTGGCGGGTGAATGGACGCCCGCACCTCTGACCGAAACCTTCAAGGCGGATACAGAATATCGAGTAGAGATTTATTTTAATGAGATTTCGGGGTGCAATTACGACGAGCTTAAAAAGGAGAACGTGACCGTAAACGGAGTGAAAGCGGACGCCTTTGAAACGACGTGGGATGATTCTCCGAAGAACGAAGATTATCGGGTGGTCCACGGCCTTGGCAAACCGGAGGTCGTCAAGAAGGTGGATCACATTGAGATCACAACACCGCCTGCCAAGACCGTGTACAACGCCGGCGACAAGTTCGACCCGAAGGGCATGGTGGTCACTGCGGTTTACGAAGATGGCACCAGCGAACCCATTACCAACTATATCATATTCCGCGGGGATAAGCTCGTTCAGGGGCAGGCGGATGTGACGATCCAGTATGACGATGGCAGCGGCAGCAGCAATATCAAGGTCAGGCAGTCCATCGAAGTGAAGCCGTATGTGGGAGACCATCGGCATACCTACGATGGCGGCCCGTGGTACGCGGACGCGAAGAGCCACTGGCATCAGTGTACCGACAAGGATTGCCCGGATCGGTATGCCAGCACAAAGGATCTGGCGTCCCATACCTTCGTGTGGAAGGTAGACAAGGCGGCCACCGCCACTGAAACCGGATCGAAGCACGAGGAGTGCACCGTCTGCGGCTTTGAGCGCAATGAAACAGAGATCCCCACGCGGCACGGCAGACCGGACACCAAGCCGGACGGCGGCGCGGAGAATACCGCTACATCTCCCAAGACGGGCGATGCGGGTATCGCGCTGTATGCAGGGCTGTCCCTGCTGGCGCTGAGCGGCAGCGGATGGGTCGTTGGCAAAAAGCGCAGAGGAGAGAGGTAAAATTCGCCTTCCGCAGGCGGCAGGGATCGTTTCGCCCTGCCGCCTGCAGAGATGGTGCGCCGGGTACGCTTTGACGGCGCAGGCAGCCGGGACACCTTATTACGCGGTATTTTTCACGAAAGGGTGAGACTCTAACATGAAAAGAAGAATCGTTTTGTGCCTGTTGGCGCTGGCGCTCCTGCTGGTGACAGGATGCACGCAGGAAAAGGAAGCGGAACCACTGACCGTAACGCTGTGGCACGTCTATGGCGGCGAGGTGGATTCCCCGCTGAACGGCCTGATCGAGCGGTTCAACAGCACCGTGGGCGCAAAGCAGAACATCCGCGTGAAGGTGGAGCTGGTCAGCAACAGCGGCAGTATTCATAAAAGCGTGCTGGCCGCCGCCAACAGCGATCCGGGCGCACCGTCGCTGCCGGATATGTTCGTATCCTATCCCAAGACGGTGCTGGCTCTGCCGGATCAGAGCATATTGGTGGACTATCGGGATTATTTCAGCGAGGAGGAGCTGGCGGCGTTTATCCCTGCCTTTCGTGAGGAGGGGATGATCGGCGGGCGGCAGGCGATTTTGCCCCTTGCCAAATCCACGGAGGTGCTGTTTGTCAACCGGACGCTGTTTGACCGGTGGGCAGCCCAGTCCGGCGCCAGCTATGACGATTTGACTACATGGGAGGGCGTTTACGCGCTGGCAGAGCAGTACGCCGCGGATACCGGCAAATGCTTCTTTGTCCACGACTACCACTTCAATTATTTTCAGGTGGGCGTGGAGTCTCTGGGCGAGGACTTTTTTCAGAATGACGGCGTCAGGTTTGGTCCCGGATTCGAACGGGCCTGGGAGCCGTATGCCCGGGCAGGTCTGACGGGCGGTTTGTGGCTGTACGACGGGTACGCCACGGAACCGCTTCGCACCGGAGATGTGGTGGTATCTGTGGCATCTTCCGCCAGCGTGCTTTACTATTCCGACACGGTGACGTATCCGGACAACACCTCGGAAAAGGTGGCGATCACCTCCATGCCCTGCCCGGTGTTTGAAGGGGGCGACAAGCTGGTGATGCAGCGCGGCGTGGGAATGTGTACCGTGAAGTCTACCCCGGAACGGGAGCAGGCGTGCATCACGTTCCTTAAATGGCTGACCGAGCCGGCATGCAACGTGGAATTCGTCACCAGCCTGGGCTACATGCCGGTGACGCAGGAGGCATTTGAGAAATATCTGCCCGATGCCGTGGAAAAATTGAGCGACCCGCTGTATGTGTCGCTGTATGAGACATATCTGCAAATGCAGGAGGCGTATACCTTCTGCTACCCGCCGCAGATGGAGAATTATCTGGATCTGGAGACGCGGTTTGAGAATCTGGTACGGCTGAAGCTGACGGCAGGGCGGACACAGTATCTGGAGGGCGGCAATACGCTGGACGCCCTGATCTGGGAGACTTTAGAGAGTTTTAAGCTGGATTACGGCACGTGAAAGAGGAAGGCACATGCGATCGATTCGGAATGCGATTCAAAATTCGTATGCAGCCAGCCGCAGTATGGCTGTGCGGCTGGTGCTGTATTGGTTCATAATGGCGCTGCTGCTGGTGGCGGCCATCCTGTCTATCCTGATGGCCACGGGCGTGCTGTCCCATCCTGCACGGCAGCTGGCCAGCGCCCTCGACATTCAGCAGAAAAATACATATGCGGCACTGGATGCGCAGATGGATGAGCTGACAGCCCACAGCGTGGCCATATCGGAAAAGCTGGGACGGGAGCTGGACACCTTCCTTGCGGCCAAGGGCATTCCCTTTGACGCGCTCAACGATGACCCAGCCACCATCGCGGAGCTGGAAAAACGGCTGTACGCGCCGCTGAGCAGTACGTTGAGCGCCGCCTCGTGCAGCGGGATATTCTTCTGCCTGAATGTGACCGCCAACACAGAACTGCCCAACGCGGACGTGCTCAGGGCGGGACTGTATCTGCGCTATACAGGGCTTCAGCCCACGGTGGCCTCGGAGCAGGATGCGGTCTGCTTTCGCGGCGCGGCAGAAGCGGCGCGGGGGTTACGGCTGCAGATGCACAACCGCTGGAATCCGGAGCTGAATACCGCGCTGATCCCCGGCAGCGAGAGGGTTTCCGCCAGTCGGGTCGAGCGTCCGGCGGAGGGCAGCCTGTGGGTGAAGCGTACAGAACTGCTGGATACATGGGAATATGTGACGCTTCTGTGCGTGCCGATCCTGGATGGCAGCGGCACCGCGCGGGGATTTTGCGGCATGGAGATCAGCGACCTCTATTTCAGCCTTTCCCACGATACCGTGTCCAGCGCCTATGGCAATATGCTGACCCTGCTGGCGCCCATCGACGGCGACAAGCTCGATCTGTCGGGGGCTATGCTGGGTGCTACCAATGGCACGCGCCTGACGGCCGAGGGTACGCTGCATATCAAGCCGGGGAAATACTATACCGTCTACGCCGATGGCAAGGAGTCCTATCTGGGGCGGCACCGGCTGCTGGACGCCGTCACCTCGGACGGCGTTCCGCTTGCTGTGGTGACGCTTGTGACAGCCAACGCCTTCCGCAGCTATGAACGCAACTCGCAGATCGCATGGTTTTTGGGATCGGTATTCTTTTTGCTGGCAATGCTGGTTGCCGCAACCGTGCTGTCCCGCCGCTTCGTCAAGCCCATCAACGAGAGCCTTGCGGCGGTCAGAGGCGGCACAACGGAGGTGGTGGCCTCCGGTATTTCGGAGATCGACGAGCTGCTGACCATGATCCGCACCCGGCCGGCGGGCGCGCTGCCGCCCGATGTGGAGGCGCGGCTGTGCGGCTTTGCGGAGAGGGCGGGTACGCTGACCGGCATGGAACGTACCATCCTGCAATACTATATGGACGGCTATACCGTCAAGGATATTCCTGAGCTGGCACATATCAGCGCCAGCACGGTAAAGACTCATAACCGCAATCTGTACCGAAAGATGGAGGTAGATTCGTTCGATGAGCTGAAGGTGTATATTGAACTGTTCGCCAGCTGCGGCCGCAGTGGTGAGCTGCTGAAAAGATAAGAAAGACGATAGCAGAGTGCACAATCCAAGTCACATTGGATTGTGCACTCTGTCTACGCCTAAGGGCGATTTTCACGTTTGCCGGCAAAATTCACCCTTTGGGTAATAGAAATTTTACGTAAAACCACATATAAGTGTGTATATAGCTGAGCGTGAGTACGGGAAAGAACTGCGACGTAAGCAAGGAGGGACTGGAATGCGCCGCATCATTAAAGCGTCCATGGAGGACAGATCCTCCATGGAAAGGTTTCAGTTTTCATTGCGCTGTGCGGTATGCGGCTTCCTTTGGGAAAGTCAGCCGGTGTGCTTCTCCAAGGCGGGGATGCAGCCGGAGAGCGAAGGAAAGCGCGTGATTTTTCAGGCGCTGTACCGGCGGGAGCGAGAGGAAGCCTTCGAGTGGGCCGCCACAGAGGCGCTGGAGCATTTCAGCCTGTGTCCCATTTGCAAACGGCTGGTTTGTGACCGGTGTTTCCTGCTGGGCGAGGATATTGACCTGTGTACGGACTGTGCGGCGTTCTTACAGGAGAGCGGCGAGCCGGTAGAGAACTCATTCACAAAACACGGCTGAAGCGGAGGAGCTGCCTATGAAATGGAAGGGCTGGATAGGAGGTGTGCTGCTGGTCATGATGCTTTTCGGAACGCTGGGCTGCGGTAAAAAACGCGGCCCTGTAACCGGCGGTATGGTGGACGGCCCCGGCATGATGTATACGCCGGAGGATCAGAGCCCCTTTGCGGGGAAGTGGCAGAGCCGGGACGGCAGCATCGTCATGGAGGTGGAGAGCAGCGACCCGTTGGAGAGCTCCCGCATACAGGTGTTTGTGGACGGCGAGCTGGATTTCGAGTCCGATATGTGGGTGTATCAAACCGGAAGCGTGAAGCTGACGCAGGAGCACAAGAGAATCCTCATGACGGGGACGTTCAGCGGCCTGACGTTCAATCACAAGGAAAACGCTTTCTGCATCCGGTACAGTGACGACAGCGGCTTGAAATGGCTGACGAGAGACGGCGCTGCGTGCAGCGAGGAGGATGTGAGCTTCTCTTACGAGCCGCAAACACCGCCGCCCGCGGTGTGGAGCTGCCCCGCCTGCCATGCGGAGAATGAGGGCGGCTGCTGTACCAGCTGCGGCATGGAGAAGCCGCTGACCTGCGAAGCCTGCGGCTGGCAGCCGGCAAACGAAAAACTCCCCGCCTACTGTCCCGAATGCGGCCTCCGCCTCAAGTGAGACGTGCCAATATAATGTAGAGTAAAGATAACACAGAAACACTAAAAAACAGGAGGAGACATGATGAAAAGATTGAGAAAGCCTGCGGCGCTGCTTCTGGCGCTGGTGATGGCGCTGACGCTGGCGGCCTGCGGCGGTAAGGGCGCCAGCAAGACAAACCCCGCCGTGGGCAAGTACATCGGTGAGACGGTCCTGTCCTTCGATGAGTGGGTGCCCATGGACGAGGTGTATGATCTGGGTGACAACTACATTGAGCTGAAAGAGGACGGTACGGGCTGCTTTATGCTGGACGGCGACCCGACGACCATCGACTGGAAGCTGGATAAGGACGGCGCCCTGACGCTGGACAGGGACGGAGCAATCTGCAACTGCACGCTGAAGGACGGCCTGATCACGGTGAATGACTACTTCGGCTTTGACCTGCAGCTGACGTTCCGTAAGAGCGGAGGCAGCACCGGCGGGAACACCGGCGCGGATGAAATGTCTTTGGATGACTTTGCCGAGGTATACGGCGGCGACTGGCACGGCATGGCGGGTCTCACGGATGCCACCGGCGCATTCGAGGAGCTGAACGATACCGCCCATGAGATCCTGGCGCGGCTGGTGTTCGACGGGAACGGAGACTGTCAGGTCTGGCTGGCCATGTATCTGGAGGGAGAGAACGATTTCAACTTTATCGACACGTATGCACGCGTCGTGCCGGATGACGACACCGGTCTGGAGCTGCGGGGTACGTTCATGGGCGGCGAGATGCAGGACGGCATCCTGTCCGTGGACGAGACCGGCGCACTGTATGTCAGCTGTGAGGTGGATTCCGACCTGGTGGACGGCTCTATCAGCCTGCTGGCCAACCTGCGGCATTTGGACGACGAGAACTGGACAGACGAGGACTACATCCCCATGCCGGAGAGCGCCGTGGAATATTATCGCGGCATGACCTTTATGGAGATCGCCAGCACCTTTGAGATCGACACCAGTCTGATCCCCGATAACGGCAGCGGCGACGCCGCCGCTGCCATCCCCGACGGCGGCGACAACGGCGGTCTGCCGGAGAACTATCCCTTCGAGCGCACCACCTCCAACGGCGAGGGCGAGTACGGCAAGTCCAATCCCGATGCCACCGGCCGGGCGGATCTGGCCACCATGCAGAAGGTGCGTCAGGAACTGTGGGACATGAGTTCCTCCGAGTCCTCGAAACTGACCTATGACGACATCAAGGCCATGCTGGGCGGTGAGGACGGCATCCCCCATACCGGTATGGATGAGAAGAGCTGGAACAGTGAAAAGCACGCCTACGGCTGGTACAACGGCGAGGGTGACTACTACGTGCTGTACTTCGTGGTGCGTGACGGCGACGAGTTCTACACGGCCGCCACCTTCTCCAGCAGCGTGAGAGGCGACAACTGACGAACGGTACGGAAATCGGAGAAAGGAAGGACGAGATATGCAAGTGACATTGAACGCACTGCCCGCTTCGCTGGCAGAGTTCCGGAACCTGTCCCTGAACACCCCGGACGAGGTGGTGGCGGGCTTCCTGTGCGCATTGAACCTGTATGTAAAAAACCCCAATGAAGGTGTGGAGGCCATGAACCTCCTGCGAGGGCCCCGTCCTATGACCCCCTATGACAGCCAGTTCCTGCGGGATCGTCTGCGGGGTAAGGAATATCTGCCGCTGGCGTATTTTGCCGGAGCCACGCCTCAGAACAGCTATGTGCCTACCCAGCCTTATGTGCTGAACGTGCTGGCCGATCCCCGTCCGCAGGATATTGAACCGGGCTATCTGCGCCTGTTCATCGCCACACCCGGCGCGGACTCTCCCCGCCCCATCAAGCTGCGGCAGAAGCCCTCCACCGGCGAATGGTTCCTGTGGGAGTATTCCAGCCCGCTCAGCGGCATCCGCATCCCGGCCGCCCAGGACCCCTGGGCCTGAGCCGTGAAGCGGCGGTGGTATCCGCTGGCGCTGCTTCTGGCGCTGGCGGTGAGCCTGACGGCCTGTCAGGTGGAGTTCATCCCCCGCGGGCAGCCGGAGAACAACGGCGGCACCACGATAGACACACCGCCCCTGCCCGGCGGCAACACCGACCCGGTGGATGTGACCGACCCGGTGGGCGGAGATGAGGAGCCCTCCGGCGGCAACACGGACTACACCATGGAAAAGTACCGGCGGTATCTGGAGGGTGAGTGGGCCGGCATGGAGGGCGAGATCGAGGGCGATCGGTATAAGCTGGCGGACGAGGAAATGTCCCTGACGCTGACGTTCATGAGCGCTGACGGCGTGACCGAGGACGGGCACGGCACATGGAGCATGGGCGCATGGTACGAATATAGCGACAGCTATGGCAACCACGAAAAGCTGGATGGGCTGCACGTGGAGTTCCACAAGGGGCCCATGTACTACGGCTGCGCCAACGAGGAGTGGTACGCGGAGCTGGTGGGCGGCCCGGAGAACGTGGAGTACACCGTGACCGTCATCGACAACAACGATCTGGAGCTGTACCGCTATGTGAAGGATTCAGCCATGGTATGGTTCGTCAGCTGCGAGCGGTCGGATGGCCGGTGGATCGAGGAATAGCAACGGTTTTCCATTATAGGCGGAAATAAATACAGAGAAAAGGAGATTACATAACTATGGGACTGATTAAAGCGGCATTGGGCAGTGCGGGCGGCGTACTGGCTGACCAGTGGAAGGAATACTTTTATTGCGAGGCACTGCCCGAGAACGTGATGGCTGTCAAGGGTCAGAAGCGCACCTCCGGCCGCAGCAGCAACACCAAGGGCAGCGACAACATCATCTCCAATGGCAGCGTCATCGCGGTGGCCGATGGCCAGTGCATGCTCATCGTGGATCAGGGCAAGATCGTGGATATGTGCGCCGTGCCCGGCGAGTACACCTATGACCAGTCCACCGAACCGTCCATTTTCGTGGGCGATCTGGGCGAAGGCATCAAAAACGTATTCAACAACATGGCCAACCGCTTCACCTTCGGCGGTGAGGCTCCCAAGGATCAGCGTGTCTATTACTTCAACACCAAGGAATTGATCGGAAACAAGTATGGCACCGCCAATCCCGTGCCCTTCCGCGTGGTGGATCAACGGGCCGGTATTGATATTGATGTGGGCATTCGCTGCTTCGGCGAGTACAGCTATCGCATCTGCAATCCCGCCCTGTTCTATACCAATGTGTGCGGCAACGTGGCGGAGGCCTATACCAGAGACAAGCTGGACGGCCAGCTGAAAACCGAGCTGCTGACCGCCCTCCAGCCCGCCTTTGCCAAGATCGGCGAGGATGGCATCCGCTACTCTCAGCTGCCCGGCCATACCATGGAGCTGGCAGACGCACTGAACGAGGTCCTCAGTAAAAAGTGGCGTGACCTGCGTGGTATCGAGATCGTTTCCTTCGGCGTGTCCAGTGTGACGGCGGACGAGGAAGATGAGAAGATGCTGAAGGAGCTGCAGCGGAACGCGGCCTTCATGGATCCCACCCGCGCCGCCGCCCATCTGGTGGGCAGTCAGGGCGATGCCATGAAGATGGCGGCCTCCAACACGGCTGCCGGCCCTGCTATGGCCTTTATGGGCATGGGAATGGCCGGTCAGGCCGGCGGAATGAACGCTCAGAACCTGTTTGCCATGGGCCAGCAGCAACAGGCCCAGCAGGCGGTGCAGCCCGCACCTGCCGCTCCCGCCGGATGGACCTGCTCCTGCGGCCACAGCGGCAACACCGGCAAGTTCTGTGCCGAATGCGGCCAGCCCAAGCCCGCCCCCGCCGGTGAGTGGACGTGCGCATGCGGAACGGTCAACAAGGGCAAGTTCTGCGCCAACTGCGGTCAGCCTCGCCCCTAAAGCCATGAAGAAGATGATCGTCATTCTTATCGCGGGTGTTGTGGTGGGTATCACGATCTCGGGTCTTTATAAGCACTTTGTCACCGACCGCATAATGGACGGCGGCGGCATGGAGAACGAGTTCGCCAACGCCTTTCGGGATGGCGACACGCTGAAGAGCATCCGCTGGTCGCAGAGCGCCTCGAACTACGACGACTGCTTTCACTTTGATCTGGAGGAGACGGACGGCGCGTATACCATCTCCGGATGGTGCATTGACACCGAGGGCAGCCGAGAAAGGGTAGAGCGCACAGACGCGCCCCTGACGCCGGAGCAATGGGCGGAGGTGGAGGCGTGCCTGCGGGAGAACTGGCATCAGCCGCCCACGGCCTTGCCGGAGGGGGTGCTGGTCCTTGACGGGGCGGAGAGCTACCTCTACATCACCAGCCAGAGAGAGGACGAGATCTTCACGGCAGAATACAACGGCGAGTATGAGGACGCCCTGAGGACGCTCCTGCGGGAGCTCCTTATAGGCACGTCCGGGGAATATGCTCCGGCAGAGGAGGAGTAAGAGCACCGTTACCCGGCAGCCTCAGACGCAGGCGGATCACTACCCGTTATGCGGCGTGAAGCGCGGCGGCAAGAGCCTCTGTCAGGACCGGGGAACGCCCCTGTGACAACAACAGATCACCGTCAGCCGGCAGGCATACTGCCGGCCGGTGATAGCGTTAGGAAAGGAGAAAACAATGAACGATTACTACGATTATTACACTTACAGCAGTCCCCCTACCTTTAACCCGCTGCCCACCATTATCTCTCTCGTGTTGTGCGTGTTCGTTCTGGTGTGCATGTGGATCGTTTTCCGGAAAGCCGGTAAGCCCGGCTGGGCAGCCATTGTTCCCTTCTACAATCTCTATGTGCTGTTTGATATCACCTGGGGCAGCGGTATGCGCTTCCTGCTGCTGCTGATCCCCATCTACAACATCATTCTGGGCATCCAGACACAGGTTCGGCTGGCCAGGGCATTCGGCAAGAGCGGCGGCTTTGCGGCGGGACTGGTTTTCCTGCCCTACATCTTCATCCCCCTGCTGGCTTTCGGCAAAGAAACATATCAGGGCGTTCCTGTCAAGGCGGCTCCCTATCAGAACAATCCCTATCAGCAGGGCGGCTATTCCCAGCAGCCCCAGCAGCCCTATCAGAATCCCTATTCCCAGCAGCCCCAGCAGGGGCCCTATGGCGCCGCGCCTCAGCAGGGCTACCAGCAGCCGCAGTATAACGTGCCCCAACAGGGCTACCAGCAGCCCCAGCAGTCTCAGTATGCTGCGCCTCCCCAGCAGCCCCAGCAGTATGCGGCCCCTCAGCAGCCTGTTCCTCAGCAGCCCCAGCAGTATACGGCACCCCAGCGGCCTGCCCCTCAGCAGCCGGAGCAGACCGCTGCCGCTCCCGCTTTTTGCCCCAGCTGCGGCGTGAAGAGCAACGGTGAGAAATTCTGCCAGAACTGCGGCGCACCTTTGCACTGATCCTTCCTGCCATAGCTGGACGGAATAACAACTGACGATGTAAAAGAAAGGAAACCTATCATGAAAAAATCGATTGCACTTGTATTGGCCATGTTGATGACGCTGTCCCTCACTGCCTGCGGTGGCGGCGGCAGCAGCGATAAGGGCGGCGCTCTGCCCGGTATTGATATGAAATCCACGGATACACAGACCGTGACCTCTGACAGAGCAACGCTGGAAGTGCTGAACGAGACATTCTTCACCTATCTGGGCGGTCTGAACTACTTCACTGAAAGTGATGCACAGTCGAAGCTGACCTATGCGGACCTGAAGGAGCATATCGGCGTGGATTGCTCCGAGTATCGGTATGAAGAGGAGTACCAGCGCGGTGTATACACCTGGTACGCCGCCGAGGATGACGCGTGCTGCCTGTCCCTGTTCTTCGGCGACAACGGCAAGCTGATTGCTGCCGGCGCGTATAACCTCAGTCTTTGATCGACACTGGCTGACCGTATTATCTGAACGCCATTTTCCACGGGAGCGGCCAAAG
>ENA-OOZG01001723-OOZG01001723.1-human-gut-metagenome-genome-assembly--contig:-NODE-1723-length-14907-cov-7.282319_pt1 | contig 14907 bp, 7 predicted proteins | sample MGYA00241706_ERZ501384 | MGnify/ENA primary metagenome ERZ501384 (study PRJEB25962, sample SAMEA2042742) | human gut metagenome | biome: human gut; feature: human-associated habitat; material: faeces... | reverse complement strand
ATAACCCTTTCCGGGCTATTGACCACTTGCAACTTGATGGGGATTTCGTTTCCCCATACCCTCGACCGCAATCAAAGATATGCGTATTGGTTCCCATTGCCATGGTCACAGCGTGATGAATCTTCATCACTTGCTTTCACAGCAAGCTGTAAAATTTTCTCTTTCCTATGCGGAACCTATGTGCAGAAAGGAGCATCCAATGACAAGACCACAAAAAGAATCTGATATGAAACGGGAACACCGGGTAACAATCCGCCTGACTGACACTGAGTTTTCTATTATAGAAAATACGGCAGAGCAGGCAGACATGAGTATTTCCGAGTATATGCGAAAACAAATTATGGAGGGACAGGTCAATACTAAAGTAAGCGCTTAATTTTTAGGTATGAATAGGGTAGAGGGAGAATAATTATCTCGCCCCTCCCATTGAACCGTACGTACGGGTCTCGTATACGGCTCTACAACTTATATTCCAACTTTTGCTAAGTAATAGGATAAGGGATTGAGCAGACCAGCTCCATCTTTTATCCTATTTTCAAGTAAATCTTTACTGATAATGAAATTCACCACGTTCATTCCACTTCTTCTGTACCACCCAAGTCTTGAATTCGCAACTTTATGAATATCTTCCTGACTGAATCCGTTTCGGTTCTTCCAGTTTAGATAACTTAGGTTTCTGTAGATGGTTTTCGGCTTCTTCCATTGCTTCATGACTATCATTCTTATTTTGTGTCTTAGCCATTGTCCAAGCTCTTCCACAAATTGCTTCATCAACCCGATTCTAAAGTAATTAATCCATCCTCGCACAATCTCATTTACTCGCTTGATTGTAACCACAAGAGGTCTTGCTATTGCTTTCCCTCTCTTCAGATATTCACTCAGCTTCTTTTTAAGCTTCTTTTTCTTTTCATTGGTAGGTTTTACTTTCCACTCTCCACCGTTTTTCAGAAATGTGAATCCTAGGTATTTGCTTCGCATCGGTCTGACTACTTTCGTTTTTGCTGCATTTACTTTTAGAAATAGTTTCCGTTCCAGCCAATCACTTATGGAGTTCATCACCCGGTTAGCCGCCATTTCACTTTTAGTGAAAATTAATACATCATCTGCATACCTTGTAAAGCGGAGTCCTCTATGTTCCAGTTCTTTGTCCAGCTTGTCCAAGTAGACATTTGAACATACGACTGAAAGAGGACCTCCTTGCGGCACACCGGTAATAGTTGCTTTTTCCAAGCCGTTTTCCATTACACCTGCTTTCAGATATTTCCGAATCAGATTTAATGTGGTACTGTCATTTACTTGTTCTCTTAGTATCTGAATTAATTTGTCGTGATTTACCTTGTCGAAAAACTGTTCTATATCTATATCCACTACCCATTCATACCCATCATTCAAGTATTCCAATGCCTGTCGAATGGCATCATGACAACTTCTTCCGGCTCTGAATCCATAACTATAGTCACTGAATATCTCTTCATAAATATCAGATATAGGCTGTGCTATTGCCTGCTGGATAGTTCTGTCAAGTGCTGTGGGTATTCCCAATGGTCTTTTCTTACCATTGTCTTTCGGAATGTATACTCTTCGGACTGGTTTCGGTATATATGTTCTGTTTCTAAGAGATGTAACGATTTTCTCTCTGTTCTCCCTTATATAATCTCCCAGTTCTTCTACAGTAACTCCATCAACACCACTCGCACCTTTATTAGCAACTACCTTTTTATAGGCTCTGTTCAGATTTTCTTTTGACAAGATCACTTCAATCAATTCCATTGTTGTTACTCCTCTGACTTATCCTAAAATTCATACATAACACCCCTCTAAGTATAAACAGTATTCCTCGGTTACGTTCCTACTTTTCCTGTCCACTCGATTTCTGGCTCATGTATTATTTTAAACATAACGATTCGTACTATAAATCGTTTCAGTCCTTCGGCTTTCGCCTACTATGACATCATCTGACTCCCTCTCTAAACCTTTTTCGACCATACCTTTCAGTATGTGAGTAGGGTCTCCCGAGGTAAGACACTAATCTTTTGTTCCACAACCTCTTGATTTACAATTTCGGTTTACGTTTACCATTATCCATACCGTTACTGATACCAACTTGTGGTTCGCTACACTTGGCGGTAAATACCCGTGACTGGACTTGCCCCAGTAAGATTAGTGCCATGCTCGGCACACAAAAAAAAGGCTCCGGTCATTGTGACCGGAGTCTTTCTTTATATTTACTGAGCAGTTTCTGGCTAGCAATTTCACGCACTAAATCAACACAATCTGTCATAGACGTTGTAGAAGTTGTATGCTATATTGATTATATAAGAATAATCCTTTCGATGTACCAGACCACTGATTTGGTACAAGGCAACTCCAACACAAAACCACCATTATTTCCAAGGAGGATTTGAAAGATGAAAAAGAAATTGTTAGCTTTATTACTGGCTTCTTCTATGGCCCTAATGAATGTTGCTCCTGCATATGGTACAGACATTTTTACTGACCCGGATAATGCGACAAACGAAGATGTAATTTCTGTTCCTGAGGAGCTTGATAACAATGGAGAGTTCAATGACACTGAAGATGAGTTTACTTCGGAACAGACAGATGATGATTTCTTTTCGGACGAAAAGGAAATGCCTTCTGTTCAGGAGGGGGACATGTTGGTTGCAAATGCAGGTCAGGGAATAACAGCTGGTACTTCCACATATTCCTCAAAGTCTTCCTTTGGCCGGAGAAAGGCTCTTTCTCAGCTTCAGGGTATGGGAATCAACAGTGGATCTTACAGCTGGAACTGGGCAAATCCTGAATATACTTCTTATTATACAGATGAGGCAGGAAATCTTCATATTGTTGCCTGGAAAGATCAGACTTTATATGATGCTGTCTGCAATTCCAATCTTAATGTTACCAATGTAACAACAGTAAAGCTTCCGCTTCCATTGTGGGGAGGGTTCTACGCTGCACCCGATGGGAATTTTTATGTTGCAGTAGGACAGAAAAATCTGAATGAAGACAACAGCATAACTGCTGTCCGAATCCTTAAATACAGCCGTGCCTGGAAACTGCTTGGTGCAACGGACATTGGCGGCGGATACACAAATATGTTTGAAGGAATCTACATTCCTTTTGATGCTGCTTCCCTGCGCATGACCCAGATCGGTTCTACCCTGATCGTCCATACAGGACGGGAAATGTATGGAATGGAAGGAATACACCATCAGAGTGATATCACTTTTGTCATCAACACTCAGGATATGACGCTTATTAATTCAGATATGCCCTATTGCAGCCATTCCTTTAACCAGTTTGTTGTAAATGACGGCTCTCAAGTGTATTTTCTGGATCATGGGGATGCTTATTACAGGGGTTTGATCCTGTCCTCCTTCTCCGCATATTCCGGCGGATATATCGCTCAGGATCGTGCGGTAAATATCTTTCCTTTTATGGGAGCTACAGGTGATAATTATACCGGATGCGAGGTAACCGGATTTTCTCTGGCAGGAAATAATCTGATCACAGTAGGCAAGTCTGTTCCCCATGGTTTTGCTGTAAATGGACAGACCGGATATGAGAATCTTAACAAAAATATCTTTATGATAATCACAGATAAGAACAGTATGGCTTCCAGATTTATCTGGCTCACTCAGTATTCACCATCAGGAGCAGAAATAACTCTGACAGAACCAAAACTTATCCCCGTAGGAAATAATCAGTACGCAGTCCTTTTCTCAGAGGAAACCTCCAACCAGAGCGTTCTGCATTATCTCCTTATGGATATGTCCGGAAACGTAATATTATCCAAGTTATACAAGAATGTAACGATCCAAACGGATTCCCAGCCAATCTTATGGGGACGTAATATTGTATGGGTATCCGGAAATTATGATAATGGCAACTATGACAGTTCCCGCACATACCTGTATGAAATCCCCGTAGTGACAACTCCACTTAACGGAATTGCTCTGAACCAGACAAATCTGACAATTGACGAAGGAAATACACAAAAACTCACACCTTCCTTTACACCATCTAACTCTGATGATGTAAAAGACGTGGTCTGGACAAGCAGTAATCCTGGGATTGCGTCTGTCTCAGAGGATGGAACCATTCAGGGGAATGGTTATGGTCAGGCAGTAATCACTGCTTCTGCCGGAGATTTTCAGGCCCAGTGTCAGGTGACGGTAAAGGTATCTGAGAACAACACACCACTGACAAAACCTGTGCTGAAACTTTCCCAGAAATCTGCAGATCAAATACATTTAACCTGGAAAAAGGTTCCGGGTGCCAAAGGATACCAGATTTATTGCAAAACAGATTCCCAGTCTTCTTATAAGCGGATAAAAACCCTGAAAACAGGAGCTGTCAGTTTCGATGCTGCTGTAGTACCGGACGTAACTTATTCATTTAAAGTCCGTGCTTATGGAACCAACGCAAGTGGAAAAAACAAATATTCTAAATTTTCAGCGGTGAAATCAAGAAAAGCTGCTGTCCCGGCTCCATCTAAGGTTTCATGTAAAATGAGTAACGGTGGTACAGAGGTTTCCTGGACAAAAGTAGCCGGTGCTTCCGGATATGTGATTTACCGCAATGGTTCCGCTGCCAAAACAGTGAAGTCCTCTGTCTCAACCTGGAAAGACACAAAAGCTTATGATTCCCAGACAGGCATGTACTGGGTTTATAACTATTATGTAAAAGCTTTTAAGACAGTAAACGGTAAGCGAATATACAGTAAGCCCACAAAAACGATAAATCTTTACTCGTAAATTATAAAACTACAAAAAGCACTATTACTTTGGTAAATAAAGTATAAAACAGGGCAGTCTCATCGGCAAAATCTTTGCCGGGAGGCTGCCCTGAATATTTGTCTTATTTCACTTCTACTAATTCAATCTTAAAGTTAAGTTCTTTTCCAGCCATTTCGTGGTTTGCATCAAATGTGATATTTTTCTCATCTTTAGCTGTTACTTTAACAGGGAATGGCTGACCGAACTGGTTTGACAGGTATACCTGCTGGCCAACTGTCAGATCTTCGGAACCTGGAAGCTGGGCGATTTCCATAGTGAAGATAGCGTTTGGATCTGCCATACCGTATGCTTCTTCAGGCATAAGGTGAACATCAATGATCTGACCAACTTCCATGTCAGCTACAGCAGCATCAAACCCTCTGATCATCTGGCCTGCACCGCAGATGAATTCCAGCGGTTCGCCACGGTCGTAAGAAGAATCAAACTGTGTTCCGTCATTGAAAGTTCCTCTGTAATGTGTGCGGCAGGTTTTTCCTACATTGCGTCCTGTAAGCTGTGGCTGTGATCCGCCACATCCACCGCAGCCGCCACCGCAGCTGTCTCCACAGGAGTGTCCCTCCTCATGGCTGCCGCAGGAATGACCTTCTTCATGATGGTGATGGTCGCAGTTAGCTCCGGAAGATACTAATTCGCCTTTTAAATAGCTTTCAACTGCCTTGTCGGTATTTCCCTGAGCTCCGGCGCATAATTCAATTCCTGCCTCTGTGAGAGCTGTCTGAGCACCGCCGCCGATACCACCGCAGATCAGAACATCTACACCCTGTTCAGCAAGCAGACCTGCAAGTGCACCATGTCCTGTACCGTTAGAACCGATAACTTCACTGGAAATTACTTTGTTGTCTTCCACTTCATAAACTTTAAAAGACTCTGTTTTTCCAAAATGCTGAAAAACTTCTCCATTATCATAAGTTACTGCAATTTTCATTTGAAAAATCCTCCAAATTATTTTTTATACCTATTCAGTCCAGTATAAACTGTCTGCGACATAAAAGCAAGGCTATTTGATCAGGTAATTCTCAATTCCATTTGCAATTCCCCGTACCATTTTTTTCTGATAAGAACTCTGCTGCATGCGACGGTCTTCGGAGGGATTGCTCATATATCCCATTTCGATAATCGTTGTCGGAACTTTACTCCAGTTATTTCCGGTCATAGAGTCCGTTTCCCAGACATATTCTTTTCTGCATCCTGTAGCTGCCACATATGCATTGAGTACAGCCTCAGAGAGAGCTTTGTTTTTTCTGTACATAGATGAAATATAAGGACTGTTTCTGGTTGTACAGATAGTCAGTGCTCCACTGATAGAAGAATTATCACTTCCATTGGCATGGATACGGATATACGCATCTGCATTTGCCTTATTTGCCACTTTTGCGCGGTCAATACAACTGAGAGCTACTTTACTGTTGGTTCGGGTCATTATTACCTTAAACCCTCTTTTCTGAAGAAGAGTTCTTAACTGGAGACCGATATTCAGGTTAAGTTTATATTCCTCCACACCTGTAGCAACACCCTGAGTTCCGGAAGTATCTTTCTCCTTTAATTGACCGGAACCAGGACCAAGGGGCTCATAACCGCCGGCAACGACAGCGGAATGCCCCGGATCCAGTACAACAACAGGAGTCCAGACCCCCTTACTGTTAATCTTTCGTCCATTTACAGTCTGATTGATACGCATTCTTCCGGTCTGTTTGCCAAAATACCTGAAACGGTTATGAATACGATGCCACCCTGTAAGCATGGTACCGTCTACTGCAAAACAGTAATAATACTTACCGATTTTGTGCAGGTCTGTCAGCTTTTTGCCATTTTTATAATAATATTTTTTTCCACCAGAGGTTTTCCAGCCGGTAAAAGTGCTATTGACGGATGCTGCCTGGACCTCTGTAAAATCTACAACAGGCAACGCTGTGATCAGGAGAAGAATACATAAGAGCCAGATAAAACATGATTTTCTTTTCTTCATACATAACTTCCTTTCATATAGAGATATTTTAAGTAATGGTCTGTATGTTGATTATACCATAGGATTATCCGGGAATGTGGAAAAAACTCCTAAAAAGAAAGACTCCGGTCGCAATGACCGGAGCCCTCTTTTTAGGAATCTGTATTATTTACCCAAATAGATTATTTAACAGTAGCCTTTTTCAGGTTTGACCATGAGCTGAATACCTTGCTTCCATCTTCAGATGTTCTGTTGAATGCATGCATTCCAACTACCCATGTGCCCTTTGGTACATTCTTGAATGTAGCTGTTACTGTACCTTCTTTAAGGTTCAGTACTTTGTGATCGCCATAGTGATACGGACGTGTCTCACCGTTTTCTTTCTTGGAGGATGTTCCAAGAACTACATCATAACCAGTTGCGTTAGCAGCTGCTTTATATGTTACTTTGATTGTAGATCCGCTTACTTTGACATCTGTGATAACCGGAGCATCTGGTGTGATTGCTGTTACAGAGAATGGATAAGCATTAGACCATTCGCCAAATACTTTCTTACCATTTTCATCACGTTTCCAAGCGTGGCAGTATGCATAGTAAACACCTTTATCTACATATTTGAATGTAGTAGAAGTCTGTACCTGGTTTTTGCTGATAGATGTATAGTTCTTATTTGTGATGCAGTCACGATCTGTAGAAATTACATAATCATAACCTGTAGCATTATCAACATCCTCAGAAAGAACTACAGTTGCTTTGTTACCAACAACCTTAACATCGGAGATAACCGGAGCACCAACTGTTGCAACATCAACATCCTGTACTTTAGAACCTGTGTAGTATTTGCTGTCAGCTTTAGCTGTAACAGTTACTTTCTTTCCATCTTCACTGAATGCTACATCATATTCGCTGGATGGAACAACTACAGTACCGTTCATAACAGTAACTTTCTTGCTTTCAGAATCTACAGAGATTGTAGTATTTGCAAGATCTTTCTTTGTTACATTCCATGCAAGGCTCTTGCTGATAGTTAATTTTGTATTAGCTGCATCAGTAGTTGTATAAGCGCCATTACCTGTAATTGTAACATCTGCCTGTGTATATTTGCCAATCTTTGTTACTTCTGTTGTTACGGTGTAGTCCTTGCCCTGAACAAGTCTTTCTTTAGTTCCAGGTTTAACAACAACTACTTCCGGCTCAACTGCAAGACCGCCAGCATATTCAACATCAGAGATCTTCTGGATCCAATCTGTAGAAATAATGCCTTCGCCTTCAATATAGTATGTCATGGAAGCGATAGCTTTCTTCTTTCCGTCTTTATCAACCTTAGCATAATTTCCAAGGCCATAAGCAACAACTGTAGCTACACCTGCATTAACATTATCAGTATATACTAATTCGTAATCTTTGCCCTCTGTAAGGACTTTACCATCTTTATCATTTTTAAGAACATATTTTGTCTTAAAGGAGTCAATGGTAATTGCAGATCCTGTATAATATGCACCTGTCTCTTTAACTGCAAGTGGATTCTTAGGATCAGCTGCTTTACCACCAAGTTTGGATTCAAAATGTCCGCTTAACTGATTTGGAGTAACTTTAAATGTTCCGGTATATTCACCTTCAACATTTTTGCTTCCTGCTACTGCTTTGATAGTGAAGCTGTAAGAACCAACTTCTACAGCGTTCTCATCATAAGTAATTGTGTAATCACCAGTCTTGGTAACTGGGTTATATGGTGTTAAAACCTTGTTTCCAATTTTAACTGTTGCAACGTTTGGTTTCTGAGCAGTTCCGATGTATTCAACATCATAATCTGCTTTGCCAGCAGCGTTCAGTACAGTTGCATTAGCAAGATTTGCTTTTGCAATTGTATAGTCAACAGTAAGTGTTCCTGTATAATTGCCAATACCTTTAATTGTTACATGAGCAACACCTGCGTTTGTACCAGTTTTGCTTACGATAGTGTAGTCAACGCCCTCAACTAATGTTGTGTTGCCATCTTTAACAACTAACTTAGGCTCAATCTTCTCGCCAGTGTATACATAGCTTCCCTCTACAGTTCCTGTGCATTTGGAGATATCCTTTGCAACAACTGTGGAAGAAATATTCTTGTGTGCATATCCTTCGCCGTTAACATTGCCACCCTTGATAATGTAGTTTTTGTTATTGAATACTACAACACCAGTAGCTATATCGCCAATTCCCTTAGTTGCTTTTTTCTCTGTTGTTACAGTGTAGTCAGCTGCAGGAACTTCTTTAGAACCAACAACAACTTTAGCAACTACATCATAGCTGTTCTGTCCAACAACAACTTCGATATTCTGTCCTTCTACTGTAGCTTCTGCCTGAGCAATATCAAATGTGTAGCTGATCTTTCCTGAATAGCTTCCTTTGAATGTCAGTGTGATAGTTGCAGACTTCTTGCTTACAACTTTAGAATCTGTGTTATCAGTATAAGTAAGATCATAGTCAGTTCCCAGAACAAGTTTCTGATCTGCTACAGTTGCAGATTTTGCAAGTACCAGGTTAGAGAAAATGTCTTTTAATGGTTCGATTGCGGAACCTGTATATGCCTGATTAGCTAAAGCCTTTGTAACTTCTGCTTCTAAACCTGCATCTGCAAGAGAAGTCTTTTTAGCAAAAGTAGTTGTGCCAATCTTTGTACCAGCCGCTACAGCTACATCTGCTTTAGTAACAGTTGCATTAACTACATTAAATGATGTAGAGAACTCACCTACAATATTTGTATCCTTAGGATTTGTAACTTTCAGAGTTACTTTACCTGTTCCGACAGTTTTATTATCGCTTGTAACAATAGTTACACCAGCCGGGATAACTTTGTTATATGCAAGAACAGCTCCTGTAGATTTATCTGTAAAAGTGATATCATCAGCCTCTACATTTACATTAGTTTTCTTATCATTAACATTTACTGTATATTTTTCACCTAACTTGCTTAAGTCAAGAGCACTTACTGTATAAGAACCGGAAACGCACTCTGCAGGTACAACACCAGCAACAAAGTTATTAACGACATTACCTGCGTTAGCTTTTAATGTTACTGTTACATTATCTTTTGTATAAGAACCAACAGCTCCACTTGTAACTGCAACATCATATAAAGATGCCGGAATAACAGCTCCTGAAAGTTTATCTGTTACAACAACAGTTGGTTTTGTGTCGCCATTGTATGTAGCATTACCGGAAATAGCAACAGATAAGTTGTCTTTATTTGGAGTTGCCGGAGTAATTGTATATTCACTTGTAGCAACAGTACGAGTTCCTGTATATCCGTTTTCTTCAACACCTTCGGCATATACATGATATGTACCTACATTCTTAGCTTCTGTTTCCTCAGTAAATTTAACAATAACATCAGCTACCTGTGTGGTTGTAGGATTAATAACCTCAATATAAGGAACCTGAACCTTTCCATTATAAACACCTGACCATGAGCTGACAGATACCAGCCAATCATTACCTTCGATAGAAACAGGATTTACGGCTGCAGTCATTTCATATACTGCTTCTTTCTCATCAGCAACATAAACTTTAACAGTAACCTGTTTGCTGTTTTTGTATGCATCGAGTCCAACGTTAACACTGCTTAATGCAGCTGCGATATTTCCATTACTTACAGCTTTGGTTGTAAGAAGATCAGAACCACTATAAACTTCAACAGTAGTTGCCTTCACTGCTACACCATTTTTATCAGAAATTACAAATTTTGCATCTTTTGCATCAACACCTGCTTTAGGTCCGAAAACAAGTCCTGTTGCCCAGTCACCTGCTTTTAATTCTTCGTTTGTATCTACAGAATAACCTTCTACTGCCTGTGCAGTTGAAACATCAGTAGTATCATCAACAACAGGTGCTTCTGTATCAGTGAAGTCGCTTGTTGCGGCTTCGGATGTAACTGCTGCAGTGTCAGAACCGTCACTAAATTCAGCAGCCCAAACCGGCACGTTAGAGGTTGCCAGCATTGCAACGACGAGAGACATACTTAAGGTTTTCTTAGCCATGCCTTTCTTCGTGTTTTTAATCTTTGTCATGATTATAGTTCCCCTTTCCTTAATATAACTATTTCTTTTTGGGTAAAGATTCCTAGACATAATCTGTCTGTTATGGTTAATAATAGTGCTTTCACCAGTTTTTGTCAAGGGTAATGCCAAGAATTTTACGTTTTTTTTAAATTTCGTACACTTCTAAAACATTTATTTTCCTTGATTTTTCAGGTCTGAAATCTATAATTTGTTACAAATACGGTAAGTTTTTCTTCTTTATCACAAGATGATGTATTTCCCAAACTTTTCTGTATTTTCCATGTAAATATAATCAAAAAAGTTCCGGCAGTACAACATTCCTGATAAACTGTACTGCCAGATGACTTTTTGTTCTTATTCAGAAGCAGTTACTTCTATAAATATGTGTATTATTTCTTTCTGACAATAACCTTATCCAGATGCCAGATATCATCCACATATTCCTGGATAGTTCTGTCAGATGTGAACTTACCGCTGCATGCTGTGTTGAGGAGTGCTTTCTTAGCCCAGCCTTTCTCATCTCTGTATGCTGCTTCTACGCGTTTCTGTGCGTCTGCATAGGAACGGAAGTCTGCGAGGATGAAGTAGCGGTCTGCTCTGTCTGTGTTCTTTGTATTGAGAAGTGAATCGTACAGGTCACGGAAGAGTTCTGTATCGCTGGAGAAGGTTCCGTTGATGAGCTGCATCAGTACCTGACGGATTTCTTCGTCTGTGTTGTAGATCACGTTTGGATCGTATCCGCCGTTGTTTTCGTAGTTGATTACTTCGTCGGAGCTTAAACCGAAGATGAATGCATTCTCTGCACCAACTTCTTCTACAATCTCTACGTTGGCACCGTCCATTGTTCCAAGTGTAGGAGCACCGTTGAGCATGAACTTCATGTTACCTGTACCGGATGCCTCTTTACTTGCTGTGGAGATCTGCTCGGAAACGTCTGCTGCTGCGAAGATCCACTCAGCGTTGGATACTCTGTAGTTTTCGATGAATACAACTTTGATCTTGCCGTTGATGGAAGCGTCGTTGTTTACTACATCTGCTACGGAGTTGATGAGTTTGATGATCTTCTTGGCTGTTGCGTAACCTGCGGATGCTTTTGCACCGAAGATGAATGTTCTTGGATAGAATTCCATTTCCGGATGCATCTTGATCTGGTTGTACAGATAGATAACATGCAGGATGTTCAGGAGCTGACGTTTGTACTCGTGAAGTCTCTTAACCTGTACATCGAAGATGGAGTGCGGGTCTACTTCTACGCCATTGTGCTCGAGGATGTATTTAGCCAGACGCTCTTTGTTCTTGAACTTAATGTTCATGAATTCCTGGAGTGCTTTCTCATCATCAGCATAAACTGCAAGTTTCTTTAACTGCGGAAGGTCTGTGATCCAGTCCGGTCCGATATGCTCTGTGATCCAGTCTGCAAGGAGTGGATTTGCGTGGAGCAGGAAACGTCTCTGAGTGATACCGTTTGTCTTGTTGTTGAATTTCTCAGGCATCATTTCATAGAAGTCTTTTAATTCCTGATTCTTCAGGATCTCTGTATGAAGGCGTGCAACACCGTTTACAGAGTAGCCTGCTGCGATTGCAAGGTGAGCCATCTTAACCTGTCCGTCATAGATGATTGCCATCTTTTTGATCTTCTCATAATTTCCCGGATATTTTGCCTGGATCTCAAGGATGAAACGACGGTTGATCTCTTCGATGATCTGGTATACACGCGGAAGCAGTCTGGAGAAGAGCTCGATCGGCCATTTCTCAAGTGCTTCGGACATGATAGTATGGTTTGTGTAAGCAACAGATTTTCTTGTTACTTCCCATGCTTCATCCCATCCGAGTCCTTCTTCGTCCATGAGGATACGCATTAACTCTGCTACTGCTACAGTCGGATGTGTATCGTTCATCTGGAATGTTACTTTTTCATATAATTTATGGATATCGTCATGTTTCTTTTTGTATTTGGCAATTGCTGCCTGGAGGCTTGCAGATACAAAGAAGTACTGCTGTTTCAGTCTCAGCTCTTTACCTGCATAATGATTGTCATTCGGATAAAGAACTTCTACGATATTGCGGGCAAGGTTCTCCTGCTCTACTGCTTTCTTGTAATCACCTTTGTCAAAGGAATCAAGCTCGAAGTCTACGATCGGCTCTGCATCCCAGATACGAAGTGTGTTTACTACATCATTGTCATATCCTGTGATCGGCATATCATAAGGAATGGCTTTTACTGCCTGATATCCTTCGTGGATAAATTTGTTTCCGCCCTTTTCAGGATCGTACTCTACTCTTACATATCCGCCGAAGTGTACTTCCTTGGCATATTCCGGACGACGCAGTTCGAATGGATAGCCGTTCTTTAACCAGTTATCCGGTACCTCGATCTGATAACCGTTCTGGATTTTCTGTTTGAACATTCCGTAGTGGTAACGGATTCCGCATCCATATGCTGCGTAATTTAAAGTTGCGAGAGAATCAAGGAAGCATGCAGCCAGTCTTCCCAGACCACCGTTTCCAAGTGCCGGATCCGGTTCCTGATCTTCGATACAGTTAAGGTCAAATCCCAGCTCTTCGAGAGCTTCTTTTACTTCACCGTAAGCGCAAAGGTTGATCAGGTTGTTTCCGAGAGCACGTCCCATCAGGAATTCCATGGACATATAGTATACGATCTTCGGATCCTGTTCGTCATAAGCTTTCTGTGTTGCAAGCCAGTTATCAATGATAACGTCTTTTACAGAGTAGCTTACTGCCTGGAAAATCTGCTCCTGTGTAGCTTCTTCAATTGTTTTTCGATAGAGGAATTTTACGTTGTCTTTTACGCTTTTCTTGAATGCCTCTTTCTTGAACATTTCGTTTGTCATTTCATACCTCCCGTAATGGTTTCACTGTTCACTTTATTCTCAGCAATACACCTTGCGGATATTGCCGGTGAACCTCTTCATTCCGTCAACTCTTCTGTTTTCTCATATCAGAGAAATTGGGGGCAAAGAATCTCCGCCTCCAATTTCCTCTCTGAAATCAGACTGTCAAAGATAATGATACTCTTTTTTCGACAGTCTGTCATGTGTAATAATTGCCGAATTTTATAACGTTTTTTTGTTATCGTGCATTGCGAAAGTAGTATATTTCCTGTGAAATACCTGTAACTTATCAGTACCTTGTCAGTAATTGACCGAATGTTGTCAATTACAGTTTCTTAACACCCATAGTTACTGCTTCTTTGTTGATGTTCCACTCTTTCACATAACCATCGGTCTCGCCAAGTACCATTTCGTCTGCAAGTACTTCTGACTTGATCTCATCTTCGTGTGCTTTCATGACATCCTGGATCTTGTCGTTTCCGTGAGCGTATACTACGATCTTGTCCATAACTTCGAAGCCGGCTTCCTTACGCATGGTCTGGATCTTGCTGATGATCTCACGTACGAATCCCTCTTCGATCAGTTCAGGTGTCAGGTTTGTATCAAGGACTACGGATGTTTCACCGTCAGATTCGGATACATAGCCTTCTGTCTGTGCTGTTTCAATAAGAAGGTCTTCTTCTGTAAGCTCTACATCGTTTCCGTTGATATCCAGTTTCAGGACACCGTTGGTTCTCAGTTCGTTCATTGCTGCTGTTCCATTGATGTCTGTGAGAGCCTGTCTGATTCCTCCAAGGAGCTTACCGTATTTCGGTCCTACTGTACGAAGCTGTGGTTTGAAGCTGTAGGAGATAAAGGATTCTACATCATCTGCGAATTTTACTTCTTTGACATTCAGTTCATCTGCGATGATGTCAGTGTAGAATTCACTCATTTTCTTCTCAGCTTTTACATACATGGTTCCGATCGGCTGACGGTTCTTGATGTTTGCTGTATTTCTGCAGGCACGTCCCAGAACTACGATCTCCAGAAGCTCTTTCATGTCTGCTTCCAGATCTTTGTCGATCCATGCTTCGTTTACAGTTGGGAAGTCGCAGAGATGGATACTCTCCGGAGCATCTTTATCCACGCTTCTTACCAGGTTCTGATAGATGTCTTCTGTCATGAACGGGATCATCGGAGCTGCTGTCTTGGCGATGGTTACCAGTGCATGGTACAGAGTCATGTAAGCATTGATCTTATCCTGCTCCATTCCCTTTGCCCAGAAA
>ENA-OOZG01001709-OOZG01001709.1-human-gut-metagenome-genome-assembly--contig:-NODE-1709-length-14956-cov-4.780686_pt1 | contig 14956 bp, 14 predicted proteins | sample MGYA00241706_ERZ501384 | MGnify/ENA primary metagenome ERZ501384 (study PRJEB25962, sample SAMEA2042742) | human gut metagenome | biome: human gut; feature: human-associated habitat; material: faeces... | reverse complement strand
TTAAAGAAAAGATAAAAGAAGAGCATATGGAAAAAAATGTTATCATGCTTGGAAAGAAATCGAATCCATATCCATATATTTGCAGATGTGATTTGTATGTGCAACCTTCAAGATACGAGGGAAAGTGTGTTTCTGTGAAAGAGGCACAGATGTTGGGAAAGCCTGTAGTGATTACTGATTATGTGACAGCGAAAAGTCAATTAGAAGATGGAGTGGATGGGAAGATTGTTCCGTTGGATAATAAAGAATGTGCGAAAATGCTTGCAGAACTTTTAGAGAATGTAGAAGAGATACAGATGTATAAGAAAAATTGCTGTAAAAGTGATTTTTCAAATATTATTGAAGTACAAAAATTATATAAAATAATGGTATAAAAATATGAGAAAAATTAGTATTATTGTACCCGTTTATCAAGCGGAAAAATATATATCAAAATGTATAGAGTCAATTGTAAATCAAACGTACAAAAATTTAGAAATTATCTTGATTGACGATGGATCAACGGATAGCAGTGGTGAAATATGCGATAGATATGGCGAAAGAGATAAAAGGATAGTAGTTGTTCATAACCCTAATAAGGGGGTTTCTGCTGCCCGAAACTGTGGTTTAGATATTGCAACTGGCGATTATATAACTTTTGTAGATAGTGATGATTATATTGACTTACAGATGTATAGTGAAATGATGAAAGTGGTGGAAAAATATAGTTGTGATGTGGTAATGTGTGATTGCATAAAGGAATTTAAAGGAAAATCAGAGAAATATACACATGCAATTCGTGAAGGATTTTATGATAAAGAGCAGTTAAAACAAGAATATTATTCACAATTATTAATAACGCCAAATATAGAATATCCAGCGACTATTTCGAATTGTTTATGTTTAATAAAAAAAGAAATTGGAAAAAAAATACGTTATGTAGAAGACGTGAAATATTCCGAAGATTTGCTGTTTGGGGCTCAAATGATGTATATGGCTAATTCGTTTTTTTATATGAAAGGTCAATATTTTTATCATTATAATTGTTGGAATAATAATTCAACGACACACACATTTCATAAGAATAAATGGGATAACTATAAGAAATTATATGATGAGACATGCCGTTGTTTTAAAAATTGTGAAGAGTATAAATTTGATAGACAGTTAAATTTGCTTTTACTTTTTTTTGTTTATAATGCAGTGGGAGACATATTGGAAACACAGATAATAGATAAAAAAGATAAGAGGAAGATAATAAAAGATATATTGTCGGATGATATAGTTTATAAAATGTTTCAAGAGATAAGAATAAGCAGACTAAAGATTTCTAAAAAACTAAAGATTCAAACATATTTATATAAATACAAGAGAGGAGTAGGGATGCTGATTATCTGGTATCAAAGAAAAAATGAAAATATCAGTAATTATTCCAGTTTATAATTGTGAAGATAAAATAAAGAGATGTGTTGACAGTATACTCGCACAAGGAATTAAAGAGTTAGAGATTATATTAGTAAATGATGGAAGTATTGATAATTCAGCTGAGGTTTGTAATCAAATAATGAAAAATGAACCTAGAGTAAAAGTAATACATCAAAAAAATGCAGGTATCTCAGAGGCAAGAAATGCGGGGATGAAAAAAGCAGTTGGAAAATATATTACATTTGTTGATGCTGATGATTATTTAACTAAAAATCCAATTTATGAAAAAGCAATTAATATATTAGAAAAAGAAAATGTAGAAGTAGTCACATGGTTGTGGCAATATGAACAACAGGGAAAATATGTGGTTTCGAAGAAAAAAATAAATAATATCCCATATGGTAAAATAAGTGGAAAAAGTTTTCTTGATATATTGTATAAAGGAAATTATGCTAATGGAATGGTTGTGGGGGTATGGAATAAATTATATAAACGAGAATTGGTTGAAAATGAGTATTTCAAATATAGATATAACGAAGATGATGATTGGAGTATTCGTGTGCTATCTAAAGTTTCTGGGGTATATAGTTTAAATGAATTTGGATATGTTTATACAGAAAATGTAAATAGCTTAACACATCAGAAGTTTTCGGGGAAAGAATATAATATGTTGGATATTTTAAGAGATAGGGAGCTTCCTGTATAATAAAAAGCGTGGATGTTGAAAATTGAAAATACCTCAGAGTACAATAAGACTACTGACTGGCAGGTTAGTAAAAATCTTATTATACAGAGAGGTATCTATAATGAAGTCTAACACACAGAACGCAAAAATTGAAGCTATTACAGAAAAAACTTTGGTACTCGGAATTGATGTCGGAAGTGAAATGCACTATGCCAGAGCTTTTGATTACAGAGGAATCGAGTATTCGAAGAAGCCATTTAAGTTTAGTAACACAGAGGCCGGATTTGCGACATTTAAGGAATGGATCCTGGACCTCAAAGAAAGGCATGAGAAGGATAAGGTGGTTCCGGGTATGGAACCGACCGGGCATTACTGGTTCAATCTTGGAAAGTTTCTACAGGATAATGAAATGAAACCGGTTCTTGTAAATCCTCACCATGTGAAAAAATCAAAAGAACTCGACGACAATAATCCAACTAAAAATGACCGTAAGGATCCGAAAGTTATAGCAGGCTTAGTTAGAGAGGGACGTTACATGATCCCATACCTGCCGGAAGGTGTTTACGCTGATCTTAGAACAGCATCAAACATAAGATTCCAGTTACAGGCGGAACTTACAAGAATTCAAAACAGGATCAGTCGTTGGTTCAATATATATTTTCCTGAATATAAGACGGTATACGGAAAGCCGGATGCCAAGAGCGGAATGCTAATCCTTAAAGCAGCCCCACTCCCTGAAGATATCCTGACGTTAGGTATCGATGGAGTGAACCAAATCTGGCGAGATGCGAAGTTAAGAGCAGTTGGAAAAGCGAGGGCGAAGACCCTGATAGAAGCTGCAGAGCACAGCGTCGGAAGTAAAGAAGGAGCAGTATCTGCAAGAATGGAAATCCGAATGCTTCTGGAGGATTATGAATCCAGAAACATACGTCTTCAGGAAGTTATGACTCTGATTGAAGGGTTGGTAAAGCAGATTCCGATGGCTGAGAAGCTGTTGAAAATCAAAGGTGTGGGAATCAAGACAGTGTCAGGATTCCTTGCTGAAGTAGGTGATATCAGCCGTTTTAACACGCCGAAAGAACTGCAGAAGCTTGCAGGGTTGGCATTGGTTGAAAGTAGCTCGGGAAAGCACAAGGGCGAGACAACAATAAGCAGACGAGGTCGAAAGAGACTCAGATACCTGCTCTTTGAGGTTGCAATGTCGCTTGTGGCGAAGAACCCGGAGTTCAGAGAGCTCCATAATTATTACACAACCAGAAGGCTGAATCCGTTGAAGAAAATGCAGTCACTTATGGCGATTGCAGCCAAGCTGATACGTGTCTTTTATGCCATGCTGACAAAAGGTGTGGATTATGATCCGAAAAAGATGGTCAGTGACATCAAGAGACCGGCAGTTTATATACAGGCTGCGTAAGAAAGACAAGTAACTATAATGGAGGCTGTCATGTGGACAGCCACTGGAACAAGCAGAATGTAACAGATAACGTCCACTGATCACAGTGCTGGAACAGGAAGCGAGTCAGTAATCAATAATACAAAGAATGAGCCAGTAGTCGGCAGGAATATTTTCCATGGGGCGAGACCCCGTTAGGGAGCATAGCTGACACCCTGGTTATGGGCAGGCAGGACGAAGGAAGTTAGGACCTCTGGAGACAGAGATGATCCTGGTGGATATAGGAGGTTAGCTGCCATAGAGGGATGGGTATACACAAGGCCAGTAAAGCGGAAATCAATGACGTTTTATTTCGTATACCCTTTAACCACTATTTCAGTACCTGATACATTGAAATGCTCATAGTTGTGGCTTATTCACTGAAATATGCACATTGGGGTCAGACCCCATAAAGAAATAAATAATATCAATCTGCTTTTGAATTGCGAGGGGATTTTCAAAATGCTGATATTACAATGTACATTTGTAAAAGAAACGAGGGAAATGTGATGGATGAAACAGTAGAAAAATTATATAATGATACGGAAACATCAGCCTGTTTTTTTCGGTCGACAGTAAGAGAACCAAATCGGAAATGTCTTATTCAGATTACGGAAAAATGTAATTTCAGATGCTAGCATTGGGGTCAGACCCCATAAAGAAAAAATAAACATTTCTAAAGAAATTATAAACAAAACAAGGGGAGCTGAAGCTCCCTACGTTGCTCGAATGAATCACACACCTCTCCGTGGTGAGCAGCAGGCAACGGTCTTATGACTGGCTGAGATGTGAAGGGAAATAATATTTGGAGGTTGTGAAAGTGAAACCAGAATCTATTTCAGAACAACTGATGTTTAATACGGTTCGCTTAGAAACAGAATCAGGAATGGGAACAGGCTTCTTTTATAACTTCAAGGTTGGTGAAAATATATACCCTACCATTATCACAAATAAGCATGTGGTTAATCATAAACAGGATGAGAATGTTAAGTTTCACCTTCATTTAAGAGAAGAAAATGGTGAATCAAATACTAGTATTGGTATTAAAATGAACGCGCATTGGTATTTTCACTCGACAAAAGATTTATGTTTTACATTCGTAAATCCAGTATTTGAAGGTGTAAAAAAAGCATACGGAAAAGATGTTTTCTTTATTGCAAATGATGCAAGTATCATGGCAACAAGAGAAAAACTCCAAGAGTTGTCGGCTCTCGAAGAACTTGTTATGGTTGGATATCCAATTGGGCTATCAGACACTAGAAACAATTATCCGATATTCAGAAAAGGGTATACTTCTGCACATCCGGCTGTGGATTTTAATGATGATGGAATTGGCCTTGTGGATATGGCGTGTTTTCCGGGATCGTCGGGATCACCAATTTTCATTTTAAATGAAGGCGGATATAGAGATAAGCGTGGTAATTCTTATTTTGGAAGATCCAGAATATTGCTACTTGGAATACTTTATGCGGGTCCACAATATGATGCAAGAGGTGAAATTGTCGTTAAGACAATACCTACGTCGAAGCAAGTTGTTGAATCAAATACGAGCATAATGACAAATCTGGGGTACTATATCAAAGCCGAGGAATTATGTGAATTTCAAAATTTTATAGAAAAAGGTGTTTTAAACGGAACCATAAAATAAATATGTGCACAGTCATGAATGATTAAACTCAAGTCGATATTTTTATAACTAAAGAAGGAGAATACATATGAGCTCTGAAAAAGATACTTTTAAGAATCCGAGCAATGAAAAGCCTAAAACAATGGACTTTTCCTTACAGTCAAACGCGACAAAGCCGCTCGATATGAATCGGATGCTGGGAAAGCCTTCAGAGGAAAAGGCTGCTGACACTACTAACAAAGTGACAACTGAGCAGGAAGGTAATTGAATTGGAAACAATTTCGCAAATTCTTGAAAATATACCAGTATTACTACAATATTATATTCCTGGTCTGTGGGCCATAACTGTGTTTAAATATTTTTGCTCAAAAGAGATACGGGCAGAGTCACAAACTATATTATCGTGTGTTGTGAGCTATGTCCTTTTGTCAATTGCGGATTTATTAGCCAATATTTCTTTTCTCGGATTCACTAAGAATTCAGTGTGGGGAAAGTCTGGAATTTCCATAATACTTGGAACATTATTGGCATTTTTTGTTTCTTGGATTTTTTGTGCCAAATGGTTTTCACAAGTAATGGTGAAACTGTTCCATAAAACGCCGAACGATAATATCTGGAGAGATGTGTTGGATTTACGTAATGGATCAAATCTAAAGCTGTATATTCGTGAGGAAGATTATTATGTGATGGGTCATCATAGAAATATTGAAGAAAAAGGCGATGATTCATGGATTGTACTAACTGGTTTTGTCAAACTTAACAAGAGTGACAACACGGAATTAGAAAGCCATAAAGGAGACAACAAAAGTATGATTGCTATTCGACTGGCGGATATCGAATACGCAGAAATTTTTAATTGACGCAGATAGGGCTACGATATTTAGGAATCTATAGAAGAGAAATGGTGAGGATGTTAATATGGACCAAGAATTATTCAACCCACAGTCCCCATCCGTAACCTCCTCCCGAATCCTGTACACACCGTCTACGTTTGCGCGGACATCGTTACTGCATCTGCAGGAGGTCGGATCGTTGCAGGCCATCCATCCGCATACATCGATGAGAACGAACCTGACCTCGTTTCTATGCTTCGTTGTCCTGTCCGGAAACGGAACTCTCACCTACGAAGGAACAGCCTATGAACTGTCAGCCGGGGACTGTGTGTTCATCGACTGCCGGAAAGCGTACAGTCATTCGACCGGATATAATGCTGATGGGAACAGCACCAGTGTGAACAACACCAGTATCAGCACACCCACCCGTGTGAACGAGACAACCTGTGAGTCGTACTCCGGGGTCAGACCCCATAAAGAAGAAATTAATCAGATTTCAGATGATATACGCTCTCAATTGAAGAAGATTTCATATAAATCTTCAGGTGTGGCAGATACGTTTGATTCATTATTATGTGATTATCGGTATAATGCTGTCTCAGCTGTGAAGCAGCATTGGGCAGATGATTTCACTCATATATTTCTGAAAAGTTTGAACTGGAAGGTTCTCGGGGTCAGACCCCATAAAGAAAAAATAAACATTTCTAAAGAAATTACAAACAATAATGAAGGAAAAAAGAAACAGGAAGAATAATCGGAAACGTCCGAGAAGAACTGTTTTGAGTGGATTCTGTGTGTGTGGATACTGTAATCGGGTCATGCAATATGAATACCGGGCAACCTTACCGGATATCTTTCTTTGTCCAACGACCAGACCTGCGGATGTGCCAGTGGATGAAAATACCTGTGACTGCCGGGAATATGAGGTAGATAAGATTAACGCTGTTGTGCTGAAAGCGGTGCAGTAGATCGGGGAGCTGGCGGAGAAGAAATTTTGTATTGCAAAGAGTGACAGCAATAGCCGGAGGGAAGCTGCAACAAGGCTGGAGCGGGAGATCGGACAGCTGAGGCAGAAAATTTTGCAAAAGAAAACAGAGAAGCAGGATAGCTATGAGTTATATATCATGGAGGAAGTTGACCGGAATCAGTATTTGGCAGCAAAGCAAACCTGTGATGTGGAGATTGAAAAAGCAGAAATGCAGATAGTTAAATTAAGTAAGGAAATGGCGATGCAGGCAGAGGTAGATGATGAACAGCTGAAGAAAATAGAGAATATTTCTTTGTTTGCAAAAGAACCGGCACTGACTAAAGAAATGGCTGAGTACATGATAAAGGAAGTGAGGGTATATCGGTACACGGTAAATAGTTAGTACCGTGCTTTTCGCCTAAAACCATGAGATAATCCCTTTATAAAACTAAAAGTTTTTTAAAGGAGAAATCTTATGGATAAGATCACACGTCAGGTCCGTATTGAACATGATCCAGTGTGCAGACAGGTATCTGGGTATCCTTTATGACCGTCTCCACAGGGAACTGTATCAGTTTCATGTGCTTCAGGCGGATGAGACTCCGGTCATGGTCACTAAGGATGGACGGCCAGTGAACAGCAAAAGTTACATGTGGATCTATCGGACTGGAAAGAGTTATACAGATACCCCGATCATCTTGTATGAATACCAGCGCACCCGGAAAGCGGATCATCCGGAAGAATTCCTGAAGGATTTTAAAGGGATCGTAGTCTGCGATGGTTACTCTGCATACAGGAAACTGGACAGGGAAAATCCAGACATCGTCTTTGCAGGCTGCTGGTCCCATGCAAGGCGTAGGTTTGCGGAGGCGTTAAAAGCCCTGCCAAAAGCAGTACAGAAAAATGCAAAAGAGACGATAGCCTACGAAGCAGTCAGCCGGATTGCCGCGATCTATCATCTGGATAACCAGATGGAGGGACAGCCTGCAAAAGCCAGAAAAATGTATCGTCAGACCAACATCAGACCTCTTGTAGAGGCCTTCTTTGCATGGGCAAAAGAGATACAGTCTAAAAACCAGCTTTCCCGCGGAAAGACTTTGGATGGGATCAACTACTGTATCAACCAGGAAGCTTCTTTGAAAGCCTTTCTGGAAGACAGCGATATTCCTATGGATAACAATGCGACAGAAAGTGCCCTGCGCAGTTTTTGCCTTCATAAGCATACATGGAAACTGATCGACAGTCTGGATGGCGCAAATGCCAGTGCCATTATCTACAGCATCACGGAAACAGCAAAAGCTAATAACCTGAATCCCTTCCGGTATCTTGAATATATCCTGACTGTACTAAAAGACCATCAGGATGACAGGGAATACAGTTTTATAGATGATATCCTTCCATGGTCTAAAAAGCTTCCAGAAATATGCCGGAGCAAAGCAAAAGCAACTAATATTTAAAACCTTGCCGCCGGAAACGGCGGCTTAAAGTTAGAGTAGTACGGATGGTTTACCGTATACTGTGGTTATATGATGGTATGAGATCTCTCCTGTTCCGTTATCAACTTTCATAACATTCCGCTCCCTCTACACCGAAGGGTTCCGCAATGCTGTACTCCAGTATCCCCACATCTTCCATGGTCTTCGTCAGAAAGTCAGTGACTCGACTCCCTCTTGTCCCTTACAGGGCTAACGTAACGATGCTACAGGATTCACTTTATGTTACGGACTGCTATTTTGCACCTGTTTCTCACAGGCATACCTCGCTTCAACACAGTCGGTCACCCAAAAGCATTGGAGGTTCGCTACAAGGCTCACTGGCGATTACCTTGACCAGACTTTCACTGGCAAGCTGATAACAGCTTGCAGAACACACGACCTTGGACCCGTTAGAGCGCGCCAATGGCGCACAAACATAAAGGGACTAGCATATGCCAGTCCCTCTTAAAAATAGTAAATTTTCAACAATTTCATTAACTATCTTTCTCACTCGTTTAGAGCAGATAAATATAACATTACTTTTACAACAAATCTATTGTTGACCCATATAACTTGCATTTCTCCTCCTTGTTCTTCAACAATCATTTTTACATTTTTTAAACCAATCCCATGGCTCTCTTTGTTTTTCCTAGAAGTCACTATCTCATTTTTGTGTAATTGGATACTACCATCATAGCTATTTTCTATTGTTATAAATAAAAGACCTCTTTTAGTTCGAATATCTATGCCCAAATATTTCTCTTTTGAATTTTGAGCCGCCTCAATGGCATTATCCAATAAATTCCCTAAAATCACATTTATAGAAAAAGTATGAACTGATAAGTTCTCTGGTAATACAATACTTATTTTGGTATTATCAAGTATTTTATCGGCCTTTTGTAATAAATAATTAAGTGTACTATCAATCTCCTTATTACCGGAATCTACATACTCATCTGAATTTAACATAAATATTCCCATGCTATCAATATATGATAAAATTTCATCGTATGCACCTTTTTTGACCAGAAATTTTAATTCCATCATATGATGTTTCATATCATGCCTTAAACCTCTTATATTATAATAAGATTTTTTCATAATTTCCAATTCATTTTCATACATATTGATCTGTTGTTTTATTAATTCTTGTTCCTTTTTTTGAATGTAAAAGTTTTCCAATGCATTATATAAATAAAAAATAATTAGATTGATTACTAATAAACCAATAACTTCAACAACAATCAAATAACTTTTTTCAATTTCATTCCGAACAAGAACCACCACCATACCAATGCTTACAATTGGAATTCCTAATAATACTACCCATAAAAAGCCCTCTATCTGAGAATTCTTTCTTTTTACAGATATAGTTTTTTCTAATAAAACTACTATTAACAAAATCCCCATACTCGTTATGCATTCATATACTGATACCCAAAAAATATCCGTCTGCATATCATATGAAAAGATATACAAAACTCCACTTTCAACAATTATGTTAATAATATATATTAATACAACCATGAGCAATTTCTTTAAAAAATTACATTTATACAGTGTTGTTATAAAAAGGAGACCTATTATATTTGTACTTATATTAATGAACATATTGTTAAATAAATAATATCCAACACTATTTACAAGAACAAATCCCGTATACATACATATTTTGCTTATTTTATTTTCATCTTTACTTAAAAAAAAATGCTCCATACATCTATATATGGCATACATTCTAATTATATTTGCAAATAATGATAAAAATATAGATTCCATTAAATTCATTTATTGTTACTGTTCATATTGCATCAATTGACTTCTTACTTCTTTTCTATGTGCTTTAGATATATTTAAAATGTCACCATTGATCATTTTTACCCATTCATATGTATATTCATTTACGTATTCATAATTTACCATATATGATTTGTGAATTACTAAGAATGAATTTTCTGGAACACTCATCCTTATATCTTTTAATTTTCCATAAAAAGATATTTCTTCACCGTTCGTTAAAATAATTCTAATTTTCTTATCATCACTTTTGAAATATAGAATTTCAGAAAGAAATACTCTTCGAGATACTTTATCTACCAAACACTCAAAATATATACTTTTAATTCCCTTTTTTTTTACAAAAATATCCATATTCATTTCAACTGCAGAATATTTGACTGGTTTAACCAGGAAATCCATTGGACGATTTTGAAACAACTGCATTGCATAATTTATTTTAGATGATATGTATATAATATCCATTTTTTCATCGCCTAATGATGTTCTTACAAATTTCCCTACTTCTATTCCATTGATCGCTGGTAATTCAATATCAAGAAAAAGTAAATCAAAAAAGTTTCCCTGTTTTACGTATTCACAAAATGCTTCTCCTGAATAAAACACTTCAATCTCATTTCGTATAAAGCGCAATTTGCTATACATTAGAATATAACTTTCAATTTCTGCACATGTACTTTTTTCATCATCACAGATTGCAATCCTGTACATTAACATTCCTCCATCAGTTTTTTTAATACTAATTCATTTTTTAGTATAATTCAAGTTTTCTCCCACATAATAATATTTCAAAACAAAATTAACTAATTTAATTAGTTGTATTCAAATTATTTTGTCAATATCAATATTATTTTTAGTCATATAGTCTTTCAAAAACATTTACAATAATTATTGTCCAGAGATAATTTGGAGGTAGCATATGTACGAAGATTTTATCAGACAACGAATCGAAGAATTTCGCAATAAAGCAAATGTTTCCGAATATCAGCTAAGTCTTAATCTTGGACGTTCGAAAGGATATATACAATCTATATCCTCTGGTCGATCACTTCCATCCATGAACACTTTTTTAGATATTTGTGATTACTTTCATTTAACGCCACGCGAATTCTTTTCACCAGAAATAACAAACCCCTCATTATTACATGAAGTAATTTCGAACTTGGAAACTTGTTCTGAAGATGATCTAATACTTATCAACGAAATCTTACTGCGCCTAAAAAAAAATGAGTCATAGAAAACCTCACTAATCTGCAAGTTGCTCTTTGCTAAATGGGTACATCTAATGCATATTATCTTTAGCTAATAAGTAATTCATTTTTATCTGCTTCAACAGTATAGTTATTTACCATTTTAAAAATTGATTCTTGCAATAAAAAAAGATTTATCGACCAAATTTTTAATAATTTAGTCGATAAATCTTTTTCTATCACCTTGCTTTTATCACCTTATTTCTATTCTTTCCGAATCCTTTCAACAATGCTTTCCCGACTCATCTTTTCAAACTGATACTTTGGTATCACATACGCAATCCCAACCAAAATCGGAATCATAAGCACACATGGCACTATCGTAAGATGCAGCCGGAAGAAAAATGCCATACCGAATGTATTTGTTAAAATCTTCTCTGCCCCAAACACAACTAATAATACTGCAATCACAAATGCGCCTCCCAAATATAGGAATCCCTCAGTCACTAGCATTTTCGATACCTGTTTTTTCGTCATTCCAACAACTTCCAAAAGCGCCAGTTCCTTTTTCCTGCTGATTACAGAGGTTGCTGTTGTATTAAAGAAATTCATAATACCGATAAATGCTAAAATAACGACAAGAAAACCACCGATCATATAATATTTGCTGACAAACTGCTGAAAACTCTCCTCCATATCCAATACAGAAAAAACATTGATCATTTCATTTTCTTTCAAAACATTTTCATCAATGTATTCTTTTATCTGCTTATCCGCTCCTTTCTTTGCATCGATAGCAGCATACATGGCTGATTCATTTCCCGTCTGGGTAATATACTCATCTTCTGGAACTAATACCGTAATATAGATAAGGTCTGCATACGGATAATCCAATGCATATGGCATCAGTGCTTCTCCAATGACTTCGTAATCTTTTTGGTTTCCATTTTTGTACTCCATCTGAAAAACATCCCCAGTCTGATAATAAGAAACCGGATGCTCTGCATATTTATCACCATAATCTACAAGCACATAATTTCCGCTTTTAAATGTATCCCAAGAGCATTTTTCCCCTCTCCATTCTAATTTGTCAAACACCGACTCGCTGATTCCGAGAAAATGAACACTTACTGTATTGGAAGCCTTTGCCTCTTCCCAAACCTGTTCTTCATAATCGGTCCAGTTTTCTTCATATTTATCTGCGAATGCTTCCCATGTTTTCAGAAGTTCCGGCTCCATCTTGTGGGTTTCCTCAGAATAATACACATATCCTGTTTGAGCACCATCAGGGCATTCGTCGAGAATCTCTTTGATTTCAGGTGTAATACCATTGAAATTCGTATTTAACAAACTGTTTGTCATCTGATCCAGTTGAAAATCGGATGCTAAAAACACTTTCTTGTAAGAATCAAAATCATATCCCTGCACCAACATCACGATACAGTTGACAACCACCATAGAAAGAGCGATAGAAAGCATAACAATCAATCCCTTTTTCCAATTTCGTAACACATTTTGAACTGCCATCCCCCACCAGGTTACAGAAGTATTCTTTTTTATTTTCCTATGTGACTGCTCTCCTTCTGCCAAACGCAGAGCTTCCACAGGCGAAACTCTTTCCACCATTTTACAAGCCTGCAGACTGGAGAGATACACCGTTAAAAGCGTTAAAAGTATCGCTGCAAGGAAAATCAAAGGATTTGCTGATACTACTGTCTGAGCAGTCTGTCCTGCCTGTGCACTAATTTCAGCATCTGCAGTCAAGGACGGAGCCATACAAAGACCTGCAAGATAACCACAAAGCAATCCGATTGGAATCCCAACTGCTGACAATCTCCATGCCTGCATACGTACAATTTTCTTCAACTGCTTTCCTGTTGTTCCCACGTTCTTTAACAGTCCATAAGCCCGGATATCCGTTTTCACAGAAATGTTAAAGATATTATAAATAATCAGGTATCCTGCCAATATCACAAATAGAATCATTACGATAAGGGAAGAAAATGAAAATGAATCCTCTTCCAAAAGATTATATGCCGGATTGACTTCCATTCCTGTCCCTGCTTTTGTAAATCCCGCTGCCTTAGATATAGTTTCTGTTTTCTTTTCCAGATTCCAAAGGTTCTTGTACCAGACAGAATACTCTTTTCCTCCATTGTAGATGCCATTTTCTAATTCTTCCTCTGTAACAGGATAACAATTCTCCTTTGCATAGGCTTCAGATACCCAGACCATCTGTCCTAAAACAGCTTTATCCCCTTGCCAAAATCCACATATCTGAAACGTATCTGTCTTATATTGCTTCAGCATTGGATTTACTTCCCAGGTCAGTGTTATTTCTTCCCCAATCTTAGGTCTAACGCCCAGATTTTCCAGTATCATGCTGCTGAGTGCTACTTCATTTTCTTTTTCCGGCAGTCTTCCTGTGGTTGGCAGACAATTAAAACTTTCTGCCATATTTTCATCCGCATATCTGACCTCTACGGAAAAGCCAAACCGCTCATCCATTCCAGCTCCCAGAAAAATACCTGAACCATATCGTTCCACCTGTTCACTCTGTTCGATTGTTTCCTGCAATCGCTTTGCATCTTCTTCTGACAGATTCTGTGCACTAGCATGGGCGGAATCCATAAATTGTTTGATTTCCGTTGCTCTTTTGGAAAGAATCATGGATACACTCCCCACAAAAAGGCTTGTGAATAAAAGTGAAGTCAGCATGATTGCAATAACGGCAATGATATTCCTGGCACGATTCATTTTCATAAAACGACTCGTTAATAATCGTAACGTCTCTTTATTCTCTACTTTTACCATAAAATCGCCCCCTGCTATACAAGACCACTGTCTGAAACAATTTTTCCGTCTTCAATCTGTAAAATCCGGTCGGCCATCTGGGCAATCTCTTCATTATGGGTAATCATAACGATGGTCTGGTGAAAACGCTTACTGGTTACTTTCAGAAGCCCTAATACATCCTGACTTGTTTTCGAATCCAAATTTCCAGTCGGCTCGTCAGCGAGCAAAATGGCTGGTTTTGCAGCTAAAGCCCTTGCAATTGCCACTCTCTGTTGCTGTCCACCGGATAGAGCGCTTGGCAGGTTTTCCAATTTTGTCCGAATACCCAGTGTATCAATAATTTCATCTACATAACCTTTTTCTACCTTTTTTCCATCCAGTTTCACAGGAAGAACAATATTTTCCCATACATTCAACATCGGAACCAGATTATACTGTTGAAATACGAAACCAATATTCCTACGTCGGAAAATGGTAAGCTCTTCATCTGTCATATGGCTTAAATTCTGTCCATCTACAATTACCTGCCCAGATGTTGGATTATCTAATCCTCCAATCATATGAAGCATCGTAGACTTTCCGCTCCCAGAAGTTCCAACAATCGCTACAAACTCCCCCTTTTCCACTTCTAAATTTACACCATCAAGGGCTTTGACTTCTGTTTCTCCTTGTCCATATATTTTTCTTAAATTCACTGCTTTTAATATATTCATGCCATCCTCCCATCAAAAAAGTCTGTATTGATCTTTA
>ENA-OOZG01001707-OOZG01001707.1-human-gut-metagenome-genome-assembly--contig:-NODE-1707-length-14973-cov-3.021786_pt1 | contig 14973 bp, 7 predicted proteins | sample MGYA00241706_ERZ501384 | MGnify/ENA primary metagenome ERZ501384 (study PRJEB25962, sample SAMEA2042742) | human gut metagenome | biome: human gut; feature: human-associated habitat; material: faeces... | reverse complement strand
CAGCCATTCTATGGCCCGGGGCAAGGCGTATTTCATGTTTTTCTCTGCCTTGATGGAGTCATGGAAAGTAATGATGGAGCCATTCCTCACATAATGTTTTACCTTCCTCAGTACCTGTCTTCCATTCAGCTTGTTGCTATAGTCACGGGTAACCAAGTCCCACATTACGATCTGGTATTTATGCCGCAGCACCATGTACTGCATCCAGCGCATGTGGCCATGTGGCGGACGGAACAGGTTGGTATGGATCAGCTCGTTTGCTTTGTCCGTATTGGCCAGATAGTTCTTGCTTCGGTATTCGAATCCCCGGATATGGTTAAAAGTATGATTTCCCAAACGATGTCCTCGTTCTACAATCATCTGGAATTCCTTGGGATGCTTGCGCACATTGTCGCCCACCAAAAAGAAGGTAGCCTTGATATTGTACTTGTCTAATAAATCGAGTACCCACGGTGTGATTTCGGGAATCGGCCCGTCATCGAAAGTCAGATAGACCGCTTTTTCATTCTTGTCCATTCGCCAGAAGGCGCGTGGATAAAGCCAGCGGAGTATCAGCGGGGGTTGTTCTATAAACATGAATGTGTGTGCTTTTGTTGGTTATACAAATATAAAGGTGTGGATTCACCGCAGAATCCACACCTTTTATTTACTTTCTGCCTGCTCCGCCGCCTACACGTTTGTTGAACACCTCATAGAGGTCTTCAAACTTCTTGGCATAGTGGCTTGCCATATCTGATTTTTTCTGTTGTTCACCTTCACCTTGTACACCGCCGGCAGCATTTGCGCGGGCAAGGCTCTTGTTGATCTCATCCAGAATATAGAAATTGCGCAGACAGTCCTCGTATGAACCTTGCAGGCGTTGGTCATCCAGACTCAGGTACCAGGTGATGTATTCCACCGATTTGTTTGCCAGATCATTCAGAATGGCTTCTCCCTTTTCTTTTTCACCTAACGCCAGATAATCGTCGGCCATTTCTTTTGAACTGCTCATGATGTAATCGTGGGGCACGGTGGTGCTTGGGATTACTTCCGAACAGTAGTCAAGGGCTTTCAACGCTTTGTCTTTCTTGCCTTCTTTTATCAACTGGGTAGCCAGCTGTATAAACATACGGCGGTGGGTCTGGCACATACGCATCACAGTCTCGTCGATATAGATATCCGGGTTGTTGATTCCTCCGAACTTGAACTTGTTCATCAGGTTATCGTACATTTTCTCGCTGTCGATGCGTGCGTTCAGCCGGGTGGTGTTGAACGGGGTGATGCGGTAGGCAAGACCTTCCTGCATGAAGTTGTTGCCCAAATTCAGATGATTGTCGCTACCCACCGTAATAGCCATGTACAACGGACGTTCCCAGTTGGTATTTGCCAGCATCTCAAGCATCATCAGCTCGCTCTTGTACAGCATACGTTTGCCTTTCAGGGAGATACTCATGTAATCGGGGATTTCACCATGCAGGGAGTCGGGAATCATCATGCCCGAGCGTTTCACTGCCTCCTTGTCCAGCTTGATGACGATGCTGTCCGTCGGTATCAGCTGTAAACCTTCTTTGGGTGAGCGTACCCAGTATTTCAGAATATTTTTCAATTCATACGGGTTGTCTCCGAATTCCTTGGCGGCTTCTTCCGGGTTCTGCTTGTAGAAGTTATTGATGCTTTCCATCACTTCCGGTCGTACAGCCACTCCTTCATTATGCCCCTGTACATATTCCAGACGGCTCCATTCGATAGGTACTGCCGGAGAGTCGTATGCCTGACGCTTCATTTGGTCGATGTACCAGTCTGTTTGCAGGTAACTCAGGTTACATACACGTACATCTGTACGGAAGTTTTCTGTTTCCTGATTATACCACAATGGGAATGTATCGTTATCGCCATTAGTAAAGATGATAGGAGCCCCTTTTTCCTGCAACGAATTCAGATAATTCTGCCCGAAGTCACGGCAAGTATAACGTCCGCTGCGGTCGTGGTCATCCCAAGTCTGGCTAACCATCTGTATAGGAACTAACAGACATGCTACACTGGCGATTACGGCAGCAGGAGTTTCTTTCTTCATCTTCTTGGCAAGCCATTCAGAGATAGCCGCTACGCCTAATCCAATCCAGATAGCGAATGCATAGAACGAGCCGGCGTATGCATAGTCACGCTCACGCGGCTGACCCGGAGTCTGATTAAGGTAAAGCACAATAGCCAATCCGGTCATGAAGAACAAGAAGAATACAATCCAGAATTGCTGGATACCCTTATCGCCCTTATAAGCCTGCCAGAACAATCCGATAAGACCCAAGATAAGCGGCAAACAGTAGAATACGTTATGTCCCTTATTATTTTTCAGATCGCTCGGTAAGAAAGTCTGGTCGCCCACCAGGAAGTTGTCGATAAACGGTATACCCGTAATCCAGTTACCATGTTCTATCTCTCCCTGACTTTGAAGATCATTCTGACGTCCGGCAAAGTTCCACATAAAGTATCTCCAGTACATGAAGTTCACCTGATAGATGAAGAAGAACTTGATGTTTTCCCACTGGGTAGGCATCTTCACCATAACCATTTCGCCACACTGATTGAAAGGTACGGTCTTACCTTCTATGCCGCCAAGCCAGTCTTCGTAAGCTTTGGCATGCGCATCGCTATACATACGTGGGAACAGCATATTCTGAGCATACTTATATTCGGTCTTGTTACGTACCTTTTCGTAGCTGTCTTTTTCTGCAGGATTCTCTTTTTCCTTACGCTGATAAACAGGCGCTCCTTCTCTCACGTCGTACATACAGCCTCCGTCGACTTCTTTCAAAGCCACTTTTGAAGAATAAGCCTGTCCGTAGAACAACGGATAAGTACCGTATTGCTCACGATTCAAGTATTCGCCCAACGTAAATATATCTTCAGGCGAGTTCTGGTCCATCGGAGTATTGGCTGCCGAACGTATCACAATGACAGCGTACGAAGAATATCCCACTACTATCATCATCATACAGAGCAGCGAGGTGTTAAGCGTACGTGCAGACACACGCCATTTTGCAGGCAAATCTATAAACAGATATGCCGCCAAAGCCGCCAACACAACGATACCAACCAATACGCTTGTCCATCCATAGCTATAGAAAGGAATACCCAGCAACGCTACGGTGAGCAAGAAAGAGATGTTCATCAACTTATTGCTACGTACGGTATAACTTTCGTACACACCCCAAATAAGGCTGGCTGCCAATATAATAATATAAAATACCAATCCGGTATTAAACGGACAACCTAATGTATTGACAAACAACAATTCAAACCATCCGCCTACTTTTACGATACCTGGCACGATGCCGTAAAGCACTACAGCTACCAGCACCATAGAACCAGCCAACGCTATCAAACTGCCTTTTAAATCGGCATTGGGGTTTTTCTTATAATAATATACAAGTACGATGGCAGGAATACACAGCAAATTAAGCAGATGCACACCGATAGAAAGACCGGTAAGATAGGCCATCAAGATAAGCCAACGGTCGCTGTGCGCCTCGTTTGCACGGTTCTCCCATTTCAGTATCAGCCAGAAAACCACTGCCGTGAAAAGGCTGGAGTAAGCATATACCTCGCCCTCTACAGCACTGAACCAGAATGTATCACTCCAGGTATAGGCCAATGCGCCTACTACGCCCGAACCCATAATGGTTATCAGTTTACCGAGAGTCATCTTCTCATCGTCTGGACAAACCAGTTTCTTAGCCAGGCACGTCACACTCCAGAACAAGAACATGATGCAGGCTGCACTCATCAGCGCGCTCATCGTGTTCACCATACGAGCTACCTGCGACGGATCGCTCACAAACTGGCTGAACAAATTAGCTGTCAGCATGAAAAATGGTGCGCCGGGCGGGTGTCCGACCTCCAATTTATACCCTGTAGTAATAAACTCGGGACAATCCCAAAAACTGGCAGTCGGTTCTATAGTAGAGCAATAAGTAAATGCCGCTACCAAGAACATCAACCAGCCCACCAGATTGTTAATCTTGTTGTACTGTTTCATTTGTTAACTATTTATTCTTCGTTAAATTCAGAGTAAGAATGTGGCAAAGATAGTGAATTTCAGTAAGAGAGAGTGCACGTTAAGAGTTTTTTGTATTTCAGCGCCTCTGCTTCTGCTAGTTATAAAAGCTCATTATCTATTCGGTTCGGAAAAGAATCTTTTACCACACCAAAAACGTAAAATTCAATCATCCCATGTAAACCCGATAAAAAACAATAGCTAAATGATTTAATAAGACATTATTGTATTGTCAATAAAACAATTTATCACTATTTTTGTTCCATAAACAAAACAATAATGGCATACTAAACTTGTTTCTTATCAACAACTATGCCCCACTGCTTGAAAATTTGGTAGCAATAAGCCTACTAAGAAAATATGGCAGAGAAGATGCTGTTTTCTTCTACAACCAAGGAGTAGAAGTAGACTTCTATATTCCAGAATGTGAAACAGCCATTCAAGTAAGTTATACAATATCAGAACAAGATACATTAGAACGAGAAGCGAAAGCTCTAGTTAAGCTGTCGTCTTTCATACCATGTAATCGCTTACTAATCATCACAAAAGATGAAGAAAAGACGATAAACATAGACGGAAAAGAAATAAAAGTCACCCCTATCTGGAAATGGCTTCTAAACGAATTGTAATTCTATTTTTCATGTTCTTCATCGTGATGATGATGGCACATCAGCACACGATGTGGCAAATTGCCGTGTCCTAACAAGTCTATGGGACATCCGAAATGCTTTTCGAGCCACTCTACAGGTATTTCCGTATCGGGATGATAATCGAGACGACCGCTTACACAAGCTATTGACTTGACGTTCTGCAATACAGTACCGATGTCATGGCTTACCAATATAATGGCGCGCTCCTTGTTTATATCCTCCAACAATGAATATAGTATTGCCTCGAAACGTTTGTCGATATAGGTGTTTGGCTCGTCTAATATCACCACATCTGGCTCGGACACTAATGCACGTCCCAACAATGCACGCTGTAGCTGGCCGCCGCTTAGCTGGCCTATCGCACGTTTTTCCAATCCTTCTAAGCCCATTCTGGCTATTATACGCTGCACTTGCTCATGCTGCTCGGGTGTAAAGGGTCTAAACAAAGACTTCTGCTTGTTCAATCCCGACAGAACTACATCATATACCGAAATAGGAAATTTCTTATCTATCGTATTATACTGCGGAAGATAACCCATACTGATGGCTGGGACTTCTTTTCCGTTGTTGAAAAAGCGAATCTTGCCGCTTACCGGTGAAAGCAATCCCAATATAATCTTCATAAGTGTAGTCTTGCCACCACCGTTAGGACCTACTACGCCCAAGAAATCGCGCTCGTATACCGTCAAGTTCACATCAGTCAATACCTGCTTGCCGTCATAGGCCGCACAGATATGCTCCAGTTGCATAATAGGCTTCTTCTCTTCCATTGCTTATCCTCCCCTTTTGGTTAGCGAGCCAACGCCTCGGCTATATTTATCATCTCCTTATCCCAATGATAGCTCAACGGATTGATAGACACTACTTTCAGACCAAGTTCTTTAGCTATCATCTCAGCGTTTCGCACATCAAATTCTTTCTGAATAAAAATTACCTTCACCTTCCCATTACGGCATTGTTTTATTAACTCTTGTACATGTGCCGGCGATGGTTCTTTGCCTCCCTTTTCTATGCAGATTTGCTGCAACCCATAGTCGCGTGCAAAATAAGACAATGCCGGATGGTAAATAAGAAAGGCGCACTGGCTATCAAGCAAAAACGCTTTCACTTTTTCGTCTGTGCTACGGATAACCTGTTTCAGCGAGTCGAGTTTTTGCGCAAAATAAGCCTGATGCTCAGAATCTACATTACACAAAGCACGATACACATTATCTGCTATGATATCAGCGTTACGTACCGAATTCCAAATATGAGGTTCCACCCCTCCCACATGCACATGTCCGTGGTGCTCAATATCATCTTCTTTTATCAAGTCAATGCCTTCCGACATATCAAAAAACTTCACATTCGGCGCATTCTGCTGCAACTTATCAGCCCACACCTGTTCGTAACCGATATATCCGATGCGTAAAAACGCTGTACTTTTACCTAACGCTATCAATTGCTGCGGCGTAGGGTCGTACGTCTCGGGGCTACTGCCTTCGGGCACCAAGCTTGTTACACTAAACTTATCTCCGGCGATAGCCTCAGCAAAGAAACGCAACGGCTCGATGCTCACCGTAAGAGTGGCGCGCTGCTCCTCGTTCTGCTTCTTGCTTCCACACGATGAAAACGTAAGAAGCAAAGCAATTATCCAAACATATATCTTCATAATATGCATATTCTTTAATGTTCCGTTGCAAAGTTAACAGTTTTCGGTTACGTTAAGATGCACTCACTAAAGAAATAGACAATCGCTTTGGAATCAATATTAATCATTTCCTCCATTATTATTACGAAACTGTGAAGGTGACACTCCTTTCACCTTTTTAAAGATAGTACTAAAATAACGCTGATAAGTAAAGCCAAGACGATCGGATATCTCCGAAACACTAAGGTTAGTGTTTAACAATAAATCTTCGGCTTTTTTAATTCTACGCAGATTTATGTACTCACTTGTGCCCATACCCGTTGTTTGTTTAAGCTTGTTATAAAGAGAAGTACGCCCCATTGACATCTCTTTTTGCAAAAACAAATTATCCAGATCAGGCTTATCTATATTATTGTCGATAATATCGTTCAGTCGAGTAATGAAACGTAATTGATCTTCTTGTTCACGTTTGTTCTTAGCTATCGCAAGCTTTAGTTTACGGTTCATTTGTTTTTGCATTAATCGTATTACGCCTATGCAAATAGATATGAATAGAATTACACAAAGAGTTATGAACCATGATCTTTGCCATATAGGGCCTTCAACGTGAATATATAGTAACGTAGATGTTTTACTCCAATTTTCATTAGAACTACAGTTGGCAAGAAGCGTATAGTCGCCAGGTCTTAAAATACCTAATTCAATTTTTCTGGAATAGCTTTGGATTTTTCTCGGTGTATCTCCTTCTAGTGTATAATTAAAAAGATGTTTATGGAATGGTATATCTTCATCTACAATTACTTTGAAGTTAATAGATGAATGTTTGTACGGCACTATCAGTTTCTTATCATGTGTTACTTTATTGGTAATGTCTCTACCATCCAAACTCACATTGAGCAAATTAACGGTTGGTGGAAATTTATCAGACATTTCAATGTCTTTATTTATTATAGTCAACCCTTGCGTACCACCAATATAAATATTATTACTAACAGACATTGGCATAGGAGTAAAAATATATCCGTTAGGTTTAACACCATCTGTTTCATCTAGCATTACAATACGTTTTTCAGATATATTATAAGATAGCAACATATTGTTAAGCCCTATCCAAATACGATTTTTGTTATCAGAAGTCAGACTCTGAATGTTATGGAAAAATGCATTCTGAATTTTCTTTGTTTGATTACTTTGAGGACTATAGCAATACAAGGAATAATCACTACCTATCCAAAAATCCCCTTGACAATCAACACATGCCGAAGTTAGAGATTCATTGTCTGATACACTAAAAAGTGATTGAATGTTCTTATTGGCTTTTCCAATTCGCAACAAGTTCTTATAGCTTAGTATATAGATGTATTTATTATCCGCATAAACGGGTTGTGCATTCATGAATTGTTCACGTTTTATATGCTGTGGAACGGATAGCACTGTGAAACGCTTCGTATGCAGATTATATACATAAATATTAAAAGCAAAAATATATATTTCATCAGATGACACATATAAGTTTATCAAGTCTCCTTTTGAGAATTCTTCTTTAGACGTAGAATTATCCATGAGTGGAAAAGGAGTTAATTGGGCTGTACGTTTATCAAACAGATAAAGACCATCGTTAAAGCATGATATAATTAATTCCTTTGATGAATATGAAGCAATTGATACTATTTTCTTCTCATTTGTAGATGAAAAATGTTGGAATTTGCCTGTATGTTGGTGGTAAGTATTAAGCCCTCCCCCATCCGTACCTATCCACAATAAAGTGTCAGAATCTTCATGTAAAGCGGTAACGGTGAGTTCACTTAACCCTTCAGGTTGACTATACTGCGTATTTTTATAAGTCTTGATATAATTCCCGATAGCTAAAAATAATCCACTGTATATGCTACCACCAAAAATATTACCTTTATCATCTTTATAAAGACAATAAATAGAGTTGTTGGGTAGCGAATGTAAATCGTTAGGGATATGCTTTATACTTGTTACTTTATCAGTTTGCAAATTTAGCAAATTAATACCTCCACCATCTGTACCAATCCAAATGATATTGTCTTTTTCTACAAAATCCAATACAACATCATTAGTGAGTGTACCATTCTTAGTAGAAAAATGCTTATCAAAAGTTCCATCATGTTTATACCTAATCACTCCTTTTCCATAAATTGAGACATATAGACAGCCATTGCTATCAACAAATATATTAGTAATGTTACGCTCTTTAACAAACGAGCATCGTGTCATTGCCTTCTTTTCTATATCGAATATCCAAACCCCATCGTGTTGTGTAGAAGCGATGTATCTATGATTATCCCAAATAGAAATATGATTAACACATTTGTTCATATCCCCTTTTATTTCATCTACTAAAGGATGAATTGATTTATTCTTATAACTATAGGAATATATAGTTTTTCTACCCCCAAATAGTAAAACGCTATCAGTACGCAAACAACTCCAAGCATCAAATGTCTTACCTTCATAAAGAATTTGATTACATTCATTTTGCGTAGGAATAAATGCACATATTCCATTGTTGGTAGATATATATAACTTATTATCGGAACCTTCAACTATGAATTTGATATAATTATTGGGTATAGACTTTAGGTTAGATGGATCATGAAGGAAAGATTTCAATTCCGATTGATCCCAACTATTAAGACCATTTTTTGTTCCAATCCATAATACCCCAGAATGATCACGAAAGATACATTGAACCCGTGAATGTGTCAGACCTTCACTTAGTGATAAAGGTATAAAAGAATGTGTATCTTGTATAGCATTTAGTGGAAGACATAGTAAAAGTATATACAGTATGATAATCGTACGCTTCATAGATTATAATCCTTTAGATGACTACAAATATAGAACTATTTTAAGTGGGAACTAATTAAAATGAACCATTATTGATGCGTATAAGCGATTTCTTGATGTGTTTAGAACAAAAAAGGACATAATAAATCTATATATTGAGCAAAAAAAGATATCCCTTTCCTAATTTTGAGACATAAGAATTAACCCATTTTAATAATACTATTTAATATGAAAAATGTAAGAAAAGCTTTTGGCTGCTTACTATTGTGTACATTTCTATGCATTTCATCAGCATGGGCACAAGTTACACAAACTTATAACGGTGTCGTTATTGATGCCGCAAGCAGCGAACCTTTAATCGGAGTGAATATCACTCAAGAAGGAACAAATACTGGAACTATTACCGATATAGACGGTAAATTTAACATTCGTGCCATAAAAGGTAAGGTATTACACATCTCTTATATAGGCTATGAGTCGCAAGAGATTGTTCTAAGTACAAACACAATTCTTCGCATTACTCTTAAAGAAGACCAAAATCGATTAGACGAAGTGGTAGTAATAGGTTATGGTACTGTGAAAAAGTCAGATCTTACCGGTTCTATTTCTTCTATTTCTCCAAAGCAGTATAAAGAACAGCCGGTTCAGCGCGTAAGTGACATTCTTCAAGGACGTGCTACCGGTGTACAAGTGACAAATACAGATGGTATGCCCGGTGGTGGTGTAAAGATTAGAGTTCGCGGTACTACATCAATTAACACAGGTTGTGACCCTCTATATGTAACAGATGGTGTAATTGGCGGTGGTCTTGATATGAATCCAGATGATATCGCTTCAATTGAGGTATTGAAAGATGCATCCGCAACTGCAATTTACGGTTCACGTGGCGCAAATGGTGTCATACTTATCACAACTAAAAAAGGTGTTGAAGGCAAGTCTCGTGTTTCTGTTGAAGCTAATATAGGCATCTCTAATATTATTAAAAAGTATGATTTACTTTCACCCTACGAATATGCACAAGCACTGAATTATTATAGAGGCGGTGCTACCGTTTCACCTGAAGACATGGAAGCATATCGTACAGGCCAGAAAGGAATCGATTGGCAGAAAACAATGTTGCAAACAGGTATCAGCCAAGACTATAGAGTGAGTTTATCTGGCGGAAACAAGAAAAATAGATATTATATATCCACTAATTTCTTGGATCAATCTGCAATGACTATTACCACAAAGAATCAGCGTGCTCAAATGCGCATCAATCTAGATAATGAACTCACTGATCGTCTTATGATGTCAACAAAACTCAATATGACTTACTCTCATCGTCATAATGGAGATATTGACATGATGACTTTCTTGAATTATTCTCCTACTATGGAAATGCGCGATTCTGAAACTGGAATATATAATAAAGACCCATATAACGCCGTCGACTCTAACCCTTATGGACGACGTATAGAGAACTATAGTGACTCTTACTATTATGGTTTTGATGGTAACATGAACTTTACTTATAAAATCATCGACGGTCTGACATTATCGGCACAGGGCTCCATCAGCTATGGACATTCACCCAATTATAGTTTTTCTTCTGCCATAACAGCACCTGGTGCACAAAGTAAAATGTCAAACAGCAGTAGCTATGGAATAACTTGGCAAAATATAGAGAATCTTACTTATGATAAAACTTTCAATAAAGATCACCACCTTACAGCTACAGCTGTTTTTGAATTGAATGGCTATGAAGGCAAGGGCATTTCTATCAACGGAAGCGAGCTAAACAATGAATTTGTAGGATATTGGAACGTTAATAATGCCAAGAATATCGCGGCAGGCAATGGATATTCCGCATCAACCATGGTATCTGCTTTAGGCCGTGTTATGTATAGCTATAAGGGGCGTTATATGCTTACCGCTACATTACGCGCTGACGGGTCTTCTAAGTTTAGCAAAGGTAATAAATGGGGGTATTTCCCATCGGCTGCTTTAGCTTGGAATGTTGCAGAAGAAAGTTTCATGAAGAATCAGGACATCTTTGATCAATTAAAACTACGTGCCAGTTTTGGTGTATCCGGTAATTCTGCCATTAGCTCATATTCTACTTTAGGCATGCTTTCCGAAAAAAATTACGACTCATGGGGAAGCGGTCAAAAATGGAATGGATATTGGAGTGGGTCGCTTTCTACTCCGGATGTAACGTGGGAAAGCACTTATCAGTATAATGTAGGTGTAGACGCATCTGTTTTGAACGGTCGCTTAAATTTCAGTGCCGAATGGTTCCGTAAGGATACCAAAGATTTGTTGCTGCGCAAGCCTATCCCAGCATATAATGGTGGCGGAAGTTTCTGGGTTAATCATGGAGAGATCCGCAACTATGGTCTTGAATTCAATATTGCGACAACTCCTATAGCTAACAAGAATTTACGTTGGGACACTTCATTAAATGCTTCTTGGCTACACAATGAAGTAATCGATTTGGCAGGCGACCCATATATCGTCGGTGAAAATCTTACAGGATTTGGAGCTGGTCCAATAGAAATTAAGAAAGTAGGGTATCCTATCGGTTCCTTCTATGTATATGAATGGCAAAATTTCAGCAAAAATGGCTTGAACCTTTATAAACACCAAGCAGACGGTAGCTTTACTACAACACCTACTAGTGAAGATTTAGTAGTAAAAGGACAAGCAGAACCGAGTTGGACATTTGGATGGAACAATACTGTGACATGGAAAAATTGGACATTTAACTGTTTCTTCAATGCTGCATTAGGAAGCGACAGGCTTAACATGAGCCGCTTTGCAATGTCGTCAATGGTTGGTAAATATAAATTCATTACTTTAGCTGATGCTTATTACAAAAGTTGGGATATGGTAGAAAACAAGGCAGACGCACTTTATTCTACTCACAAGAATAGTGAAAACAAAGATTTCCCAGATTCTGACTTCTATCTAGAAGATGCTTCTTATATTAAGCTGAAAAATATTAGTGTTTCTTATACTTTTCCACGTAAGTGGACACGCATAGCCGATTTACAACTCTCTATAAGTGCCCAGAATGTATTTACATTGACTCATTACACCGGTATGGACCCAGAAGCTATTAATGCGGGTCCTTATGGACTCAATGGCGTGGATATGGGAGCTTATCCTATTCCAAGAACCTTTACATTTGGAGTAAAACTTAACTTTTAAAAACAAAAATAAATGCTTCATATGAAAAAAATATATCAATCTTTAATGATGATAAGCCTAGCATTTTCATCGTTTAGCACAACTGGGTGTCAGGACTTTTTAACTGAAGACCCTAAAGGACAACTGGCAGTGACAAATTTCTTTCAAACCAAAGGCGACTTAGATAAATCACTCAATGCTTTATATGGAATTCTGGCCAACGCCATGTATGCCAACAACGCTATTGGATTTGACGCTGTAAGAGGAGACGATATAAGTACTCACCCTGCCAGTAACAAACAACCTATTCGCGAGGTAGACAGCTATGACATATCCGATAATAATACTTGGGTTGATGAGCTATGGACCAAACGCTGGGAAGTGGTGAAAGCAGCAAATTTTATAATAGAAAATGCAGGACGTACTCCTGTAGATAAGAAATATGTTAATGCAACATTAGGACAAGCCTATTATTGGCGTGCTTATTCATACTATTATTTAGTCACAACTTGGGGACGAGTTCCTTTATGCGTAAAAGATGAAGTAGAATATAATATGCCTTTGGCCGAAGTAGAAGACATATATGCTCTCATCGTAAGCGACTTAAAGAACGCCGAAACAATGTTACCTGATAATTATTCAGAGGAACCATATGCACGTAACGGAGTGAATATCGCAGTAAACAGTGCTTCAGCTAAAGCAACTTTGAGTTATGTTTATATGACCATGGCAGGTTGGCCTCTAAATTTGGGAACAGAATATTATAAACTAGCAGCTCAAAAAGCAAACGAAGTAATTGAAGGGGTAGAAAAAGGGACTTGGAATTATCGTTTACTTGATGAATATAAGCAAGTTTATTCAATGGAGTGGAATGAAAAGAACCCAGAAGTTCTTTTAGGAATACACTACAACTTGTCTTCAGGAGCATTGACAAATGCCGTAGTATGCGATTTTATGCAAGATATGGCTTATGGTGGTGGTTGGGAAGACACACATGGTGAAATAAAGTTTTGGAAAAACTTTCCCGACGGACCACGTAAAGAAGCGAGCTATTTCCCTAAAATCATTCTGCAAAGCGAAGCCAAAAGTGGAACACTACGTGATTGGTGGGAAGATCCAGACCCAACATCTCCTCGTACATGTTTAGCGCCTTGCTTTATGAAAAAAGTAGAAGGTTTGAATGGTGCTGAATTTGATTATACAAATCCTGCGGCTCTTAGCTTTGAAGGTCAAAAGCAACATCAAGTAATCAGACTTTCAGAAGTATACTGTTGGTTTGCAGAATCAGTTGGACGTGCTAAATTAGGTGGAGCTGACAAGACTAAAGCCGTACGTTTGCTTAATGAAGTACGTAATCGCGCTGATGGTAAACAGAGTAATATTTATAATGAATCAATGAGCGATGACGAATTAGCAGAAGCTGCTTACAATGAACATGGTTGGGAAGTTGCTGGCTATTATTGGGCAAATATAGCAACTCGTGCACGAGATATGTTCAGACTGAATCGTTTAAAAGATCATTTCGAGTATCGTAAAGAAAATCCACAGGTAGAAGTAGCTCCCGGTGTATTTGTCAGTGAATCTGTACCCGTTGCAGGAGTGTGGGATGACAGTAAGATGTATTTCCCTTATCCGGCACGAGACGTGGTAAATAACCCTAATTTGAAACACTAACTATAATTGATCGGTAATATGAAATTAAAATATTTTTGTTTAGCTATTACTGCTATAGTATTTTCGCTATGTACAGCATGTAGCGATTTCGAGAGAGAAAGAATAGATGTAGAAGATATGAATTTATCAGGCAATGCAGTAATCTTTGAGGCTGCTCCATCTTCAGATCAAGATCAAACCATACAAATAGAAACAGATATTCCATGGAAAGTTACTGTTTCTCAAGGCATAGAGCAATGGCTCACTGTAACTCCTATGGAAGGCATTGGCAATGCAACACTTACTTTTCATGCAGATAAGAATAAGGGACCTGCACGTAGTGCTATTGTTACCGTATCTGCAGCTAGAGCTGAGCTGATGAATGTTACAGTAAAGCAAAAAGCTCAAAAGAAAGGCGACAAATACAATCTTGATAGCTTTAATGGATTGTTTAAATCTGGCGAAAATGATGCCATCAACCCTATTACCTTAGTTGACCATGAGGGTTGTGAAGACGGAAAGGGTATACGTATTTATACTCGCCCAGGAGAAGAACATATGGGCAACAATGGTGACCGCTTTAAGGTTAACACAGATAAAATGTATTATTCCGGACGTTATGAGTGGCGAGTTTATATCCCCAAATTAGGAATGAATGACCGTACAAGTGTTGCAGGATTTATTTATAATGATGATCGCCATGAACTTGACTTTGAAATTTCCTCTGGCAAAGCAGAAGAACGTGCTAAATATGGCGCAGCAGAAGATGAGTTACTCTGCCTTATTTCTAGCCAAGCCAACCCAGTCGTAAGAGCAACTACAGTTATTAAAGCAGATGCATGGCACAACATTGCTATTGACATGAAACTTAATCAAGAAGGGAAATATGTTGCAGAATGGATAATAGATGACAAACCTATAACTTCTCAAGTAATGGCATTTGGAGAGGAAATTGCTTTCCGTTCAATTTTCAGCGTAGAGAATTTGACACCGTCCAGCCGCTCGGGATTGCCGATAGC
>ENA-OOZG01001706-OOZG01001706.1-human-gut-metagenome-genome-assembly--contig:-NODE-1706-length-14976-cov-4.209771_pt1 | contig 14976 bp, 12 predicted proteins | sample MGYA00241706_ERZ501384 | MGnify/ENA primary metagenome ERZ501384 (study PRJEB25962, sample SAMEA2042742) | human gut metagenome | biome: human gut; feature: human-associated habitat; material: faeces... | reverse complement strand
GAGCCTAATGTCACAACGAAAGAAAGCCTACAATCCATATCCTTTCCAGAAATGCAGACTGAAAAGTTTCTTGACAGAGTTTTTTCAAAAGACAGGCAACGAGAACTTGATAGAGGAATACGATATGCAACCTTTCGAGGTGAATGTTCTCGACAGGCGTAGAACATTGACAGAGAAATTGGTATCATTGTTGAGTTGTTCCTTGGCAGACAATTATATGCCTGAGTTAACAGCTAAGATACGTCATTTCTATGATTTACATTTCCTCTTGAATGATGCAGAGACACAGAACTATCTGAAAAGTGACGCATTCAAGTCGGATTTCTGCAACTTGTTTGCGCAAGACCAACAGAGATTTGATAAGCCCGAAGGATGGCAAAATAAAGACATCAAGGATTCTCCTATCATCAATGACCTACATAATGTATGGTCTGCATTAAGCAACGTCTATGCAAAAGAACTTCCTGACCTTGCCTATAAAGAGATACCGATGATTGAGAGTATTGAGAATAGTATGGAACAATTGATTTTGTATTTGACAATATAAACAGCCATGGCAAAGAAGTACTACTTCCTTGGCAAAGTTGTACTACTTCTCAATAATTAAAAGAAGGTGTTGAATGGAAATATTCTTGCTTTGGGGCGCCGTTGAATAGATTCTATGCTTTCTTACTCTTTTACCTTGAAAAAATGAAAAAAAGTGGGGAAAGAGAAAAAAGTGAAACAAAAATAAACAACTTACGATATTTTTTAGTATTTTTGCCGTGTCAATAAGTAAATGATACTAACTATGAACATCGAGGACTTATCCAACTTTGGATTCAGCCAAAAGGAGAACAAAGAAGCAAATGTATGAATTTTATGGGTAGAATTTGAGGCGTATAACAGGCTAAAATGGTTAAAGAAACATATAAAAGTCAAGTTCATGACGTAAAAAACAAGCCGCCGTTTTGGCAACTCGATGCCCAAGGCTTGTTCACTCGATGCCCAAGGCTTGTTCATCTGATGCCCAAGGCTTGTTCATCCGATGCCCAAGGCTTGTGCGTCCGATGCCCGTCCGTTGCTCTGTAAGCAGTCTCCGTTACAAAGTACGGCAGACTGAGCGCAAAGGATATGTTTGGTGTAAACGACAAGAAGATGAAACTTGAGCAGGCTAAGTTGCAACTTGATGAGCTGCAGAAGAATACCTCCCATATCGAGGCAAGAAACAGGAATATTAAAGCCGATTTTGAAAAGACAGCTATTTCATACCAGCAACAGATAATCAATAAGATTTGGGCGCAGGCTGGTATTAAGGCGTTGGCAGAGATAGCAGACATCTATCCACGTATGACGAGCATTCACGACAGCAGTCTATTTGACGATAGCTTTGCAATGGATTTCATCAATCATGGCGATAAAATCATCTATTGTGCCATGTACTTGTATGTCGGTTACGTAAACGAAGCAACGAACTTCGCTGAAAGCCAAGGAGGTAGCGATACTAAGGATTGGGGACGTGAGAAGGACGAAGATGAGATAGAATGGATAAGACGATGCTTGCGACAGGCGACAAAGATGATGAAGCCAATGAAGAGAAAAGGCTTGAGTAGATAAAATATTAAGGGAGGAGCGCATTTCGAACACGCCCCTCCCAAATACGTTGCGTGAACAGACATTCTTGGCATTAAATCTTGCCTGTGCCGTTACATCGACTACACCATCCGTTCGTACAATTAGGACAGGCAACTCTTTTATTTGTAAGGGGATTGATGTATGTGCGGTTACCACTGCAAGTCCTGCACTTTTTGTATCCATGACAAATGTGACATGTTTTACCACTTGTCGAATTTGTACGACTTGAACTACCAGAACCACTTACTGTGCTATTAGAACTACCAACAGAAGTGTTGCTTCCATTCATGTTTCTGATGGCTTCTCCCTTTAATGCTCGCCATTCATTCTTCGTGTAATTGGTTCCATCAGCTTTCTTGTTATATTTACAGAAAGTTTGATACTCTTGTTCCTCTTCACTAAGAACTTGGTTGACCGATTGCTGCGCAATGTTATTAAATACTTGATTATATTGCTGTTGTTGAGCCATAGTTTGTGCAACGGCATAATTAGGGTCAAGCAGATAATTCATGTTGCCAGCGTTAGCAGTAGCCATATAGCTGTTTCCACCATAGCTATATCCTCCCATGTTGCCAATTCCAGCAAGAAATCCTTCTCCGAAACTACCACAAGAAGCCAATAGTAGAACTGCCATTACCAAAAATATAAGTTTAAGATTCTTCATAATAATGTCATTTCTTGTTTGCCGTAAGATTCAAAGTGTAAATTTCGCCATCGATATTCACTTTTGGATGAATATATGTCAAATGTCCTGCGTTGTCTATGGTAATCAGGGCATCCGAAATTCCATCCAATGACAAAACGTATGTATTTTTACCTTTCTTCATTACTTGATATTTATTGGTCTTGCTGAAATAAGATTCTCCATTCTCAAAGACATCAACATTTACATTGTTGTTGTCTATTCGTAATATCACAACTTTGATTTTAGCGTATTCTTCAATAACCTTACCTTTTTGTGCCAAGTAACCAGCGCCTGTATATGTACCAGAAACATTTTTTGCATAATCGTTTAAAGTACGCTTGGAGACGGTAGACTTTCTTCTTGCTATAGTTGAAGTAGTTTCTTTTGTTATTGCTGATGTTACATCTGAGAAAGAAGTTGGTGCTATATTTTTTTCCTCTCCGTTATCTAAAAAAGATACAAACCTACAATCTTGATTCGTTGATTGATTTTTATAGTATTTAAAATTCACAGCAAAAGGTACATACAAGGAACTATTAGCCTCGTGAGACAACAGAAAAGGCACATACTCATTCTTGGGTAATTTGATTTTGGCTTTACCGCTATTAGAAATGGTACCTAACATTTTGTATTCTGAATTATAAATCTCAGTTCCGTTAGTTCCATAAATTACCACTTTTGAACTAGGTGCACATGATGCACATAATAACATTATGGTTATAATGCTGTATACTATGGTCTTATATTTAAAACGTTTCATTGTGTGTTAATTCTATTGATAATCATATAATAATCCTTGACACAGAGACTTCTTTCCTTCTGAAATATTTGACGGGAAATACAATAACCACCATGGCTCATACCATAAATCGGGCTTTACTCTATAGATTTGGCGCAATGCCTCATTTACATTACCGTTTGGAGTTACAGGAACAACAACTTTTGAGTCTGCATAAAAATTTGTGACTAATTTTTCGTATGTAGTGCCACCGTCTAAAGAATAAGAAACACAAAAACTAAATGTGCAAAAAGACTCATTTTCTTTTATAATTGGTTTGGTTTCAGCAAATAAAGACAATGTATTACTTCCAATACCATCCACAGTAAAAACTTTCGACATGGCACCATTACTATAAGGGGCTAAAGAAACCTGTGGCATATCTGCTACATACGTAGCATTGGTGACCGCTGTGCCTTTTGTGCCAGAACCGCCTACATTTATACCATTCGCTAGTTGACCAATAGCACCTCCTATACCTAAGACTCCTGCTATGGAACCTAAATTCAAACTTCCCCCTTTAGTTGTTGAAGACATATCTGTAGTAGATGTGGTTCGCACTGTCGGGTCATAATAAGAAATAGATTTTCCATTTGGTCCCACAAAGAAAGATTTTGTTTGATCTATAGTCATAATCTCAGATGTGCGATTATAAACTATTGCTGTAAATTCGCCGTTTTGAGAAATAGAATAAGCAACAGCGATTTTTGCATTATCTGGTATAGGAGAAGATGTTGTGGGTTGCATGTGCCTTGTTTTTACAGACACATAAGCAACATTAGTTGTTTGCAATCCACCGCTTGAACCGCAAGCCGTAAAAAGCAAACAGATAAGAAATATTGTTATTTGTTTCATAATTAAAGTAAAAGGCGTGCAACCGTTCCGATACTTGTTTTCATCTTAGGTTACCGCCAAGTTACCTTCACGTACAACAAGCACGGAACAGTCCACGCCTATGAGCGTGAACCTTCCTACTGCTTGTCCTCGTACGTTGAAAATTGGCGGTATTCAAGATGAAGAGAACAAGAGCTAAAAGCTCAATATCCAAAAAGTAGAGAACGAAAACGCCAGATTAATTATATGAGGCGACAGCCTCTTTAAAAGTCTCTATATGGAAGGGTGGTTTTTTACCACGCTGTCCTTAACGTTTCATTCTTGTTCTGTATTTCTGTTTTTTGTTAATTCAATATTTAAGTTTGACAATCAGTTAACTAAAACATGTCTGCCCAAACCTCTGTCCATTGAGGCTTTCGGTATGGGTATAGACATTGCAAAGGTAACACTTTTATCTTGGAAACCACTTTGTTTGGCTGGTAAAGTATGATTTTAAGGCTCGATTTAACATTATTAAATATAAATATGTCAAGAAAATCCACTTTCGTATGATTTTTCTTGCAAAAAAGTTTGTATTATCAATGATTATTTGTATTTTTGCAGCGTTAGTTCCAGCCGAGCCTCTTTACAATGCTTAAATAGGCTGGGCTTTTTTGTTTATAAGCTATGCCAAAGAGAAATTTTGGAAAAGATTACAAGACTCCACGAGAACTTGTAACCTTATTGGAAAATCGTGGATTGATAATCAATGATAGGCAAAAGGCTCAATTGTATTTGGAGAGCATTGGCTATTATCGATTGTCTGCGTATATGCATCCTTTGTTGAAGACTCCAAAGATTCTTCATCTGTATAAGGAAGGTGCTACATTTAACAAAGTGATGATGCTTTATCGCTTTGACAAAAAGTTGCGCTTACTCCTTTTTAACGAGATTGAGAAGATCGAAATTGCTGTAAGAGAAGCCGTAATGAATATGACGGCTGAACGGACTGGTGATATATATTGGCTTACAAATTCTGCACATTTTCGTGATCAGTCCATTTTCGTCAATAGTATGGCAATGTTGTCGAAGGAGTATGAACGTTCTACTGAAGACTTTATAGAACACTTCAAAAGAACATATACAGAACCTTTTCCACCAGCATGGATTCTTGGTGAACTTCTCCCAATGGGTAGCGTGAATATGTACTACAGGAACTTGAAAGATAAAGGACTCAAAAAGCAGATCGCCAAGCGTTTCTGCCTTCATGCTCCAGTGTTTGAGTCTTGGCTTTCTGTGCTTGCGCTTACTCGCAACGCTTGTTGTCATCACGCTCGTGTTTGGAACAAAGTCAACAAGATTATTCCAAATGATATGAGAGGCATGACTCGTCCTTGGATTACTATTCCTGCGGACAAGCGAAGAATCTATTATAACATGTGCATCATCAAGTATTTCCTTGACATCATCTCTCCCAACAATGACATGCTTGACAAAATGCACAATTTGTTCAGCAAGTTTCCAGAGATAGACATGGCAGCTCTTGGATTCCCTGTTGGTTGGGAACAAGAACCGCTATGGATACAGGCAAACAACTAAATGCAAATGAGCTTATTGCCAAGCTTCAAGAATTAGAGAAAGAAAATGCCAGGTTAAGAAAAATTCTTGATGTGCATGGAATACCATACATTGTAACCGAGCCTAATGTCACAACGAAAGAAAGCCTACAAGTCATATTCCATACAGATTCAAAGCTGAGTCTACAGGAAAAGGTTGCGCTATTTCGTAGTGTTTTTCAAGGTCGTGATGATATCTTTGCCAAGCGTTGGTACAGTAGTACGACTCAAAAGTCAGGCTACCAACAAATCAGAGGACAAAAAGTTTCTACATTATAAAAAATCTCCTATTCCTTTGGAACATATTATAATAATATCTATATTTGCAGCGATCCCCCTTCCATGCAATATTAGCAGTTATTGTGGGGCGAGGGGATTTTGCGTATATACGAGACCGTGTCTTGCACCCCAGACACCCTGCCGCGAGACGTGCTCCACTGCCTCCGACCATACGCAACGGAACCATGTCAGACTAAACTTGCCACACAAGGAGCTCGATGGCAGCAAAAACTAAATGATTATGATCAATACCAAACGAATTTTCACTGCTTTATTACTGGTGATAATGGCCGTGACAAGTTATGCCTACGACTTTGAGGTGGATGGCATCTACTATTGTTATGACGTTTACGGCAACGCTGTCGTGACCCACGGCAACAAGAAATATACGGGCAAAATCAAAATTCCATCTGAAGTAAAATGGAACGGCAAAAAGAAAAAAGTGGTTGAAATCGGTGACTATGCTTTTGAATGTTGTTACGAACTCAAGTCGGTCTCTATTCCCAGTTCTGTATATTATATCGGAAGATTCGCTTTTTCGAACTGTCGTCTTCTCGAAGAGATAAATATTCCCAATGGGGTAGAAGCGATTAAGGTCAGTGCGTTCGTTTGTTGTGACAAGTTGGAGAATATCTCTCTTCCGGTGTCCGTGAAACAAATTGAAGTGCATGCCTTTGCGGGATCCGGTCTCAAGACGATAAAGCTCTTTGGCGAGGTGACGTCGATCGGGGAGTATGCATTCGCAGATTGTCGATTTTTAACGGATTTCTATTGCTACAGTGATAATTCCCCACAGACGGCAGAAAATGTTTTTGTAAATGTTGATCTGAACAAGGTAAATCTCCATGTGCCCTGCAATCGCAAGGATGCTTATACAGGTGCTGATTATTGGAGAGATTTCGGTCATATCTTTACCACCGACGAAGTGAAGCAGGATGGTCTATGGTACAGGTTGGATGATAACACCTGGGAGGCTGCCATCATCAACAATCCTGACGGTAATAGTAGAATCATATACGAAGGAGACATCGTTATCCCGACGGATATCGGATTCAGCCATGCCAATTACGACGTGACTTCGATTGGAGTCCGTGCGTTCGAGTATTCAAATATCACTTCCGTCTCCATCCCTAAATCAGTGGTTTCGATTGGAACGAGTGCTTTCCTTGGTTGCCCCTTCACAAGCATCGACATTCCCAATACTGTGACGGCAATTGGAGCATATACGTTTGCTGGTTGTCCAAATCTCAAATCAGTCATCCTTCCAAATTCTTTGGAGACCATTGAGGGTGGTCTGTTTTCAGATTGTAGAAACCTTGAGTCGGTTAAAATACCTAATACGGTGACCTCCATCAAACATCGTGCCTTCCAGAATTGCCGCAATCTTGAATCCATCATAATACCAAGTTCGGTGAATAGCATCGGAATTAGTGCATTCAGTGAGTGCAAGGCGTTGAAGGATGTCTATTGTCAGGCAGTGAATGTTCCGGAAACGCATTCGAGCGCATTTGATAATTCGCCGATAGAAAACATGACGCTCTATGTGCCGGGCGAGTCGATGAATGCATACAAGACTACCGACCCCTGGAGCGGATTCGGCAAATTCCAGACTCTCACCACCGGCATCGAAAAGACCGAGACTGCCGCTAAGCCAATGATTACGACTGCCGACGGACAAATCGCCGTATCCGGTCTCAGCGGCAACGCCACCATCCAGGTGTTATCTCTCGACGGCAAGCTGCTCGACAGCACAAACGCCACTGACGGCATCGCCACTCTGAATGCCCAGCCTGGCGAGGTGGTAATCGTGAAGGTTGGCACGGAGAGCTACAAGGTGGTTGTAAGATAAATCCCTTTGCACAGACAGGCGAGTTGACATGAATGGTGCCAACTCGTCTGTTTTTTAACCCATTCTAACCTTCCCAAAGGGAAGGGATAAGTTATTCTGCAACTCTTGTGTTGCCACTCTCGGCCGGCAAGACCGCTGTGGCAGTGAGCGCAGGGGTCTATGTCGTGAACGGGCAGAAAGTGATTGTAAAATAGTCGCGATAACCCGAAGGCAGGATTGGGCGGTTGCCCAGTCTTGCCTTTTCTATCTGAAAAATTATGAAACAGACATTTTTGAAAACCTTTTTTCTCTCCGCGCTCGCCGTTCTCGCAAGCGTGCCGGCGTATGCCCTCGATGGCTACTCCATGCAGATTGCCGACTTTGAGATTAAAGCCGGGGAGACAAAGAAAGTAGAGATTTCGATGGACAATGCCACAGAAATATCGGCATTGTCGCTCGAGATGAGGCTGCCGCAGGGATTCACCGTAGGCACCGACAAGCGCGGCAATCCCGCCGTGACCCAGACCGAGCGCGCCTACGACCAGATGCTCAAGGCCAACCTCGACGGGCAGGTGCTGAAGGTGGCGACGCTGTCGAACGAAGCCTACGACGGCAACAGCGGTGCGGTGCTTGTGGTGCCCATCGTGGCAGGCGGCGATGTGAAAGCCGGCAGCTACACGGTCAGCCTCTACAACGTGAAGTTTTCTTCGCCGCAGGGCAAGCTCTACGACGTAGGCCCGTCGAGCTGCAAGGCAACGGTGCCCGCCACGCTGGTTGAGAGCATCGCGTTTGCCAACGCCGAGGAGTCGCTCCGCGCCGGTGAGACATTGACGCTCTCGCCGACAGTCATGCCCTCCAACGCCACGACAAAAGCGCTGGCATGGACATCCGGCAATGAAGAAGCCGCCACGGTGGCCGACGGTGTGGTCAAAGGCGTCAGCCCCGGCGAGGCGGTGATTACGGCAACGGCAACCGACGGCAGCGGCGTGTCGGCAAGCTGCAAGGTGACGGTGACGCCCGGCGTGGTCAAAGCCACGTCGATAACTATGAGCCAGACGGAAGCCACCGTGGAGGCAGGACACTCGTTTACGCTCACCGCCACGGTGATGCCTCATGACGTGACAAATCCGGCTGTCGTGTGGCGCACGTCGAGTGGGGAGATAGCCACGGTGAAAGACGGCGTAGTGACAACGCTGAAGGCAGGGTCGGTCACCATCACAGCCGAGACCGCCGACGGCACAAACCTTAAAGCCTACTGCACGCTGACCGTGACCAAGCCAGCGGCTGTCGACTATCTTGTGGTCGACGATTTCACCACCAATCCCGGCAAGACGTTCACCCTGCCGGTGGCAATGGTCAATGCCGACGAGATTTCAGCCATACAGATGTTTGTCGACCTTCCCGAAGGAGTGGGCGTGGCTGTCGACAAGCGCGGCAACCCCGCCGTGAAGCACGATGCCGACCGTTGGTATGACCAGCAGCTGAAAGCCAACCTCGACGGGCAGACGCTGAAGATAGCCACACTGTCGAACGAGGCATACAACGGCAACAGCGGCACGCTGCTCACCATACCGCTCGTCATTGACAAGAGCGTGAAGGGCGGCGCGTATCCGGTAAGGGTCTACAACGCCAAGCTGTCGACGCCTGCCGGCAAGCTGATTGAATGCGACGATTTCAGCTTCACGATGACCGTGGAGGAGATAAAGGCCACAGGCATCGCAATCGACCAGGCAGAGGCGTCGGTAGAAGTGGGCAAGACGGTGCAGCTGACAGCCTCTGTCAGTCCTGCCGACGCTTCATGCACGGCAGTGGTGTGGGACAGTTCAGACAAGACGGTGGCAACCGTCAGCTCCGACGGCGTTGTCACCGGACTCTCCACTGGACAGACCTTCATAACAGCCACCACCACCGACGGCACCTTGCTCAGCGCCCAATGCATCGTCACCGTGACCGAGCGTGTGTATGCCAATTACTTCGCCATCAGCGATTTCGAAGCTATGCAGGGCGAAGAGAGCGTGTTGCCTATCGAGTTGGTCAATGCCGACGAGATTTCAGCCGTACAGTTGCAGGTGGTGTTGCCCGAAGGCATCTCGGTCAAGGCCGACAAGCGCGGCAATCCTATGGTGAAGCACGACGCCGACCGCTGGTATGACCAGCAGCTTAAAGCCAACCTCGTAGGGCAGACGCTGAAGATAGCCACATTGTCGAACGAAGCATACAACGGCAACAGCGGCACACTTCTGAATGCCACCCTGACCATCGATGAAAACATGGTTTCAGGCATCTACACTATAAAAATAATCAATGCCAAACTGTCGACACCCGCCGGCGTGCTTATAGAATGCCCGGATGCGGAATGCAGTGTCACGGTTGGCGATGTCAGCGATGTAGGGATTACACAACGCATTGAGACTAAGGTTTTTGGTTTAGAAGGATTGATAGCTGTATGTAATGCAGAAGGCAAAACAGCCGACATTTACACGCCAGACGGACGTCTGGTCGCCTCTCACCTTTGCTCGTCGGTGGCAGACAGGCTATCAGTGCAGAAGGGAGCATATCTCGTCAAGGTTTTGGGAAATACGACAAAAGTGATAGTTTATTAGACGGGACAGCCAACCCTTATGCATAGGCGGCACGGCGCGGATTTGCGGTGTGCCGCCCTTTTTTTGTAGAATAAATTTGGTGTTTTTATTTGCTTTTCATAAAAGTTAGGCTTACCTTTGTCTCAGAAACATAATAACGACTGAAGAGGGGTCTCGATCATGCGCTGGTAGAGATTCTCTTTTTATTTTACTAATTTTAAAAATAAATTTCGATATGGCAATTACCTACATGACCAAGGATGGTTATGACAAAAAGATGAAGGAAATCGCTTACCTTGAAAGCGTTGAGCGTCCCCGCATTTCTGCTGCCATCGCCGAGGCTCGCGATAAGGGCGACCTTTCGGAGAATTCCGAGTATGATGCCGCGAAGGAAGCGCAAGGTATGCTTGAAATGAAAATCTCGCAACTAAAAGATATGCTCGCGAGCGCACGCATCATCGATGAGGCTAAACTCAACACCGACGAGGTGCAGATCATGAACACCGTGACCATCAAAAACACCAAGAACGGGGCTACTATGGCGTATACCATCGTTGCCGACTCGGAGGCTAACCTCAAGGAGAAGAAAATCGCTTCGAGCACACCGATAGCGAAGGGCTTGCTTGGAAAGCGCGTGGGCGACATCGTGGAAATCAAGGTGCCGCAGGGTGTTATGACTTTTGAAATCGTTAAAATCGAGATATTGTAATGGCAACTATTTTCAGTAAAATCATTGCGGGCGAGATTCCGTGCTACAAGGTGGCGGAGGATGAGAAAAACTTTGCTTTTCTCGACATCAACCCGGTGAACAAGGGGCATGTGCTTGTGGTGCCCAAGACGGAGAACGACTATATCTTCAACCTTTCAGACGACGACTATCAGTCGCTGACGATGTTTGCGCGCCGTGTGGCGAAGGCCATCGACAAGGCGTTGCCGTGCAAGCGTGTGGGCGTTGCGGTGATTGGTCTTGAAGTGCCTCACGCGCATATCCATCTGATTCCTATCGTTGAGGAGAAGGATATGTATTTCGACAAGCAGAAACTTACGCTTCCGGCGGAGGAGATGCAGGCCATCGCCGATGCTATCGCGAAGGAGATGTAAAAAAAATATCGTACAGATGAGGAGCGGGCAGTGCCGATGGCGCTGCCCGTTTTTTGTTTGTGTGCCCTCGGTTGGCGCATCCCTATGTCTGTCTTTCCGGCTGGGTGTCGGCGCACAAAAAAAAGCCTCCCGTCAAGGAGGCTTTTTGGTTGTGGATAAAGAAAGGTGTTATTTCTTTATGATGCGTGTTGTGGCGATGCCGTTGGCTGTTGCCACGCGCACTACGTATACGCCAGGGGCGAGGCCTTCGACGTTGGCTTGAGAGCCGACGACGTTTGCCACGAGGCTTCCGGCAGCGTTGTAGATGCTTATCTGCGAGTCGGCGTCAGCGCCGTTGACAAAGAGTGTCGAGACTACCGGGTTAGGGTAGACAGTCACTTTGTTGTCTGCATTCACGTTGTCGACGCCGCCGAAGTTTGTGAAGTGCTCAAAGTAGAAGTCGTCGAAGAAAGCCGCCAGTCCGGCTTTCACGGTGTGGCGCACGGCTACATATATCTTCTGTCCGGCATATTTGCTGAGGTCCACGGTGTAGTGCTCCCACGTTTCCTTGTTGAAGTAAGGCATTGTGGTTGTAGGCATTACAGATGTGAAGCTTGCTGTGTTGGTGTTGTCGGTAGTTGATACGAGCACCTCCACGCAGCTTTGCGCGCAAGGGTTGATTGCGAGAGTCGATTCCCAGTTGCGGGCGTAGAAGTGGAATTTCGACTTGTCGGTGGCGGTGAGCTGCTGGCTGATCAACCAGTCGTCGACAGTTGAGCTTTCGTCCTGTGAGGCGATAGCCACGAGTGTCTGGTTTCCGCTTACCGGGTCGAGCACGCCGTTCCAGTCAGAGTTCTGCTGCACGGTGAATGCCGTAGCCGCTCCGCGTTGCGGATAGTTCATACCCGTCATCGGCTTTGTGAGCTGGCGGTCAACGTCGATTGTGGTGAATCCCTCAGGAGCGAGAGCGCCCGGAGTGTCGTTCTCAAAGTCGTAGTAGTGGGAGTCGGCAGCCATAGCCAAGCCGGTCACCGGCATAGAGATTGAGTATCCGCCATCGAATTCCACAACGAGGTTGTCGTTGACCTGAGCCTCGGCGTTGAGCGCGCTGAACGTGATAGAGAAAGCGGCGCCCTTCTTCGGCTCGATCGTTGTTCCGGCAGCGAGGTCGGTTGTGAAGTTCTCGGTTGAGAATTTCGCCGATTTTATAGTCAGCGCAGTGCTGCCCTCGTTGATTACCGAGAATTTCGGAGTTGAGTTTACAGTCTTGTAGTAGTTGACCGTGCCGGCGTTCCAATCCGTAGCGTTGAACGACGCCTTGGTGTCGGCAGAAGTGGTCACCGTGATAAGGTCGAGACCCACGCCCTTCGCGTTGTCGTAGTCGTGTCCCACGTAGCGCCAGCGGAAAGTCACCGTCTTGCCAGCGTAGGCAGCGAGGTTTACGGTTTCGAGATACCAGTAGCGGTCGTCGGAGTTGTCGGAGAGCACAGCCAGCTGATGCCATTCGCCGCCGTCGAGCACCTCAAAGAAACAAGCGTCGACACCGTTGTCGGCAGTCGATGGGTTCTGTCGCAGACCTGTCTCGTCTTTCAGCAGGCTTACAGGCATAGCGTTGCCCCAGTAGAAGCTCATCTGCAGATTTGAGCCGGCAGGGATTTTGAAGTCGGGCGTTACGAGCTGCGACGATTTGTTGGCAACGTTGCAACCCACCGATGCGCTGTATTTTCCTTCGAATGGGTTCACCTTGTTGGTAGTAGACCATTTCGTGTAGCTGTCGTATTCCACGTTCCAACCTGTCGGCGGCTCGTTTCCGCTTTCAAAGTTTTCAGTCCACGGGAATGTGCTTATCGTCTGGTCGGCGATGGTAGTGAAAGTCCACACAGTTGCATTGTCGGCGTCGCCCTGCGCGTTGTAGGGCACCACCTTCCAGTTGTAGGTAGTGGCATAGTCGGCAGAGGCGATTACATAAGAAGTTGCGTTGCCGAGGTCTTGTCCGTTGACAAGGTTTGTGGCAGCGGCGTCAGAGCCCACATATAGCTTGTAGCCGTCGGCGAAGAGCGCCGGACGCCATGTCAGCGTGATGTTTTTGTTGTAAAGGTTTTCCGACTTGTCGGCAGGCGAGACGAGAGTTGTCTCGGCAGGCTTGCCGCCGTTGCCGTAGAGCGGAGGAAGGATGATAGCGTCGATGAAAGCCACCGATGTCTCAGGAATGTTGTCGGAGTCGCTGATGTCCACGGCGCTGTATGCCCATCGCAGCAGGCAGTTGTCAGATGCCGGCGAGCCGAGGTCTACGCTCACCTTCTCCAGAGCGTTGTAGTTTGTCGACTCCCATACGGTCGCCCATGTAGCGCCGCCGTCTTTCGAGAATTCGAGTGTCACGTCGTTGTCGGGCACGGCATTTTCCTCGTCGGAGTCAAACTCGTTGAAGGCAGAGAATGCCACTGAGTGAGCGCCTGTCGACATGTCGAGGCGCGGAGTGGTCAGATAGCTTGCGCCGTCGAGCGTCACCGAAGCGTAGGCGGTGTAGTCGCCCTCGATGGAATAATTCGACGCCTTCCATCCGTTTCCGGTCCATCCGGCAGGCGGACATCCGTTCTCGAAGCCCTCGAAAGTGTATCCGTCGGGCAGCGCCACCTTTGTTGCGAGCACCTTTATCTGCAGGTCGCCGCCGGTGGTGTGCAGCGTCACGTAGCCGCTCTGCGGAGTGGTGAGCGCGGCGGTGTAGCTGAGCTTGAAGTCGAGCGATGCGTTGGCGTCGAGGTCTACCACAGCTGGGTCGATTGTCGAGCCAACGCCCTGCGGGTAGTCGATGCTTGTGATTTTCAAGCCGCTCTTGCCTTCGTTTTTAAGAGTGATCACATCGGAGAACATTTTTGAGTCCATATACACCTCTCCGAAGTTGTACTGCTTCTTCGACAGCACACCCTTAGGGCCGGTGGCAGGCGTGAACTGCTTCACCACCACGTTGTCGATGTCGAGCACGTTGGCAGTGGTCTTGAGCATCTTGTAGACAAACGCCACCTTGATGTTCTTACCCTGCCATTTGCTCAGGTCGATCATCGTTTTGTAGATAGTCCAAGCAGTCCACGGATATGGGACGTTGCCGTTCTCCTTCAGCTGTGTTGCGTTGTTGAACGACCAAATAGTCTCGGCTCCCTCCACGTTGCCATCGGTCACGATGCGCACCTGGAAGTCGTACTTGCCTTCGTCGATGGCAGCCTTCGACGCCGCCATCCAGTCGAACGACAGCTGATAAGTGTTGTCGAGGTTGAGCTCCGGAGTGAGGAGGATTTCCTCACGCGGACCCTCGCCGCCGTCCTCACCGCCTGTAAACATCGGGCTGTCGACCGACGCGCAGTGGGTGCCGGTCATCGTACCTTTTTCATAATAGTATACGTTCCACCGATACCTGTCGTTGTTTCCCGTGTAGGAGTCAACGGTCGACCAACCGTCTGGAAAGTTGGGACTGTACTGGTCGGTGCTTGTCGTTTCAAACCCCTCGTTGAGGATGGTTTGAGCCGAGGCGGCGGCTGGGAGTGCCGCCAACATCGCCAGGGCGAGATAAAATCTTTTCATAATTGCACTTATTGATTAATAAATTATTATATTTCCTTACTTTGATATATCATTTAGTAACTGCAAAGATACCCTTAATTCCGCAACACTATAATTTAACTTTATTTATAAGTTCCTGAGCAACA
>ENA-OOZG01001696-OOZG01001696.1-human-gut-metagenome-genome-assembly--contig:-NODE-1696-length-15084-cov-2.232750_pt1 | contig 15084 bp, 10 predicted proteins | sample MGYA00241706_ERZ501384 | MGnify/ENA primary metagenome ERZ501384 (study PRJEB25962, sample SAMEA2042742) | human gut metagenome | biome: human gut; feature: human-associated habitat; material: faeces... | reverse complement strand
TGGAGAAACAGAAGGAAGGTAAGAAACGTATGCGTCAGGTTGGTAACGTGGAGATTCCACAGGAAGCCTTCATGAGCGTATTAAAGTTAGACGAGGATTAAGATTTTGGAGTTATATATTCATATTCCATTTTGTGTGAAAAAATGTGATTACTGCGATTTCCTTTCTTTTTCTGCAGACGAACAGACGCAGAGGTCATATGTCGCTGCGCTGCAGAAAGAGCTGGTTTTTTATGGAGCTAAGTATAAGGGACGCCGCATTACGACAATTTTTATCGGAGGGGGCACACCTTCCTGGCTGAGAGAAGAGTCTATGCAGGCGGTCATGGAAACTGTATATCAGAATTTTGCTGTGGATGGGGATGCGGAGATCACGATCGAGTGTAATCCGGGTACAGTTACGGAACACAAATTTGAAGTTTACCGTAAGATAGGGATCAACCGTCTCAGCATCGGACTACAGTCAGCACATAATGACGAGTTGAAAATACTTGGCAGAATACATACTTACGAGCAGTTTCTAAAGACCTATGATATGGCGCGGAAGCATGGATTTACGAATATTAACATTGATCTTATGAGTTCTCTGCCGGGACAGACACCGGATATTTTCTGTGATTCGCTGCATCGTGTATTGCAATTAAAACCGGAGCATATTTCGGCATATTCGCTGATCATAGAAAAAGGTACACCTTTTTATGATCTTTATAAATTTGATGCAGTCAGGCAGGAGGCTGGCATGCAGACGGAATCTCTCCCGACGGAGGAGGAGGAGTACCAGACCACGAAGATGACACAGCACATTTTAAAGGAGGCCGGTTATCACTGGTATGAGGTTTCCAATTTTGCAAAGCCGGGATATGAGTGCAGACACAATATCGGTTACTGGAAACGTGTCGATTATCTCGGTGTGGGTCTTGGTGCATCTTCCCTGATCGATAATGTACGGTATTCCAATACGAGGGATCTGTACACGTATCTGTCAGAATGTGAAAATATTCACGACTGCTATATGCAGTATCCGTTAACTGAGGGTGTGACAGGCAGTGCGGTTTATTCTGCTGACGGCACGCACATACTGGTTCCGGCAGTAAACCTGCATGCGGCAGCAGAGCAGACTACAAGGAACGAGCAGATGGAGGAATTTATGTTTTTGGGTCTCCGCATGAGGGACGGCTTTTACCGGGAAGAATTCACACAGGCATTTGGCATTCCAATCGAGGCAGTCTACGGAGACGCATTGAATCATTTGCAGCAGGAAGAACTGCTCTTAAAACGTGAGGGCAGGATTTATCTGACTGACAAAGGGATGGACTTAAATAATTATGTGGTGGCACAATTTATGCTGTGATCTTGTGTAGATGAATGTTGTATTATCGGAAATTCGGTTTCGAGATTGGATGTTTCGGAAAGCAGTGTCAGTATCTTTTGTCCATGATTCCTTCTTTTGATATGAAAGATGGCTATTTTGTATTGGTGGATGAATCCAACCGGAAACAGGTGCTTTCAGATGTAAAGCAGTTGTACGGAGCATGGGAAGTGAAGTATAACGGTATGATCCACAATGAAGGTTATGAATATGCGTTTGTGACAGAGTCTAATCCGTATAAGGATCAGGAGTTTACATACCTGTATTACCGTGGCAGTGGGAAGCCGTCAGCTTATTTTACCATCCATAAAGAGATGCGGAACGAGGGACAGATTGTTGTCTGCACTCGGTTAGTTTATGCAGGGAAGGAAGGCCTTCAGGGATTTTTAGCACTGGTAAAAACAATGGAAAGCGATCATGTGCAGGTAATCTTTACGATTCCTGCATGCAAGACGATGGAATGTCTGGTAAAGGAATGGTCTATGGGAGCTTTTTCTGAAAATCAGATACCGCTTGGCATGGTGAGAGTGGTGAATGTGGAGCGTGTGTTGAAAAAGGCGGCTTACCGTGGAAACGGACAGGTGATCCTTGGGATAACCAATTCTGTATTACCACAAAATAACGGCAGTTACTGGATTCGTTTTACCAACGGAACACTGACTGCGATTGAGCGTATGCCACAGGATCAGGTGCCGTAGATTACCATGGATATTGCAGATTTTGCACACGGTATTTTCCGGGGATTTGCAGAGGGTGAGATATCAGATTACGATTCGGTAGAGATACTGGATCAGAAGGTAATACAGAATGGAACCATCGGGCAGATTTTTTATCCAAAGAAAAACTTTATTATGGAGTACTTTTAAAAAAATATTTCTATATGGAAAAAGGATACCTTTGTGAAAAAAGGTGTCCTTTTTTTGTGCCCGGATACCGTTATGCTGATAAGGGAGAGGGAGGAAAAAATCATGAAAAAAGGACACTGTGGGAAAATGCTGCTTTTATTCGGGGCAGCGTGTATGCTTATGACGGGGTGTGGAACAAAGGAAAGCAGTAAAATGGATACAAAAGATATGACAACAAGGGATGCAGAGTTTCATACAGAATTATTTGGCGAAAATACCTATATTTTTTCGCCGGAGGATGATCCGGGGCAGGTGGCACAAACATTGGATGCTATTTATGAGAAACAGGAAGCAGATCAGTTTGGGGAGGCGCGTTATGCCATCTATTTTATGCCGGGAGAGTATGACGAGACGATCGAGGCGGATGTTGGGTTTTATACACAGGTGGCAGGGCTTGGAGAACTTCCGACTGACACAAAATTACAGAGCCTGCAATGTACCGCAAGATGGCTTTCGGACGATCCGTCGAATCACAATGCGTGCTGCAATTTCTGGCGCGGAGTGGAAAACATCGAGCTGAAAACGAACACGATGTGGGCAGTCTCGCAGGCAACGTTTATGCGGAGAGTGCAGGTCGATGGTGCATTGTTTCTGCATGATGAATACGGATGGTGCAGTGGCGGATTTCTGGCGGACTCCAACACCGACCTGATGACAGATTCCGGGTCACAGCAGCAATGGCTTTCCAGAAACTGTAACTGGAAAGCGTGGATGGGGGCTAACTGGAATATGGTCTTTGTCGGCACAGAGGAAGGAAAAAATCCAACCGGAACCTGGCCGGTCGTTCCGCATACAGAGGTGGAGAAGACTGAAGCCATGCAGGAAAAACCATTTTTGATCTATGACGATGAGGAAGGTTATATGGTCTATGTGCCAAAAGAGCGGGAAAATGCTGTCGGTGTTTCCTGGGAAAATGGCAGTGAGGGAGAAAAAATCCCGATTGACCAGTTTTACGTTGCAAAGCCGGAGAAAGATACGGCAGAGACGATGAATCAGGCATTGGAAGAAGGAAAAAATCTGCTTCTGACACCTGGAATTTATGACCTTGAGGAACCGATTGTCGTAAACCGCCCGGATACGATCGTGCTTGGCATGGGACTGGCAACCCTGCGTGCAGCAAAAGGAAATGTCTGTCTGGAAACAGGGGATGTACAGGGACTGATCCTTGCAGGACTGCTTTTTGATGCCGGGGAAACAAAATCGGACAATCTTCTTGTCGTTGGCAGCGAGGACCAGAAATCCGAGGATAATGGGAAAAATATTTATTTAAGCGATCTGTTTTTCCGTGTTGGAGGAACAGATACAGACACACCGGTAAGCGTAAAGTGCTGCGCTACGATCAACAGCAGCCATGTGGTCGGGGATAACTTCTGGGTATGGCGTGCAGACCACGGAGACAATGTGGCGTGGGAAGAAAACAAGGCAGAAAATGGAATCATCATCAACGGAGATGAGGTCACGATGTATGCGCTGATGGTAGAACATTTTGAACAGTATCAGACGGTATGGAATGGAGATCACGGAAAAGTGTATATGTATCAGAGCGAGATCCCATATGATGTTCCAACTCAGGAGGTCTGGATGAGCCATGAGGGACAGAAGAATGGATATGCTTCTTTTTATGTGGATGGCGCTGTGGATGCGTTTGAAGCATGGGGGCTTGGTGTTTACCTGTATAACCGGGATGCGTCAGTGGAACTTGATACCGCCATGGAGGTGCCGGATAAGAATGGAGTGAAAGTACACAATATCTGTACTGTGATGCTGACCGGATATCCGGGCATGAATCATATTATCAATGAATCGGGAGATTCGGTGACTTTTGCAGGAGAACGAAAAGTGATCTGTGAATATGAGAACGGTCTCATCCGGTAAGATATAAAAAAAGGATACCTTTTTGAAAAAGAGTATCCTTTTTTTTGTGCCTTGCTTTTTTTAGAATAAAAATATCAAAGTAGGAAGGGTAGGATCAGGATGAAAGGATATCAATTTGAAGATACACAGGGAACATTCCATTTGAAAAAAGCGGAAAATATCAGCTATCTTTATTTTCCAATTGCAGGGGAAGCAGGGTTGAAAAGTTCCTTAACACCGAATCTCGGCGGTGATGCGAAGATAGATCAGAATACATTTTTACTGGAGCCGGTAAGTGCAGAAAATCTTGTCAATAACCGGAACAGCAGAAACTTCTGGTGCAATGTGAAGGGAATCGGAAGCTGGTCTTTGACTGGTAATGCAGCAGAAGCGTTAAGTAAGAAATTTACGGAAATGCAGGATGACAGTGAAGTGACAGCCGGATTTATGTGGCAGAAGACGACAAGGGAATCCAAAAAGTATCAGCTTCGCGGAGAAATACTTTCTTTTATTCCAGTAGAGAAAAACGTTGAGGTCATGCTGGTGACGATCACAAACACAGGACGCATGGCACAGACAGTTACACCGACGGCGGCGATACCATTATATGGAAGAAGCGCGGACAATATCCGTGACCACAGACATGTAACATCTTTATTACATAGAATTGAAACGACAGACATAGGCGTTCTGGTGACACCGACATTGTCTTTCGATGAGAGAGGACATCAGGTCAATCATATGACTTATTACTGCGTGGGCTGGAGTGGCAATGGAGAAAAGCCGGTAGATTTTTATCCGACAGCAGAGGATTTTGTCGGAGAGGGCGGTAACTTTGAGAGACCATATGCCATTGTAAAAAATGCAGAGGGTGTCAAAGCAGGAACAAGGATCGAAGGATTAGAGGCAGTTGGAGGTCTTCATTTTTCAGAGGTCACATTAGAGCCGGAAGAGGAATGCAGTTATCTGATCTTTACCGGAATTACAGAAGATATTCAGGAGATCAGGAATCTTTCCAAAACTTATACAACCAGAGAGATGGTATTGGAAGAACTGGAAAAAACAAAGGCATACTGGCAGGAAAAAGTAAATGTCGCTTATCATACCGGAGATTCGGATTTCAACCAGTTTATGCACTGGGTAAGTTTTCAGCCAATCCTGCGCCGTATTTATGGCTGCTCATTCCTTCCGCATCATGATTACGGAAAGGGAGGAAGGGGCTGGCGTGATCTCTGGCAGGATTGTCTGGCACTTTTGATCATGAATCCAGATGGAGTAAGACAGATGCTGCTTGATAATTTTGCCGGTGTCCGTGTAGATGGAAGTAATGCAACGATCATCGGAAGTAAACAGGGAGAGTTTGTTGCAGACCGGAATCATATCACAAGAGTGTGGATGGATCATGGTGTATGGCCAATGATCACAACAAAGTTTTATATTGACCAGACCGGAGATCTTGAACTGTTAGAAAAAGAGGCTGCTTATTTTAAAGACAAACAGATCGCAAGAGGAACCAGGACAGATACACTGTGGGATGAATCCTATGGCTGCTGGCAGAAGACCAAGCGTGGCGTGCGGGAAGAGGGCACGATTTTAGAGCATCTGCTGTTACAGAATCTTACCGCTTTTTACGAAGTTGGAGAACACAATAACATAAGACTGCGCGGCGCAGACTGGAATGATGCGCTGGATATGGCTTCTGAGAAGGGCGAGAGCGTGGCATTTTCCAATGCTTATGCAGGCAACCTTGCCGATATTGCAGAATTGCTGGAAGCATACCGGAAGAAAACCGGAAAAGAAACGGTTTCCCTTCTGGCAGAGATTGTGAGCCTTTTGGAAGATAATCCGGCATTATACGATTCTGTTGAGAAGAAGCTGCATGTATTAGAGGAATATTTACATGCGTGTGAGCATGACACAAGCGGAGAAAAAGTAGAGATCTCCATTGAAAAACTGACTGAAAACCTGCGTCACAAATCGGAGTGGTTAATGGAGCATATCCGGAAAAATGAGTGGGTAAAGGATTCGGAAGAAAGCGGCTGGTTTAACGGTTACTATGATAATCATGGACGTCAGGTAGAAGGAGATACAAAAACCGGTGTCCGCATGATGTTAACCGGTCAGGTATTTCCCATCATGGCTGGCACTGCGACAGACGAACAGATCCGGCAGATCACGAAGAGTGCAGACCGTTATCTCTATGATGAAAAAGTAGGTGGCTACCGTCTGAATACAGATTTCGGGGAAGTCAAGACAGATCTTGGAAGAATGTTTGGATTTTCCTATGGAGATAAAGAAAACGGAGCAGTCTTTTCCCATATGGCAGTGATGTATGCCAATGCACTTTACAAACGTGGATTTGCAAAGGAAGGTTATAAGTCTTTGCATGCATTGTACAGACAGTCGGCAAACTTCGAAGTAAGCCGCATCTATCCTGGAATTCCGGAATACTTCAATGGAAGAGGACGTGGTATGTACCATTATCTGACAGGAGCTGCAAGCTGGTATATGCTGACGGTGATCACAGAGATGTTCGGAGTAAGAGGTCAGGTCGGTGATATGATCTTAGAACCAAAACTTTTAAAAGAGCAGTTTGATGAAGAGAAAAAGGCATCCCTTACACTGCAGTTCGCAGACAAAAACTGGAAGATCACTTATTTGAACCGCGAAGAAAAGGATTATGGAGAATATCAGATTGCAGATGTAACGGTGGACGGAGAGAAGATAAATTTTGTGCCAAAACAGCATGAGGCAATTCTTCCTAAGAATATGATCGAGAAACTTTCTGGCAATGAGACACATCAGATCGAAGTGGTTCTTGCCCAGGGAAATATTACATTATAAAACAGTTGCAAAAAATGGAATGGAGAAGAATATGGCAGAGGAAAAATTTTTAATTGAAAACTATGGAAAAAAGGGCACTTTTGCAAGCTTTCTTCCAGGTATTTCCGGAGAGAAGGGAATCCCTATCTGGTGTTATTATGTAAATCGTGGACAGTGCGTGGTCAGTTTCGGAGTCGACAATAAAGATCATTCGATCATGGAATTTTATCCGGCGCATCAGGCGTACCAGAATGTGAAAACGACAGGATTCCGTACTTTTGTAAAAAAAGATGGAAAAGTGACCGAGCTTTTTGCAGATGAAAACCAGACACACCGCATGGAAATTGCCATGAACGGATTGAAGAGGAAAATGACGTACTTGGAGTGAATGCAAAGGTAACATATTTTACACTTCCGGGAGAAAAAATCGGTGCACTGGTGCGTAAGGTAGAACTTACCAATGCAACCGGGGAACATGCCAAAATAGAAGTTTTAGACGGTATGCCGGCACTGATTCCATATGGAGTTGGAATTGACAGTATGAAAAACATGTGCCAGACATCCAAAGCGTGGATGCAGGTCGAGGATGTGAAAGAGGGACGCCCGTATTTCCGCGTGCGTGCCAGCATGGCAGATACCGCCGCAGTCACAAAGGTGGAGGGGGGTAATTTTTCCATTGGATGTCTTGCAGATGGTACGAGAATACAGCCGGTCGTTGATCCGACGGTTGTATTCTCCTATGATACTTCCTTACAGAAACCGATTGGATTTGAAGAGACGGCATTAAAAGAACTGCTCGCAAAAGAGCAGATCACCATGAACCAGTTGCCATGTAGTTTTTATGGAACAGAGGCAGATCTTGCAGCGAATGAGAGCATTTGTTTCTATGAGATCATCGGACAGGTGGAGAACAAAGAACTGTTGAAGGCATATGCAGCCAAAAAACTGGACGCAGTTTATTTTAACGCAAAAGCAAAAGAGGCAGAAGAACTGGTAGAACATCTTTGCAGCGGAATCGCAACGGAGACAGCGTCGAAAGATTTTGATGCTTATTGCCAGTATACTTATATGGATAATGTCTTAAGAGGTGGTTATCCGATCAAACTTGGCAACCATAAGATTTTTTACGTGTACTCCAGAAAACATGGCGATCTGGAAAGAGATTACAACTATTTTTCCATGCTGCCGGAGTTTTATTCACAGGGCAATGGAAATTTCAGGGATGTCAACCAGAACCGCAGATGTGACACTTTCTTTGCACCTTTTGTGGGAAGAGAGAATATCAAAACATTTTACAGCCTGATCCAGTTAGATGGTTACAACCCACTGGGCGTGGAAAAACTGACTTATCAGGTAGCAGAAGAAAAAGCGGAAAGTCTGCTGGCTCTTCACGAAAATTTACTTACAACCGAGCAGGAAAAACAGGAGTTTTGTGAATATATCAAAAAACCATTCACACCGGGGGCTTTGTACAGGAAGTTAGAGGAACTGTGTGGAGAACAGGACACAGAATTGTTATTTTCCCAGATCATCGATCAGGCGGACGGACTTGTGAACGGCAATTTCTTAGAGGGCTACTGGAGTGACCACTGGACTTACAATCTCGATCTTGTGGAAGATTATCTGGAAGTATTCCCGGAAAAAGAGAAAGAGTTACTGTACGAGAGAGATTACACGACCTTCCTCTCACAGGTGAATATCAATCCGAGATACAAACGTTATGAGGAGACGAAAAATGGTTTGAGACAGTACCATGCATTGAATGAGAAGAGCCGCAGAAATACGGAAGAAAAACTGGTGCATGAAGCAGGTCAGTCTGGAGAAGTTTTAAAGATGACGCTGCTGGAAAAATTAGTGTTACTGTGCGCCACAAAATTTGCAGCACTGGATGCTTACGGTATGGGTGTGGAGATGGAAGGCGGAAAACCTGGCTGGTATGATGCGTTAAACGGTATGCCGGGAATGTTTGGTTCTTCGATGGTAGAGACCTATGAGCTTGCCAGAATGTTGGAATACACGATCGGAGCATTAAAACGATATCCGGGAGAACTGGAACTGATCGAAGAATTTTCGGATTTCTTACAGCAGCTTGACCTGATCAATGCAAGCGAAAAAGAAGCGGTTGGCTACTGTAAAAAACAGGGCTGTACGACTGCCGAAGAGGTGAAAAAAGAGGGCGAAGTCCTCTCCTTCTGGAATCAGATCAACGATGCAAAAGAGGCTTACCGTGAGAAAGTATTCTCCGGAATATCCGGGGGGAAGTATCTTGTTTCCACAGAGAAAGTGGTAAAAATTTTAAATGATTTTCTGGAAACAGTAACATTCGGAATTGAAAAAGCATGCATTTTGGGAAATGGCATCTGCCCGACCTATTTTACTTATGAAGTTTTAGAGTATGAGAAAGTAAAAGACGGCTGCAAGCCATTAAAATTTATGGTTCGTGAAGTTCCATATTTTCTGGAGGGACCGGTTCGCTATCTGAAATTAAAGACCGGAAAAGAGAAAAAGGAAAACTTATATGAGCAGGTAAGACACAGTGATCTCTATGATGAGAAGCTTTCCATGTATAAGGTCAACGCTTCTTTGCAGGATGCATCCTTTGAACTTGGCAGGGCGAGAGCCTTCACACCGGGCTGGCTGGAGAATGAGTCTATCTGGCTTCATATGGAATATAAGTATCTGTTGGAATTGATCAGAAATGGCATGTATGAAGCTTTTTTTGAGGATTTCCATAAAGCTGCGATCCCGTTTTTGGATAAGGAAGTATATGGAAGAAGTATTTATGAGAATTCATCCTTTATCGCAAGCAGTAAAAATCCAAACAAAGCATATCACGGCAAAGGTTTTGTGGCACGCTTAAGTGGATCGACCATCGAGTTTATCAGTATGTGGAAACAGATGATGTTTGGCAGCCATATTTTATCCATGAAAAATGGAGAACTGCATTTCACGCCACAGCCTGCGGTACCGGCATATCTGATTCCGGAAAATGGAAAAGTATCTGCCATGCTGTTTGGAAAGACAAAGGTAACGTATCAGTTTGCAGATGTCACCGACTACATTCCGGGACATTATGAGATTGCTTCCATGAAGTTTATCTATCAGAATGGAAGCGTTGCCAATGTGGGCAGCGGCGTTGCAGGAGAAAAAATAGCAGTGGATGTCCGTGAGGGGCTTGTGACATCCATTGAGATTGATGTTCGATAAGAACGACACACATAGTACAATATCGCATGAAAATTATCACAACGGACTACGAAAACAAAAAGTTCTGGGAAGAAACAGAAAAAGAATCTGCGCTGATGGGAGAAAGGACACCTAAAAAAAAGACACCATTTTAAAATTTAAAGCATTTTTACAAGAGGGGATTGAACTTATAATTCAATTATCAACAAACAACAAAGTGTTGTGTAACAGCAGAAAGCAAATTCACTTTTCTGCAGAACAATAAGGAGGCAAAATCCTCTCCTCACCAATGGGTTCGGATTTTGCTTCGTAAAACAAGGAGGATTATATATGAATTGGAAAAAAGTAGTATCAGTATTGCTCGTAAGTGCAATGACATTATCCATGGCAGCATGTGGCGACACAGCAAGCACAAGCGATAATGCAGCAGCAGGAACAGAGACAAAGGGAAGCACAGCAAATGCATCCAGCGATGAAAAGTTAGTTGTATGGACATTATCAAACGACTTGATCGACTTTGGTAAGAGATTCCAGGAACAGACTGGTGTAGAGGTTGATACAGTGGTTATCGAGCCAGCTGATTACCCAACAAAAGTTCAGACAGCATTACTTGCAGGAGAAAAAGAACCGGATATCATCGTTGGTGAGCCAAAGATGTTAGAGGATTTCTTTGATGCAGGTTTCTTCGAGGATTTAAACCAGGCACCATACAATGCACAGGATTATGCAGATCAGATCGTTGATTATGTATGGCAGGTTGGACAGGATGACGATGGTATCCAGAGAGCAATCTCTTACCAGATCACACCGGCAGGTATCTACTACAGAAGAGATATCGCAAAAGAAGTATTCGGAACAGATGATCCGGACGAAGTTGGAAAATTATTCAAAGATTATCCTACTATCTTAGAGACAGCTCAGACATTAAAAGATGCTGGATACAGAATCTTCTCTTCTGATGCAGAGATGAACGTATTCTCCGGTGATAGTGCATGGGTAGTAGATGGAACATTAAATGTTGACCAGTCCAGAATTGATTACATGGATCTTTGCGTTGACTTATATCAGAATGACTTAACAGCATATGCAAGCCAGTGGTCAACACCTTGGTATCAGGCTATGGCTGGCGAGGTACCTATCTTAACAGCAGATATCCAGTCTAATGCAGATGATTCCGTTAACGTTTGGGATGCAGATCAGTTCGCAGAGGCAACAAAAGGACTTGATACAACAACTGTATTCGCATTTGGTCTTCCTTCCTGGGGTGTACTTACTATGAGAGATAACGTAGGCGAGACATCTGGATTATGGGGCGTTTGCTCTGGACCAGCAGCAGGATTTGACGGTGGTACATATATCGGTATTTCTTCTCAGTCTGAAAGAAAAGACACAGCTTGGGAATTCGTAAAATTCTGTACATTAAATGAAGATACAGCTAACTGGTGGATTGAATACTCACAGGGTGATACAGTTTCTTTGAAATCAGCTCTTGATAAACACAAAGATGATGAGAACCAGATTTACGGTGGTGAGAAATTATACCAGTTCTGGTTAGATCAGGCACAGTACATTGATACTTCTAAAGTAACAAGATACGACAAAGGTATCGGCGATGCATGGGGCAATGCAATCTCTTCTGTTAAAACTGGTGAGAAGACAAAGGATGAGGCAATCTCTGACTTCTACGATACAATTGAAGCAACATATCCTGAAATCACAGTAAACAGATAAAAATATCTCCAAAATCATTTTTCTTACAGTCTGCACAGTGAATGTGCAGACTGTAAGAAAAGACAAAAGAGTACAGGAAAAGAATGGCTATCCTCTGAGATAGTTATGAAGAAGGAGAATGGCAGAATATGGGAAAGAATAAAAATGGTTTGAAAAAATATGATAACGTGGGATACTTCTTCGTTTTACCATTTGTTATTGTATTTTGTATTTTTAGTGTTTATCCGGTATTAAGAACCTTATATTTCAGTTTTACAAATGCCAAGATTGCAGGAGTCGGTGTGACATCCTGGGTCTGGTTTGACAACTACAAGCGTGTATTCACAGACAAATTTTTCTGGAGAGCGCTTTGGAACACGGTAAGGATCTGGGGTGTGAATATCGTATTACAGCTCGGACTTGCATTTTTACTTACCATTGTATTTAGTGATATCAAATACAAAATCAAAGGACTTGGAATTTTCCGTATTATTTATTACTTACCGAACTTAATTGCAGCAACATCTGTTGCATTCTTATTTCAGACATTACTGGATTGGCGTTATGGAACGTTCAACCAGATTATTGCAAGCATCTATCGGTTATTTGGTGCAAATTACACTCCGGTCGACTGGCTTGGATCATCTGCAACAGCAGGTGTGACCATCGCAGTGATCAGTTCCTGGATGTGGTTTGGTAACTCCTTCATTATGTTAATGGCTGGTGTGCAGGGAATCTCAAAAGATTATTTCGAGGCAGCAGCAATTGACGGAGCCGGAAGATGGACCGTATTTGGAAAAATCACATTACCATTATTAAGACCGATGTTACTTTATGTAGCAATCACATCACTGATTGGTGGATTACAGATGTTCGATCTGCCGTATCTGATGTCAAATCCGGCAGGGGCATCTTATAACTCCGTATACACCGTGGTAATGTATCTCTATAAATTTGGATTTACAACAGGAACAACACAGACTGGTTATGCATCCGCAATCGCCTATGTATTATTCCTTATCATTTTAGCTGTTTCCATTATACAGTTAAAAGTGTTTAACCAGGATGAAGAGAAAGCAGCAGCACGCCGTGCAAAAAAACGGGCTTCATCTAAGACGAAATAAGGAGGATTACTATGAACGGCATTGGATATAAAATCAAAAAAACAATTTTATATATCTTACTAATCCTGCTTAGTGTAGTGTGTATGTTTCCATTTTTATTAATGATTGTCAACGCAACACGAAGCGGATCTGAGATTATGAAATCATTTACTCTGATTCCGAGTGTTTATTTAAAAGAAAACTGGGCTACTGTATTTAAATACTTCAACCTGTTTTTAGGTATGTGGAACAGTTTGAAAGTAGCAGTTCCATCTACATTACTCTGTGCATACTTTTCCGCTATGACAGCTTATGCACTGGCAATGTACAAATTCAAGGGAAATAAAGTATTATTCATGACGATTTTAATTTTCATGATGATACCTGGACAGCTTGGTCTGATCGGTTTTTATAACTTATGTACCAAACTTCATCTGGTAAACTCTTATATCCCATTGATTATTCCGGCAATTGCTTCACCGGGAACCGTATTTTTCTTAAGACAGTATGTACTTTCCGTTATGCCACCTTCACTGATCGAGGCAGCCAGAATTGATGGAGCAAGCGAGTTATATACATTCCACAGAATCGCAATCCCAATCATGTCACCTGGGATTGCAACCATGAGTATCATGGGATTCATCGGTGGATGGAATGCTTACCTGTTACCTATGATTATCTTAAATAAAAATGAGAAATTTACATTACCGGTTATGATGGCAACTTTAAGGGCATCAACAGATATTACTGCAAACCAGGGCGCAATTTATCTCGCCGTTGCAATTTCTGTTATTCCGATTTTACTCGTATTTGCATTCTTCTCTAAATACATCATCAGCAGTATTTCTGCAGGTGCTGTAAAAGAATAATGACAGTACATAAAATAGTTTCCTTACCATATTCTTCTCTAAATAGATAAAAACAGAAACGCTACTCAAAAAATTGGGGTAGCGCTTTTGTGTGTTTAAAAAGAAAGTAAAAAGAACTCGGAAAATGTCATGAAAACAGGAAATTTGCTCTGTCGGGGTTTGCGGGAAACGAAAGAAAATGGTATGATAAAGATACTTGGAAACAGAAATAAAGGGGAAGTTTTATGGTTACATACAGAATCAGAAAAATGATCGCATGGGGCATGGCAGTGACCATGACAGCCGGGATGACAAATGTTTTGACGGGCTGCGGAGCGGAAAGAGAAGGACAGGCTGTGGAGACATCTCAGGTGGAGGACACCTCACAGGGTGATGAGGATACACCGGCATGGAAAAAATATGCCGGAGAACCTGTTACGTTAGACTGGTATGTCAATTATTCCTGGTTTGCAATACCGTGGGGAGAGAATGCAGTCTCTCAAAAGATTACAGAGGAGACAGGAGTAAATATTAATTTTATTACACCAATCGGGAATGAAACAGAAAAATTAAATGCACTGATCGCATCGGATTCTCTGCCTGATCTGATCACATTAGGGTATTGGGAGCCACAGGTGAACCAGATGATCGAAGAGAACATGGTCTATGCATTAAATGAACTTGCAGATGATTATGATGCCTATTTCTGGCAGGTCACAGATGCAGATGTGGTGAACTGGTATACAATGGATGATGGCAATATTTATGGATATCCGTGTTCCACGGTTACACCAAAACAGGTGAAAGAGCATGATGACATCATATCCAATCAGACGTTTCTGGTACGTAAAGATATTTATGAGGCAATTGGAAGTCCGGATATGACAACACCGGAAGGATTTAAAGCAGCAGTGGAGAAAGCGGCAGAGATGTTTCCTGAGGTGAATGGGGAAAAATTGATCCCGGTGGGATCCCATGTATTTGATAATCAGGGAAATGTTTCCTTTGACAAATATCTGATGAATTTTCTTGCGGTTCCGTGGGAAAAGGATGGGAAATATTATGACAGATATACAGACCCAGAGTATGTTATATGGTTAAAAATGTTCCGTGAACTGGGGGAGGAAGGGCTGCTTGCCAATGATATCTTTGTGGATACACGGATACAGATGGAAGAAAAACTGGCAAAAGGTCGGTATTTTTGTATGCTCTATCAGTACAGTGATACGATCTCACAGCAAAAAGCATTGTATGAGAATGATCCGGACAGCATTTACATGGCGGTTG
>ENA-OOZG01001691-OOZG01001691.1-human-gut-metagenome-genome-assembly--contig:-NODE-1691-length-15119-cov-1.987985_pt1 | contig 15119 bp, 10 predicted proteins | sample MGYA00241706_ERZ501384 | MGnify/ENA primary metagenome ERZ501384 (study PRJEB25962, sample SAMEA2042742) | human gut metagenome | biome: human gut; feature: human-associated habitat; material: faeces... | reverse complement strand
ACAGTAAGCTGCCGAAGTATGATTTGTTTTATAAAATCATGTGAAATTCCCTATATTCTTGTGGAGGATTCCCTGACCGCATTCCGGAGGATCGCAGCGTTTTACCGTGAGCAGCTTTCCATTCCCGTTGTCGGAATCACCGGAAGCGTTGGCAAAACGAGTACCAAAGAATTTATCGCCTCTGTCCTGTCACAGAAATTTAAGGTGTGTAAAACACAGAAGAATTTCAACAACGAAATCGGACTGCCGATGACCGTGCTGTCGATCCAGCCGGAGGACGAAGCAGCCGTTCTGGAAATGGGAATCAGTGATTTCGGTGAGATGACGCGGCTTACGGAGATTGCAAAGCCGGATTACTGTGTCATTACCAATATCGGACAGTGTCACTTGGAAAATCTTGGAAGCCGTGAGGGTATCCTGAAGGCCAAGACCGAGATTTTCAAGTCGATGAATCCGGATGGCTGCGTTTTCTTAAACGGCGAGGATGATATGCTGGCAACGGTAAAGAAGCCATGGAAGAATGAGATTATCCGTTTTGGCATGTCTAAGGAAGATGCGGTATACGCGACAGATGTGGTAAATAAAGGCCTGCTTGGTTCGGAAGCGGTTATTCATGTGGCAGATACACAGTTTCCGGTGAGGGTGCCTCTGCCGGGTGTCCACATGGTATTGAATGCACTGGCAGCCACCGCAGTCGGCTGGCAGCTTGGTCTTACAACGGAACAGATTGCGGAGGGTATTGCGCAAGTGCAGGCGGTAGCCGGAAGAAGTCATGTTATCGAGACCCCGGATTATATTCTGATTGATGACTGTTACAATGCCAATCCCGTTTCGATGAAAGCGGCGATTGACCTGCTTGGAACGGCCCTGCAGCGTAAGGTGGCAATCCTTGGAGATATGTTTGAGCTTGGTAAGGATGAAGCGGCTTTACATGCACAGATCGGGGAATATGCCATGACGCATGGCGTGGATGTGCTAATCTGCATCGGAGAGCTTTCGAAGCATATGTATGACCGCGCCGTGGAGACTTCGTCCGGAAAGGAACATGGCAGCCGGGAAATCTACTACTTCCCGACAAGAGAAGAAGCTATGGCACAGATTCCCCACATTCTCCATACAGGAGATGCCGTACTTATTAAGGCTTCCCACAGTATGAAATTTGAGGAGATCGTTGAGCAGAGCACAGGCCGAATTTAGTATAGAGGAGTACTTAATTATAAATATAATCTCAGGCGTGGATAACTGCCTGAGATTTTTTTGCTGCCATGCATATGAGAAAATGATCCGGTGGATCATTTTTGAGTCAATTTTGTCCTAAAACAAGCCTGGTTTTAACAATTATATTTCTGGGGTATTGAGTTATATAATGAAATTCATGTATGATAAGAGGTAAGAAAGCGCAGGAGGGGAACTATGGGAAAAATCATAGGCATTGATCTTGGAACAACGAATAGTCTTGTAGCCGTATGGCAGGATGGGGAAAGCAGACTCATTCCCAATGCATTTGGAGAATATCTGACACCAAGTGTAGTGAGTATTGAGGAAGACGGAACTATTTATGTAGGAAAAACAGCGAAGGAGCGGCTGGCATCCCATCCGGAGGATACGGCAAGCGTTTTTAAACGCTATATGGGAACAGCCAAAAAATATCGGCTCGGAAAGAAGGAATACCGACCGGAAGAGCTCTCGTCATTTGTTCTTAAGAAATTGAAGGAAGATGCGGAAAGGTATCTGGGTGAGCCGGTAGAGGAAGCCATTATCAGTGTCCCTGCTTATTTTAATGATATGGGCCGGAATGCGACGAAGCGGGCCGGACTTCTGGCCGGGCTTAAGGTAGAACGGATTATCAACGAGCCGTCGGCGGCAGCGCTGGCATGCCAGAACAGAAAGCAGGAGGAAGACGCAACGATTCTGGTGTTTGATTTTGGTGGAGGAACGTTGGATGTTTCGGTGGTAGAGTGCTTTGATAACGTGATCGAAATTCTGGCGGTAAGTGGAGATAACCAGCTTGGCGGTCAGGATTTTGATGATGCGATTGTGAAGTATTTTCTAAGGCATTGTGAAATTGATCCGAAGAATCTGACGGCACAGACAAGGGCAATTCTGCGAAGCAGCGCAGAAAAATGTAAAAAAGAGCTGACAGAAAAGACATCGGCAGAAATGGTGGTCCGGTGTGAACAGATTGATCGGAAACTGGAAATTACCAGAAGGGAACTTGTAGAGGCAGCAGCAGAGCTGTTTGAACGAATGGGCAGGCCGGTAAGGCAGGCACTTATGGATGCAGAGATCAACGTGGAGGATTTGAATCAGATTGTTCTGGTGGGAGGATCCTGTAAAATGCCGGTTGTCCGGCAGTATTTGCAGCATCTTTTTAAGCGGAAGGATCTGCAGACATTGAATCCGGATCATATGATTGCATTAGGTGCGGGTGTATGTGCAGGAATCAAAGAGCGGGATGAGGAGATTAAGGATATGCTGCTTACGGATATCTGCCCGTTTTCCCTTGGAACAGGTATTGTCAACTATAATGAGCCGGAAAGGGATCAAATGAGTGTTATTATTCCGAGGAACAGTGCACTTCCCTGCAGCAGAAAGCACATATATTGTACAGTTTATGATAATCAGTCCAGAATATGCATTCAGGTGTATCAGGGAGAAGCAATGCATGTAGAAGATAATATCCGGCTCGGAGAACTCTCTTTTGAGATTCCGGAACGGCCACGAGGTGAAGTGTATTGTGAGGTGACTTATACCTATGATATTAACGGTGTTTTGGAAGTAGACGTTTCTGTTCCTGCTACAAAAGAGAAAAAGCAGCTTGTTATTGTCAATAAGGATCTGGGAATGACGCAGGAACAGATTGAGGCGAAGTTGAAGGAATATGAAAAACTGAAGCTCAGTCCTCTGGAGCAGGAAGAAAACAAATACGTTCTTGCCTGGGCAGAGCGGCTTTTCATGCAATGCAATTCCGGTATGAGGAAGGAAATTGAAAACAGAAGGGCGTACTTTATCCATGTACTGCGTGATGATCCGGATCATGCCATAAAAGCCAGAAAATATCTGATGGTCTTTCTGGCAGCAACGGAAAAGATGATGGAGAATTACATCAACTGGGATGAGGAGTCTCTGGAATCCGGTGAGTGGTATCAGGAGGATGAAGAACAGCAGGAGATGGAAGATCTGTTTCAGGAATGGGATAATGAGTAGGTAGACAATATGAACATATATCAGGTATTAGGAATTTCTCCTACCAAAGATAAAAAGGTCATCCGGAAGGCCTATGCAGGACTGATCCGTAAATATCATCCGGAAGAACATCCGGAGAAGTGGAAAGAGATCCACGATGCGTATATGGTTGCCATGCAGAGAGCAGATGAAGACCGGCCATTGCACGAGGAACCAAAGCCACAGCGCAAGGAACAGAAGCCACAGCGCGAGGAACCAAAGCCGCAGCGCGAGGAACAGAAGCCAGAACGCGAAGAACAGAAGCCAGAGCGCGAGGAACCAAAGCCACAGTGCGAGGAACCAAAGCCACAGCACGAAGAACAGAAGTCACAGGAAAAAGCCGCGGGAGTTCACAGAAAAAGCGAAAGCAGGAGGGTTAAACCGAAGTGGCCAGAGCCGGAGGAGGATCTGTTCGGAAACTTAGAGGAACTGACCGAGACAGCAAAAAAGGAACGGCAGGAAGAGAGACAGGGCCAGTTAAAGGCCGCGATAGAACAACTCCATGCACTTTGTAAACCGAAAAAACTGCAATTCCTGCAATGGAAGGAGTTTTTCCGGAAGGAGGAATATCAGTGGGCTGTCCGGCAGGGAGAATTCCTGTATGAGCTGGCAAATTGTCTAAAAGGGCATGTGATGGGACGCAGACTGTATCATTTTCTTCTTGAGCAGATACAGATCATTGAGAACGATAATCGTGTGTCTGGTGAAGTCCCAAAGAGACAAGGAGCATATGATGCCTATCGAATGGTCAGGATGGAACTCGAGACCAATTATCAAAGAAATCATCCGGCTGTGCAGAAAATATTACTTTTTGTATTATTGCTGGCTATCGCCGGTACGGTACTGTTTTCCTTCAAGTGGAAAGCCGGGAAAGCGGACCGTCAGTCCGAGGCGGACCAGATGGTAGACAGGGAATATGTGGAAGAATATTATGAAAACATTTTGCCGGATGAAATGACCGAGAATATACTTAAAATGCTGGATCTTATGAATACAGACCAGAAAACGGAACTGCTGAAAATGGGGGAACCGATTGCAGACGGAATTTATGTTCTTGGAAATGAGGAGCAGGTAAGACTGGGAATCAGCGCGATTGTAATGGAGAATAAAACCGTAGCGGAAGATCGGGAAAGGGATGTGCCCTCCTGTGAGGTAAAAGTGCTTTTGGATCCGAATGGCTATGCGTTTGAAGTTCAGGCACAGGAAGAGGAAAAGCTCATTCTTTATTGTGATCCGGAAAAACTGACAGGCTGCAGGAGCGCAGACATTTATTATGATGGTAAAAACGGTTACGTTAAATATGGTAACCGGCTGCAAAACGAAGAGCAGGAATCCGACCGGTACGTGCATGAGGCACTGGGATATCCGGTGTTCTTCGTTGTACCCGGAGAGAAAATCTGTGTTATGCCGGTGGGGGATGAGTGATACCCTACACCGGATACTGCTCTCTGATCGAAGCATAGGTAGAAGCAATGATCTCCTGTGTGTAAGCACCGAGCCGCTTCTGGTCTTCTTTAGAGAGATCCTTCGCATAAAACGGTGTTCCATAGTGAATCACAATATTCGTCTTTTTAATCTTCGGAAGGTGATCCTCGAAGATGGCAGAGGTGTTGTATAAGGTTACCGGAACGATCGGGCAGCCGGTCTTCGTTGCAATTTTGAAGCAGCCCTCATGGAAAGGAAGAAAGGTTCCTTCCACCTTGTTGCGGGTGCCTTCCGGAAAGACGAAAATCGAGATGCCGGATTTGATTTTATCAATAGCGGTCAGAATCGTCTGCAGACCCTGCTTGATATCTTCGCGGTCAAGGAAGAGGCAGTGCAGATATTTCATCCAGATACTTAAAAGAGGAACCTTCAGAAGTTCCTTTTTTGCGATATATCCGGTAGGACGCGGTACGCGCACGTAGGTCGCAATGATGTCGTAAAAGCTTCTGTGGTTTCCGATATAAAGTACAGCCTGATCTTTGGGAACATTTTCTTCCCCGATCACGGTGATCTTCACACCGGAAATAAACAGAACCACGCGGAACGCCCAGTTCACGATCGCGAGGGAACTGCGGTTCTTGATATCCATATTGAACTTCCCGATGATCCATTCAATGAAAAATAACGGAATACTGCAAATTAAAAATAAAGTAACAAACAGTGCTGTAATAATGAAACGAAGCATTGTAATTCCTCCATATCAAATGTTCAGGATCCTGCAAAAAGATCTTTGTTTAGTATAGCCCAAACGGGGAACCATGACAAGTAAAGAAATAAAAGAGATAAAGTGCACAGAGTGCCATACTTCGTAAAAAATGTTCACATGATATAGAAAAATATGGTATGATGTAGGAAGCACAGCAATGTGAGTCTTAGATATAGAGTAAAGCGAGGTTCCCAAATGGACAAGATAGCTGTTTTAATTCCATGTTATAACGAAGAAAAGACCATTGAGAAGGTAGTGACCGATGCAAGACGGGAACTGCCCGAAGCAGTGATTTATGTATATGATAATAATTCCACAGACAAAACGGCAGAGCTTGCAGCAAAGGCAGGTGCCGTGGTACGCCACGAGTACATGCAGGGCAAGGGAAACGTGATCCGCAGAATGTTCCGTGAAATTGATGCCGAATGCTACATTATGGTGGATGGTGATGATACCTATCCCATGGAGTTTGCAAGAGAGATGGCAGACAAGGTATTAAAGTACAATTCCGATATGGTTGTGGGTGACCGTCTTTCCTCCACCTATTTTGAGGAAAACAAGCGTCCCTTCCACAATATGGGAAATACGCTCGTAAGAGCCAGCATCAACCGGCTGTTCGGCTGTAAGATCAAGGACATCATGACCGGATACCGCGCGTTCAGCTACGGCTTTGTGAAGACCTTCCCGATTCTGTCAAAGGGCTTTGAGATCGAAACGGAAATGACCATTCATGCGGTCTATAACCATATGCAGATTGATAATGTGATCGTAGAATACCGTGACCGTCCGGAGGGAAGCGAATCAAAGCTCAACACCTATTCCGACGGCTTTAAGGTACTGTTTACGATCTTCAAGCTTTACCGTGATTATAAGCCGTTCGGATTTTTCAGTATCCTTGCGCTGATTCTTGGAATCCTTGCCGTGATATTCTTTATTCCGGTTCTGGCTGAATATGTGAAGACCGGACTGGTATTGAAGTTCCCGACCCTGATTGTCTGCGGCTTCGTGGGACTGGCTGCCATTCAGTCGTTCTTTGCAGGACTGATTCTGTCGAATATGGCAATGAAGAACCGCAGAGACTTTGAATACCGTTATACGCTCGTCTGTGAAAAGGGACGCCGTATGAGCGGAGAAAATAAATAATAATCTTCCTGAAGCAGGATAAACAGAAAGGATTTTAGAAGATGAAGAAAGTCCTTTCCCGTTGGTATCTGTTGGTGATCGGAGGCTTCCTGTTGGCTGCCATGGCAGTGTTTCTCCTGTGCGGAGAGGACAGTGTCATAGCCGTCCATGACAATCTGGATCTGTTTATCCCACAGCTTCAAATGATGAAAAACGACCACTCGTTTTTCAGTCATGATGCTTATGTGGATTTCCTTGGAGGAATCAGCCGTGATACGCTGTTCTCCGAGTTTTACATTTACACGATTCTGTTTATGCTGTTGCCGACATTTCCGGCGTACATCGCAGCATATTTCCTGAAAATTCTGATTGCCATTGCAGGCTCTGTTCTGCTTGGCAGGGAACTCCTTGGTGAAAAATATAAAAGTCAGCAGGCTCTTGTCTGGTTATGCGGCTTTGCCTACGGAATCCTGAATGTCTTTCCGGCATTTGGTATTCCCTTTGCATCCATTCCCCTGCTTCTGTTCCTGCTTGTTAAAATCATGCAAAAGCCGTCTTTTGGATGGTATGCGGCGTTGTTTTTCTACCCGGTGCTGTCCTATTTTTCCTATTTCGGACTGTTTATTCTGGCGTATATGGCGCTTGCCTTTCTGATCTTATGGATTAAAGACCGGAAATTCCCGGGAAGAATGCTGCTTGCCATTGCTGTGCTGTCGGTGGGGTACATCGTGTGCGAATACCGGCTGTTTTACATGATGCTGTTCGATGATGAGGTGACGATCCGTTCAACGATTGTGGCAGGAAGCTATACGGTTCCCAAGGTTCTTGTGACTATCGGGGACTCCCTTGTAAAGGGTATGTTCCACGCAGAAAGCGTCCATATGTATGTGGTGCTTCCGGTTTGTGCCGTTTACTTTTTTTATCTGAATATTTCTTATCTGGTGAAGAAAAATGCAAGAGCTATTTTCCATGACTGGTATAATCTTCTCATGGTCATTCTTGTTTTTAACAGCCTGATTTATGGCATTTATTACCTGGAGCCGGTGCGGAATGTGGTTGAGTTTCTGTGCCCGCCGCTTACCGGATGGCAGTTTAACCGGACGATTTTCTTTAATCCTTTTGTGTGGTATGCTGCATTTTTCCTGGTATTGAAGCGGTTGTATGAGAAGGAAAAAAAGAGCCTTCGTGTGGCAGCAAACCTTCTGGCGCTTGCAGCAGTGCTTGTGATTCTGGGAAGCAATACCCGTTATAATGACCTTTATCATACCTGTTTTGGCAAGGTGTATGAAATGGTGAAGGGACAGAAGGCAAATGACCTGACCTACCGTGAATTTTATTCTACAGACCTTTTTGACAAGGCAAAAGAGGATATCGGATACTGTGGACAGTGGTCCGTGGCATACGGCTTTTATCCGGCTATTCTGGAATACAATGATATTGCCACTCTTGATGGTTATCTTGGCTTTTATTCCCAGAATTATAAGGAAGAATTCCGGAAAATGATTGCACCGGCACTTGACCGGGTGGAGGAGAGCCGGCTGTATTTTGATGAATGGGGAGCGCGTGCCTATCTTTATTCCGGTACGGATCCTTCCATTATTAACAGCTCCCGTATCTATGAGGTGACCGACCATGACCTGTATCTGGATGTGGATCAGTTTAAGCGTCTGGGAGGACGGTACATCTTCTCCCGTATTGACCTCGGCAATGCCGAAGAGATCGGGCTTACCCTGATCGGGACCTATACGGATGAGGCTTCACCGTACACGCTTTATGTCTATCAGACAACCTCCCGCTATCGGGATGTGGACCATGCCAATCTGACACTGGAAGAGATGAAGCAGACGACCTGTGATATGGAGCTGCTGGATGCACAGCTGACAGAAATGAAGGAACTGGCAGCAGAAGCGGAAGCAGCCGGAGAAGCCAAGGATCCGGAGCGTGTGAAGGAATTGTTCGGGGAGACACTGGATGAAGTGGAAAAGCTGTCAACCTGTTATTCTCTTTCACAGATTACCTACTATCAGAATATTTTTGATGAAGAGAATCAGGAAATTCAGGCAGAGCTTCTCGATGACGTGATGGATTACGGAGACCGGTTGAATGTAGCGATCCGGGAGTTGTGTAAATCACCGTATCAGAATACGATGACTGAGCTGATGAATGCGGAGCAGGTGGAGGCTTACCTTGAGTATGAAGAGATGACGGACGAAGAGAAGGAGCTTACGGCGAAGGAAAACAGTCTGGAGCAGGAGTACGAGCAGCTTTCCTCCGAAGAATTTTATTATGAATATGACGGGGAAGAGTGGGATTTGAACCGTCTGAATATGGAAGCGGATGAGATGGATCATGATGCTGTTGTTGAGATCTATCAGGGAATCTGCAAGCAGAGGAATGATGCGGTCGGAGAGGTTTTTGTGGAGCTTGTGGACGTTCGGAATGAGATCGCAAAGCTGAACGGCTATGACAATTATGCAGAATATGCGTATGATGCAGTTTATGTGAGAGACTATACCCTCGATGAAACCAGGGATCTTTTAAAGGAGATCCGTAAGCACGTGGTACCGGTCATGGCGGATATGAAGGATGTGCTTAATGACACGGATTATATGAGATTGTATACCGAAGGACAGGGGATCGAAAGTACATCGATCATTGAACAGATCGGACCGTATCTGGAAGAGATTGATCCGGAGCTTAAGGATACACAGGAGCATTTTCTTAAGTACCGGCTGTATGATATGGATACCTCACAGAACAAGGCGAACACGGCTTTTACCATGCGGTTATCTTACTTTAAGGATGGCTTTATATACGGACAGATGTATGACAATTACATGGACTACTACAATGTAATCCATGAATTCGGACATTACAACAATGTCTACCGCAGTGCCGATACCTTTTTTGAATCCAGTAACAACATTGATGTCAGTGAGATTCATTCCCAGGGCATGCAGATGCTATTTTATGACTATTACGATGAACTGTTAGGAGAGGATATCGGAGATATTTACGCATTTTATGATGTGTACAGCATGGCGGATAATGCGATTTCCACAGCACTGATTTCAGAGTTTGAGATTGCTGCTTATGAGAATCCGGACATGACGCTTGAGGAGCTGAATAAGCTGTATCTGCAGCTTTCACGCAGGTATGGCATGCAGTATGATTCCAAGATCAAGGAGCTTTATACCTGGTCTGAGGTTCCACACATTTTTACCTCACCGTGCTATTATTTCTCCTATCTGACTTCAGCATTCTCAAGCCTCGATATTCTGACGATGGCAGAGGAAGACCGTCACGAGGCTGTTGAAACATATATGACGCTGACAACCATTCCGGGATATGTGCCGTACTGTTCAGCCGTGGAATATGCGGGGCTGCGCGATATTTTTGATGATGGTGTGGCGCAGGATATTATAGAAGAGACTGCATCCATTCTTGGAGTAAAGGGATATTAGAAAACCGTTTCGTTCAGTTAATCGATGGGACTCTGGTTTTCACGTAAAAAGGGATAGGTAATCTTACCGGAAAGCAAAGGCTCATAGGCCTTTACTTTCCGGTAGGTGTTCCCGAGCATTTCACTTTCACGATACTTACGGATCGCGCTCAGATCAAAGTCGGCATAGAATAATCCTTCGCTCATATCATCTGCCATAAGAAGTGTATTATCTACACAGATTCCATTGTTATCCCAGCAGATCGGACTGAACGCGCAGGAGTTTCCTGCATTCTCTCCGTTGGGATTTGCCATTGCAACTCCGACCATATTCTCATAGGCCCTGGTCGATAAAGCACATAGCCGGGGCTTCATGGAACCACAGTCATTCGGAACCAGAATAATTTCTGCGCCCTGCAGCATTAAAATCCGGGCACTTTCCGGATATTCGCGGTCATAACAGATCATAATGCCAATTTTAAGCCCGTCAAAGTCACATACCCGAAAGGCACTTCCGCTTTCCAGACATGCTTCATCTGCAAAGTCACAGGTATGAACCTTGGAATATTTCATAAGAAGCTCCCCGTTCTTACCAATAACATAAGCGGAATTCTGTGGTGATAAAGCAAGTTCTGCAGCAAAAAGTGCTGTAAATCAGCTTATGACATTGCGAAATTGGGCGATTGGTTATTATATAGTAGAATATGAACAAGATGGCAGTGACAGAGCAGAATATGGCTCTCATCTTTTGAAAAATTTGGAAAAACAAATTAATCAAAAAGGAATGAATTACACTCTTTTTAAGGCTTGTAGACAGTTTTATAAAGTATATCCTCAAATTGGTTCGACAGTGTCGAGCAAATTTAAATTACCAGATTTTGGAAAAAGTTCGACAGTGTCGAACGAATTTGTCACAGATCCGGATGTTTTAGTTAATAACTTGTCTTTTTCACATATTCGAGAAATTATGGTTTTAAATGATGCATTTGAACGATTTTTTTACGAAACAGAGTGTATGAAATGCAACTGGAATGTAAGAGAACTCCGAAGAGAGATAAAAACCAATCTTTATGTAAGAGCTGGCATAAGTAGAAAACCAGAGCTTTTATTGAAAAAATCTGCTGATAACGCAAATGGAACAATGCTATCAATAAAAGACCCATTCACATTTGAATTTTTGGGACTTGATGCAAGGGATGCTGTGTCAGAATCTGATTTAGAACAGGCTCTTATGGATCATTTGCAGGAATTTATGTTAGAACTTGGAGAGGGATTCTGCTTTGAGGCAAGACAAAAGCGGATTATAATAGATGATAAATATTATTTTATTGATCTTGTTTTTTATAATCGTCTTTTACATTGTAATGTTATTATTGAACTTAAGAATGATGAGTTCAAACATGAGGATTTAGGACAGCTTAATGCTTATGTAGGATATTATAAGAAAAATGAAATGACAGAGGGAGATAATCCTCCAGTAGGAATCCTGCTTTGTACAGACAAAGGTTCTCAGATGGTAGAATATGCCTTAGCTGGAATAGATAACCAATTATTTGTTTCAACGTATATGTTGCATTTGCCTGACAAGAAGAAACTCGAAGAATTTATGTTAAAAGAGATAGAAGAAATGGGAATGTAAAGCTAAGCACTTTAGCCAATAAGGTTAAGGTGCTTTTTTTGCGCTTTGAAAGGAGGAGGTTGAAGTACGCCGCATCGGGGAAAGCCCGATTTAATCATTACAACAGGCTATGTCTGATCATATAGAGTAACTTTTAGTAGAACATCCATTATGGCGGTATAATATACATAAAAGTAATGTACTTACTAATTCTGAACAGGAGACGGTCTAGTTAACTCCAAAACAAATGGAAGTGTTGTTTAATGTTAAACACGCCACAGTAAGCAAACATATTTCCAGTATACTTGCTTCAGGAGAATTAGCTGAAATTTCTGTCGGTTTTTCCGACAAAAGAACAGGTGGCAGAAAACCTAAAATTTTTAAATCTGGATATAATAAGAAAGACACATATATTGACAATGAAAATATAAATATGGTACATTTGACGTGGAGGTGAGAACGTGCTAAAAACCTATTTGATGGAGAACTACGGATATGGTGAACCAATTTTTCTAAATGACTTATCCATTGAGGGATTATCTGAAAATGCTGTCCGGCAGTCAGTGAAAAGACTTGTAGCAAGTGGTTTCTTGGAAAGATATGATAATGGAATATACTATATTCCAAAGCACGGAGGACTACTTGGAAAGAGTTACCTGGATCCTTCTATGGTTATTATACGCAAATATGTAGAAAATCAATCAGATAAATATGGATATATTACGGGTTTGTCATTTGCCAATCAATTAGGCTTAACAACACAGATGCCGGCAGTTATTGAGATTGTTACAAATCGTGAATCCACTAATGGACGCATGCTTATGGTTGGTAATCAAAAAGTAAGAGTAAAGAAATCATCGATTTCCGTATCAGAGGACAATGCTGAACTGCTACAGCTGCTTGATGCCATTGGACAGGCAGAAAGGTATACGGAATTGACTATAGAAGAGACTATTGATATTTTAATCACTTATATAAGAAAGAAGAAATTTACCAAGGGACAATTATCAGATGTTTCATCTGCATTAACTGGTGCGACAGCAAAAAAAATGATTGAATGGGGGATGATCTATGAATTTGCATCATGATAAAGAAGCATTTGCAGGGAGAAATTGAATGCCATTCAAGACATTTGTATGACATTCATAAGATTGTGAATTGTATAGGTATTACAGATGAATTGGAAAGACTGATCCCGGTGGTCAGAACAGTACGTTCTGAGTTACCCGTCTGTCCATCTGCTAAAGAGGATGTGCGCATTACAAATATCTTAAAAGAGATAATTGAAAAACAAGTTTATAAGTCTGATTATGAAAATATCACCGTTGGATTGTTATTTGTTCCTGAAACGTATGATACAGTGATTCAAAGTGTAAAACGTCTGGCTGATAGCGGAATTTGGAATTGAACTTTTATGCTTTTGTATCTTCTGGGTGTGAAGAGCTTTTTCTATCAGTCACAGATTAATGCTTCTGCAAAAGTGTATTGCTTAGAATAGTATTTGGGCTGTAAAGTAAAAATGAAAAGTAGAGTTTATATAGATATTAAATAGAAAAGGAGATGATTGTAAATGAAAAATAGAAATATTAGTCGTTTAGTAGAAGAATGGAGGGAAAAAACATTATAACCCTCCAGATAATAAAGGAGGAGCAATGATAATTAATAAACTTGATTCGATTGAATTTAGACTTAAAGAATTGCATGATTTTACTTGGTTAAAGAAATATGGTACGGCTTTTTGGGTGGTGGATGAAACCGGCTCAGGATGTATTTGTATTGGAATGGAGGATGCGGAAAGAAAATACTTTTGTAAAATTGCAGGAGTAAATACATTGGAAGCAGAAGTTTCACCAAAAGAGTCTGTGGTGATATTGAAAGAAGCAGTTCATTTGTATTATGATTTAGCACATCCTAATTTGATTAAAATTATTGAAGAATACGATTACAACCAATTTTATGTAGTGGTTTTTGAATGGGCAGATGGAGAATGCTTATTTGATCATTGGAACTTTGAAACATACCAAAGAAATATCACAATGAAAAGTCCTCGGGAAAAGTTTAGAGAATTATCTGTCAGTAAAAAACTGAAAGCAATAGAGGTTTTATTTTCTTTTTTACAGAATGTAAACCGAAAGGGATATGTTGCTGTGGATTTTTATGATGGAAGTATCATGTACGACTTTTTAACAGATGCAATAACTATTTGTGATATTGATTTTTTCCAAAAAGCACCGGTTATTAATGATAAAGGTATCGAATGGTTTGGGACAAAGAGACTAAAAGCACCAGAGGAATATATAGAAGGTAGTGTGATTGACGAGCAGACGAATATATTTACTTTAGGGGCATTAATATTTGAATTTTTCGGTAGTTTTTCTGATGAGGAGATTGATCAGAGATATTGTAATAATCAATTCGTTCCTTGTGCATTTCAAAATTGGCAATTAGATAAAAGAAGTTATCAAGTTGTGTGTAAAGCTGTTAGCTGGAATAGAGTCAATCGATATAGAACATTTGAAGAATTTTTTCATGAATGGAAAAGTGCAACTGAAATCAGTTGATGCTACGAGTATTAGCTTGCCAAGAACATGAATGTTCTTTGGCAGGCGGTTGTGTACGTCTTCTATACAGAGCCATTGCCATGATCTGTTATTAATAGAAAAACCGGAAGGTTCCACAGGATTCCCAGGATGACCTTCCGGATTTGTGTTGTATTAATTCAGCTCTCCATTCTTATATCTTGCCACAACACTCTGAATACGCTCATTCGGATTCAGCAGATCACTGATGGATGTATCATGATTCAGGGTATCGATCAGATATGCGATATACTTACTCATATCACAATCAATATACCACTCCCGGCTCAATAATTCCGGAGTCTGATAGATCAGATTCGTAGTGATTACGCCATCGATCAGACCGTTTTCATAAGCCTTATCAAAACGCTCCAATCCATTCGTGAACAACCCGAAGGTAGCACAGATGAAAATCTTGCCTGCTTTTCTCTCCTTTAATCCGGCAGCTACTTCCAGAACACTTTCACCGGAGGAAATCATATCGTCGATGACGATCATATCCTTACCCTCTACGGAAGAGCCGAGGAATTCATGCGCAACGATCGGATTACGGCCGTCTACGATCTGTGTATAATCACGTCTCTTATAGAACATACCCATATCGAGCCCGAGTACATTTGCCATGTAAATAGCACGTCCCATACCACCTTCATCCGGGCTGATAACCATCATATGCTCGCTGTCGATGTGAAGGTCGTCCACATTAAGAAGGAGATACTTGATAAACTGGTATGTGCATGATACAGACTCAAATCCCTTAAGAGGAATAGCATTGTGTACTCTAGGGTCATGTGCATCGAAAGTAATAATATTCTCAACGCCCATATCTGTAAGTTCCTGAAGCATAAGTGCACAGTCAAGAGATTCTCTTCCTGTTCTCTTGTGCTGTCTTGATTCATAAAGGAAAGGCATGATTACATTAATTCTTCTTGCCTTACCACC
>ENA-OOZG01001687-OOZG01001687.1-human-gut-metagenome-genome-assembly--contig:-NODE-1687-length-15140-cov-6.519456_pt1 | contig 15140 bp, 9 predicted proteins | sample MGYA00241706_ERZ501384 | MGnify/ENA primary metagenome ERZ501384 (study PRJEB25962, sample SAMEA2042742) | human gut metagenome | biome: human gut; feature: human-associated habitat; material: faeces... | reverse complement strand
GAAGCATCTCTGCTTTTTTTATATTCAGTTGTAACACATGTATTGTAATCCTACATATTTGTGAGATTAGGCAGGCAATTTTCATTGTGGGATCTGGCAGTTATTGGTATAATTAATTTAACTGTGAATTTATAGAAAAAGCTGTTGCAGACAGGTAATGGATGAGTGGGGTATTGCTGGAACGGCTTTTGAGAAAAAGGAAGGAGAAGGTATGAGCAGACAAAGGGACAAATGGGTTACAAGGGTCATAGCATGGATGCTGTCATTTGCAATGGCAGTAAGCCTTGTGGTGATTCCTTCAGACAAGACAGAAGCAGCGGGGGAGACGATTGCGCTGTCTTACAGTACGGATCAGGTGACAGCAAGTGGAAATGTGGATAATCAGGTCAGCCTTGATCTTGGAAATGGCGGATACAGCGATCTGTCGGAGCTTAAGAGTGCGGGGCTTACCAAGCTTCGTGTCAGCTTCGAGGTATCATCAGCCGATGGAACCGGAAATATTGGCGGACAGGCGTTTGTAAATGCGAAAGGAACATGGAAGGGTGAATGGATCAATGTGAATGCAGGCTCCGGCACTCAGACCGTAGAACTGGACCTGACACAATTCTATAGCAAATCCGGTCAGTTATATAATTTCGGTTTTCAGTTTGAAAATGTAACAAGTATTACATACAAGATTAAAGAGGCGGTTCTGGTAAACTCAGGCAGCAGTTCAGGTGGAGATTCCGGCAGCGGTTCCGATTCTTCTGATTTTGGAACAGAGAGAGAGTATTCATCAGGTGTGACAGCAACCGTGAAGAATCAAGGAACACCAAGCAATGACTGGTCAGGCTTTGAAATGGCGATCAGCAATAATACGGGAGCATCGATTTGTGACTGGATCGTAGTATTACAGGTACCATCCGGTACTGCTTCGGCATTTAAGTGTTGGAATGCAACCTTTGTGGCAGATGGTGATACGATCTATATGTATCCGATGCAGAGTGGGGGAAATGCAGTCCTTGCGGCAGGAACAATGCAGAATGATATACCAGGTGGTGGATTCGCAGCAAAATATGTAGATGCATCCAGTATTCAGGTAAAGGGAGTTTATTATAACAAAGGAACTTCATCTTCTGTAGATTATTCCCAGGGAGATACCAATGATAATACAGGCGGCTCCGGCGGTTCCGGTGGAACCTCATCCGGTGATACCACAACGAATAAAGATCTGGATGTAGAATTCAACTATGCAAAGGCATTACAGGAAAGTCTGTATTTCTATGATGCAAATATGTGTGGTTATCTGGAAGACACCTGTGCACTTTCCTGGCGTGGAAACTGCCATACCTATGATAAAAATGTAACATATACAAAGAATGGAAAAATCTACAATGTAGATGCTTCCGGTGGTTTCCATGATGCAGGCGATCATGTGAAATTCGGACTTCCACAGGGATATGCAGCATCTATGCTTGGAATGAGCTATTATCAGTTCAAGGATGCATTTGACGAGCTTGGTCAGAAGAAACATCTGAAGAAGATCACGGATTATTTCTGCGATTACTTTAAGCGGTGTACAGTGTATGAGGGAGATCAGGTTATCGCATTCTGCTATCAGGTAGGTGACGGTAATACAGATCATGGTGTATGGACAGCACCGGAGGGACAGACGATCAGTCGTCCGGCATTCTTTGCAGATGCGAGCAATCCGGCTACAGATGAAGTGAGTGTTGCGATCGCAGCGCTGGCATTGAACTATATTAACTTTGGAAATAATGAGGATTTAAAGACAGCAAAGGATCTCTTTACATTTGTAGAGAAAAATAATAAAGCATGTGCAACCGAGGGCGCATCAACATTTTATGCATCAAGATCATATGGTGATGACTATGCATTTGCAGCAAGTGCACTTGCTGCTGCGACAGGTGATACCTCTTATAATTCTATTTATAACGAATATAAAGATAATTCTGATAATGGTGTGAATCAGTACTGGGTATTGGACTGGGGAAATACCGGAGCGCTGGCATGCATGCTGCAGAAGGATACTGCAAAGATTGCAAGCATTACAGATGTATGCAAAGGCAAGAGTGCCATCGATGGAGTATTTAACTGTGTTAGTGACTGGGGCTCCTGCAGATACAGTGCAGCAGAGCAGTTTACCGGTCTGGTATATGATAAGCTGACAGGAAAAACAACATATGCAGACTGGGCAACCAGTCAGATGAACTATATGTTAGGAGATAATCCGAATAAACGATGCTATATCGTAGGCTATAACGAGAACTCCAGTAAATATCCGCATCACAGAGCGGCATCCAGATCGACAGATTCAAAGATTATAAACAGCAATCATTATACGCTGCTTGGGGCATTGGTAGGAGGACCTGGTGCAAATGGAACCTATAAAGATGATCAGGGAGATTATTATTGCAATGAAGTAGCACTTGATTATAATGCCGGACTGGTTGGTGCGGCAGCAGGACTTTATCTGGTTCACAAGAATGATAAGACAGTAAAGTTATCTTATGCAAAGAAGAATGCAACGAATTATAGTACAAAGACAGCCTCTGCGGCAGAACTTGCTGCTGTAGGCGTGAAGACTTATTATGGAACAAATTCCGGTGATGATACAGAGGAAGAAGTAAAGGCAACAGAGATCAAGCTGAATCAGGAAATCTGTGCGCTGACAGAAGGGGAAACAGTTACACTTCGAGCAACGGTCATACCAAAGACAGCGGAACAGAAGGTTACCTGGAAGTCTGAGAATGAAAAGATTGCAACGGTTTCGGATGCCGGAAAGGTAACTGCTCTTGCAGCAGGAACAACAACGATTACGGCGGCAACGATGGATGGGACCAAGCTTACGGCAAGCTGCAAGCTTACGGTAAAAGCAGCACCGAAGGCAGTATTTTCAACAGACCAGACTGTACTGACCTGTGCACCGGTTATTTATGGATATGAGACCGGTTCTACGGCAGAACTGGTATTAGAGAATAAAGGAGATGCAGATGGAACTGCAGCGCTTCAGTTGGAGAAAGGTGCAGGAAGTGCATTTGCGTTATCTGGTGATAGTGAAAGAAAGCTTGCACCGGCAGGAAAAACAACTGTGATCGTATCATTAAAGAATGGTAAGGATGCAGGTACTTACAGCGACAATCTGCTGATAGAGGCAGATAATGGACAGTCCTTTCAGATTCCGGTATCTGCAACGGTTGAGAAATGTCCGGTAACGGGTATTACATTCCCGACAGCAGGAATGATCGTAACGGGTCAGACGCTTTCCGAGTCGAAGTTATCTGGTGGAGATGAGACCTATGGAACATTTGCATGGGCAGATGCAGCAGCGAAACCGGAACGAGGAACGTATCAGGGACAGGTGCTATTAACCCTTCGTTCCGATGCAAAGAAGAATTATGCATTTGATCAGATCACAGGGTATGATGCAGCAGCAGGAACGATCACACAGAATGTGACGGTAACAGTCAGCAGAGCAGGACTTCCGGCTATCACATTCCCGGAGGCTTCCGAGCTGGTATATGGACAGAAGCTTTCTGATTCTACTCTTGCAGGCGGTTCAACCGAGTATGGAACATTTGCATGGAGCACCCCGGATGTAACAATGGGCGAACAGGAAGTAGCAAATGGTATCAATCAGTATGAGGTTGTATTTACATGGAGTGATACAAGCAAAAAACAGTATCAGATCGAGGACTCTGATGAAGATGCTGTTTATAAAAAGATGGTTTCTGTAAAAGTACGAAAGGCAGAACAGACAGCAGTTCCGGATACTGTGACACTTCTTGCAAGAACAAAGGATACGATCCGGATCTCCGGTCAGGCGGGTGTCCGGTATTCAGTGGATGGAACAACGTGGAAGCAGGCAGCTTCCAATGGAGAGACAATTGAATTTGCCGGATTACGAAGCTTTACAAAGTATACAGTTTCAGGCAGCTATGCAGAAACTGCAACTGCATATGCAGGAAAAACAGTGAAATTGCTTACGGTATATACACTTGTTCAGGATCCATATACGATCGATATAGCAAAGATTGCGGACAAAGAATATCAGGATGCATTACGGACAGATGATGGCAGAACAACAGTCAGCTATACGGAACCGGTTCTCACACTTACGGAAGATGGCAGGGACTATGTGATTACAGGAAAGAATAAGGAGCTTGTTATTAAGGCAGATAGAGCGATAAAGATCACATTGGATCAGGCGGAGGTTGGAGCCGTTGCGATCATCGGAAATGCAGATGGTAAGACGGAGATCATAAGAAAAGGAACGGTAACGATCGCAGGTAATGTCGAGACGGATGGCGGACTTGTGATCAGCGGAAATGGATCCCTTACAGTATCCGGTAAGATATCTGCAGCAGGAGATATAACGATCAAAGGCGGAAAGGTATCGGTTGATGAGGGTATCTCAGCAGGTGGTACAGTTCTGATCCGGGATGCAGAGCTTGCTGCAGGAACAGATGAGACAGGAACGGCGATCAAAGCAGATACTGTACGGATCGAGGATTCCAAGGTAACGGTCGGAGCAGATCAGGTTACGAAGAAACCACCGATCAAATCAGACAATATTATTCTGGTTGGAGACAATACAGTAGCATCCTCTTCAGGTTCAAAGGATATCTTTTCATCGAAACCAAAGGATGAAAATGGAGATGAGATCCCGGATACGATCCTGATCGAGAAGATCACGTTAAATAAGACCAGCGTGGTATTAAATATTGGTGATACAGAACGGATCGCAGTAGCGGCCGTTATACCGGCAAATGCAACACGGAAGACATTTGACTGGAAGAGCAGCAACGAGAAAGTGGCAAGTGTATCGCAGACCGGTGAAGTGAAGGGCGTAAGTGCCGGAACTGCAGTTATTACGGTAACAGCGAAGGACGGAAGTGGCGTTACAGGCTCCTGCACCGTTACGGTAAAGAAGAAAGAAACAGTAACACCGACACCAACACCGAATCCGGAAAAGCCGACAACCGAGAAACCGACGACCGAAAAGCCGACGACCGATGAACCAACAACAGAAGCACCAAAGAAGACGGTCAAACCGGCAAAGGTCAAGATCCAGGCAGCAACTAAAAAAATCGCTCCGGGAAAGAAGCTGACTTTGAAAGCAACCGTTACACCTAAGAAAGCGACAAATAAGAAGGTAAAATGGACGATCCGTAAATCGGATAAGAAATATGCATCTATTAACAGCAAGGGTGTGCTGACAGTGAAGAAAGCTGCTAAGGGAAAGACGATCAAGGTAACAGCAACAGCGGTTGGCAACAGCAAGGTGAAAGCAACCTATACGGTTAAGGTTATGAAAAAGGCAGTTAAGAAGGTTACGATCACATCGAAGAAAAAGGCAGTAAAGAAAGTAACGATCAAGAAGAAACAGTCTATAACCTTAAAAACAAAGCTGACTCCGACAAAGGGAATCAGTAAAGAAGTGACATGGACCTCCAGCAATCCGAAGGTTGCAAAGGTAACAGCTAAGGGTAAGGTAACCGGAAAGAAGAAGGGAACGGTTAAGATCACAGCAAAAGCAAAAGATGGAAGTGGTAAGAAAGCAACCATCACCATTAAGGTAAAATAATTTATTCCATTTGTAACAGATGGAAGAAGACAATACAGATGGCGGAAGATCGATCAATTCTATAAAATATAAAAAACAGATTTGAGAGATGCTTCCGCCATCTTGTGTTTTGAAAATGGGTATGCTATAATGTGGACGCTTGCAGGTTGATTTCAGTATATCTGGATGAAAGCATCAGAAAAGGAAAGCCTGCATAAGTCAAAAGAGTAAATAAAACAGAAGGAGAGTGCCATATGGAATTGATATACAGAAGTACAAGAAATGCAAATGAAACAGCAACCGCATCAGAAGCAATCTTAAAAGGTCTTGCAAATGAAGGAGGATTATTTGTTCCTGACAGTATTCCTGCTCTTGATGTCAGTCTTACAGATCTGGCGCAGATGAACTATCAGCAGGTTGCTTATGAAGTAATGAAGCTGATGTTTACGGATTTTACAGAAGAAGAGTTAAAGCATTGTATCAATTCAGCATATGACAAGAAATTTGATACACCGGAGATCGCACCACTCGTACATAAAGCAGGTGCATATTATCTGGAATTATTCCACGGTTCAACGATTGCATTTAAGGATATGGCATTATCCATTCTTCCTTATCTGCTTACAACATCTGCAAAGAAGAATCATGTAAAGAACGAGATCGTTATTTTGACAGCTACTTCCGGTGATACAGGAAAGGCAGCACTTGCAGGATTTGCAGATGTACCGGGAACAAAGATCATCGTATTCTATCCAAAGCATGGTGTAAGCCCGATCCAGGAGAAGCAGATGGTAACCCAGAAGGGTGAAAATACATTTGTCGTAGGAATTACAGGCAACTTCGATGACGCACAGACAGGTGTTAAGAAGATGTTCTCAGATGAGAAACTTGCTTCATACATGGACGAGAAAGGATATCAGTTCTCATCCGCCAATTCAATCAATATCGGACGTCTGGTTCCGCAGATGGTTTATTATGTATATGCATATACAAGACTGGTTAAGGACGGTACGATCCAGGCTGGCGACAAGATCAATGTTGTTGTACCAACCGGAAACTTTGGAAATATCCTTGCAGCATATTATGCAAAAGAAATGGGACTTCCGATCGCGAAGTTCGTATGTGCATCAAATGACAATAAGGTATTATATGATTTCTTTACAACAGGTACTTATGACAGAAATCGTGAATTTATCTTAACAACATCACCATCTATGGATATCCTGATCTCAAGCAACTTAGAGAGACTGATCTACAAGATCGCAGGAAATGATGCAGAGAAGAATGCAGCACTGATGAAGCAGTTAAGCACAGAAGGTGTATATACGATCACAGATGAGATGAAAGCAAAGCTTGCTGAATTTGCGGGCGGTTATGCAACAGAAGCAGAAACCTCGGCAACGATCAAGAAAGTATATGAGTCGGATTCTTATATCATGGATACACATACAGCAGTAGCAGCAACCGTATATGACAAGTATGTAAAAGAAACAGGAGATAAGACTCCTACGGTTATCGCTTCTACAGCAAGCCCATACAAGTTTACAAGAAGTGTTATGGAATCTATCGATGAAGCTTATGCAGCAAAGAGTGACTTTGAATTAGTCGATGAGCTCTGCAAGTTATCCGGTGTAAAGGTTCCACAGGCAATCGAGGACATCCGTACAGCTCCTGTTCTTCACGACACAGTATGTGACAAAGAAGAAATGGAGAGCGTCGTAACGAAGTTCTTAAACATCTAAAAACAGATGCCGGTCAGATATGACAGGCAATACAGAAACAGAATAACTGACAGTTCATTAATACCATCCTGTCACTAAACAAAACTAGGAAAAAACGCGCATGAAGGGCATTTTCCTATATGCGCGTTTTTTACATAGGAATGTTATATTGCACAGCTGTCAGCTTGTATGATGTAATCGCCCGACTTGTTTCGTTTCTATTCGACCTGCACGCCTATTTGTCAGCAGTCGCCCAAACTCACCCATACGGGTTCAAACATGGGCTTGGTGCTGACAGCTAGTGCAGGTCTCATAACGAAACTACACAAATGTCGATGCTTATTACATCGTACAAGCTGACAACTGTGTAATATAACATTCGAAAATAAAAGAAAGAGGAAAATATGTACAGTTTAAAGACAAATTCAAGTTTTGACAGCGCGCATTTCCTTGCGGGCTATGAGGGTAAATGCAGAAATCTGCACGGACACCGTTGGACGGTTGAAGTTGAAGTCGGCGGCGAGAAGCTGATGCAGGACGGACAGACCAGAGGCATGGTTGTAGATTTTGGAGATCTGAAAAAGGATCTCAGAGAGAAAACAGAAGAGATGGATCATTGCCTGATCATGGAGAAAGGTACATTGAAGGAAAAAACGATGGAAGCACTGGCAGAAGAACAATTCCGTATCATCGAGCTTCCGATGCGTCCGACAGCAGAGAATCTGGCAAAGTATTTTTATGAATATATGGCAGATAAGGGATATCAGGTGCTTCGTACCACAGTTTATGAGACCCCGACCAATGCAGCAACTTATGTGGAAGCATAATAAAAGAAAATGATAATAAATGAAATCGATCAAAGGTGTCATATCAGAGATATGACATCGAAGAATATCATATACAAAAAGTAAGAAGGAAATAGAAATGGCAAAATTTAAAGTAGCAGAACGATTTGTCAGCATCAACGGTGAATCCGTAAAAGCCGGAGAACTGGCGGTATTTATTCGTTTTACAGGCTGTAACCTGAATTGCAGTTACTGTGATACCAAATGGGCAAATGAAGCAGATGCCCCATACGAAGAACTGACGGATGCAGAGATCTATGACTATATCAAGCGAACCGGAGTCAGAAACGTGACATTAACCGGTGGAGAACCGTTGATCCAGGAGGATATCGATAAGCTGCTCCTGATGCTGGCGATGGATGAGGAACTTCAGGTAGAAGTAGAGACAAACGGGAGTGTGGATATCGCGGAGTTTAAAGCGTTGACAGACCGGGTAGCATTTACACTTGATTATAAGCTTCCGGGAAGCGGAATGGAAAGCAATATGTGTTTCTCCAATTATAACTACATTGATAAGAAGGATGCGGTAAAGTTCGTATCCGGCTCGATCAAGGATCTGGAAACAGCAAGAGACATTATTCATGAATGGGCATTGGATATCAAATCAAACGTCTATATCAGTCCGGTATACGGCAAGATCAATCCGGAGGATATCGTTGATTTTATGATCGAGAATGAAATGAATGGTGTAAAATTACAGTTACAGCTTCATAAGTATATCTGGGATCCGGAGATGCGTGGAGTGTAAAACGGATGAAACCGCAGATATTGATATTAACATATTATTTGGATAATCGATTAAGAGTAATAAGAGAATGGAGTAGAAATGGCAATTGATAAAGAAGCAATAAAGGAGCATATTCGTGGAATCCTTGTAGCACTTGGTGATGACCCTGACCGGGAAGGCTTAAAAGAGACACCGGACCGTGTTGCGCGAATGTATGAAGAAGTATTTGAGGGAATGAATTATACCAACGATGAGATTGCTGAGATGTTTGGCAAGACATTCAAAGAGGAAGATGCGGCACATACAAGTGATATGGTATTCGTAAAGGATATCGAGGTGTTCAGTTACTGCGAACATCATATGGCACTGATGTATGATATGAAGGTGTCAGTGGCATACATCCCACATGGCAGGGTCTTAGGACTCAGCAAGATCGCACGGATCGCAGACATGGTAGCGAAGCGGTTGCAGCTTCAGGAGCGGATCGGATCCGATATCGCATATGTGGTTGGAAAGGCAGCAGGCTCACCGGATGTAGCCGTATTGATCGAGGCCAATCATAGCTGCATGACAGCAAGGGGCATTAAGAAGCCGGGAACGAAGACCTATACAACGACGTTCCGTGGAGCATTTGAGAATGATGTGAATTTACAGAATAAAGTATTGATGATGAACCGATAGGAGGATATGAAAGATGCAGAATTTGAAGAACAGAGATGAAGCAGTTGTTGTATTCAGTGGTGGACAGGACAGTACGACCTGTCTGTTATGGGCACTTAAGAAGTATAAAAAAGTATACGCAGTATCATTTGACTATGGACAAAAGCATGTAAAAGAATTAGAATGTGCAAAGAAGATTGCTGAAAAATTTGGAGTAGAGCATCATATTCTGGATATGAGTCTGTTGAATCAGCTTGCACCAAATTCATTGACAAGAAGTGAGATGAAAGTAGACGAGAATGCGCCGGAGGTCGGTACACCGAATACATTTGTAGATGGAAGAAACATGGTATTCCTGACATTTGTAGCGATCTACGCAAAACAGAAGGGCGTCAGCGACATCATAACAGGTGTCAGCCAGAGTGATTTCTCCGGCTATCCTGACTGCAGAGATATTTTCATCAAATCATTGAATACAACACTGAATCTTGCGATGGACTATGAATTCGATATTATCACACCATTGATGTGGATCGATAAGATGGAGACATGGAAGCTGGCAGATGAACTCGGCGGACTTGATGTTATCAGAGATATGACACTTACTTGTTATAATGGTATTCCGGGTGAAGGATGCGGTCATTGTCCATCCTGTAAGCTCAGAAAAAAAGGATACGATCTTTACATGGAATATAAAAAGAATCACAATGCATAAAGCATAAGTCAGACGGGAACAGAGCAATCGGATAAATGTGTTCCTGTAAACAGTAATGAGGTATGAATATGAAGAAGATGCTGTTTATTGTAAATCCCAAAGCGGGACGAACAACTTTGAAGAATTGTCTTATAGATGTGATAGATGTCTTTTGCAAGAAAGAATATGAAGTCAGAATTTATCTGACACAGGGAGTCGGCGATGCTGCCCGTGTCGTAAAAGAAGAAGGAGAGAACTACGATGTGATCGTATGTGCCGGAGGTGACGGAACGCTTGGTAATACAGTCACAGGATTTATGGAATGTGGACTGAACCGGCCGCTTGGCTATATCCCATGTGGCTCGACAAATGATTATGCCAGAAGTCTTGAGATCCCGAAAGAAGCAATCGAGGCAGCAGAACAGCTAGTCACTGCCGCACCTTTTTCAGTAGATGTCGGAGAATTGAATAAGAATTATTTTGTCTATGTTGCAGCATTTGGCATATTCTCTGATACATCATATGCAACCCCTCAGAATATGAAGAATATTTTAGGACATGCGGCATATGTATTACAGGGTATGAAGAGTCTTGTAAATGTTCCCACATATAATCTGAAGATAGAATTTAATAACCAGACATATACCGGTGAGTTTATGTTCGGTATGATATCGAATTCAGTATCGGTCGGCGGATATAAAAGTCTGACCAGCCATGGAGTTGAATTCGACGATGGTTTATTTGAAGGAGTCCTGATTCGCAAGATCCAGAATCTTGCAGATCTCCAGAGAATCATCAATTCGCTGCTCCTTGGAAATACGAATGAGACCAATATGGTAGCATTCAGAACCAATCGTGTCGTGATCGAGAGCGAAGAACCGATCGCATGGACACTGGATGGAGAGTATGGCGGGGAGTATACCACATCCGAGATCTCTGTACATCGGAGAGCAGTTTCTCTGCTGGTATCACCGGAAGAAGAAAAAGAAGAAGTTAAGTAGTTCAAACTGAGTTGAAAGAAAGAGGTTTACAGTTATGGGTAAATATTTTGGAACAGATGGATTCAGAGGTGAGGCAAATAAGGATCTTACTGTACAGCACAGCTTCAAGGTCGGACGTTATCTTGGCTATTATTATGGCAAGAAGAATCCGGAAGGCAAGGCAAAGGTGGTTATCGGTAAGGATACCAGACGTTCAAGTTATATGTTTGAATATGCATTAGTTGCGGGCTTAACGGCAAGTGGTGCAGATGTATATCTGATGCATGTAACACCGACGCCAAGTGTTTCTTATATTGTCAGAACGGATGGCTTCGACTGTGGAATCATGATCTCGGCAAGCCACAATCCATACTATGACAATGGTATCAAGATCATCAATGGCATGGGTTACAAATTAGAGGCTGCGGTTGAAGAAGAGATCGAGCGTTATATCGATGGTGAGATTCCGGAGATTCCACTGGCTACAAAAGAAAATATCGGATGCACGATTGATTACTCTATGGGAAGAAACCGTTACATGGGATACCTGATGACGATCCCTACCCGATCCTTTAAGAATATGAGAGTTGGCCTGGACTGTGCAAATGGTGCAGCCTATCAGGTTGCAAAGGCAGTATTTGATGCACTCGGAGCAAAGACCTATGTAATCAATAATGATCCGGACGGAACCAATATCAATACAAATTGTGGATCTACCCATATTGAGGGACTGCAGAAGTTTGTAGTAGAAAAAGGACTGGATGTAGGATTTGCTTATGACGGTGATGCAGATCGTTGTCTGTGTGTTGATGATAAGGGTGAGTTAGTAGACGGAGATAAGATCCTGTATGTCTGCGGACGTTATATGAAGGAACGTGGAGAACTGAATAAGAATACCATCGTAACAACGATCATGTCAAACCTTGGCTTATATAAAGCACTGGATAAGAAGGGAATCTCCTATGATAAGACAGCAGTCGGTGACAAATATGTATTTGAATCCATGATGGAGCATGGATATTCTATCGGCGGCGAACAGTCAGGACATATCATCTTCTCCAAATATGCAACGACCGGAGATGGTGTATTGACGTCTTTGAAGATCATGGAAGTTATTCTGGAACGCAAATGTAAATTATCAGAGTGCTTCAAGAGCCTGACGATCTTCCCGCAGCTTCTGGTAAATGTAAAGGTATCCAGTAAGGATGCGGTTATGAATGATCCGGATGTGCAGGCATTAAATCAGAAGATCGCAGAGGAGCTTGGTTCTGACGGAAGACTTCTTCTTCGCCAGAGCGGAACAGAACCGCTTATTCGTGTTATGGTAGAAGCAGAGAGTGATGAGCTCTGCAACAAATATGTATATCAGATGGTAGATCTGATCAAAGAGAAAGGTTATGCAATATAGAGAAAATGGCTGTTAATTTCCGGAATAATTTTTCACATTCCAACATTGACAGAAAAACAGAAAACGTATAAAGTCTTAGTGTGTTAAAAAATAAAATACGAGAGGCAAAACATGAACGAGAATATAAGATCCCATTATTTTGAGAATGATGACAAGATGCATGAAGAATGTGGTGTTTTCGGAATGTATGATTTTGACAACAATGATGTTGCAACCTCCATTTATTATGGATTGTTTGCATTGCAGCATCGAGGACAGGAGAGCTGTGGTATCGCAGTATCAGACACGGAAGGTCCCAAGGGGAAGGTAAGCTCCATGAAGGGCATGGGTCTGGTAAACGAGGTGTACACACCGGAATCCTTTGAGAAATTAAAAGGAAATATCGGTGTCGGACATGTCAGATATTCAACTGCCGGCGCGAGTACGATAGAAAATGCTCAGCCATTAGTCTTGAACTATGTAAAAGGTACACTTGGTCTTGCACACAACGGTAATCTGATCAATGCGCCGGAGCTTCGTAAGGAACTGGCACTTACAGGTGCGATCTTCCAGACGACGATCGACTCCGAGGTTATTGCTTATCATATCGCAAGAGAACGTGTGAACAGTGCAAGTGCCGAGGAAGCAGTTATGAAAGCACTCAGAAAAGTGAAGGGATCTTATTCACTTGTAGTAATGAGTCCAAGAAAGCTGATCGGAGCCAGAGATCCGTTTGGATTCCGCCCGCTCTGTATCGGAAAACGTGATAATGCCTATATTCTTGCATCGGAAAGCTGTGCCCTTGATACGATCGGTGCAGAATTTATCCGTGATGTAGAGCCCGGAGAAGTCGTAACGATCTCACCGGAGTATGGTATTCAGTCCTATAAGGATATGTGTCAGGAGAAGCATGCAAGATGTATCTTTGAATATATCTATTTTGCCCGTCCGGATTCCGTATTTGACGGAATGGGAATCTATGAATCCCGACTGATCGCGGGAAGATGTCTTGCAAAGGACAGTCCGGTAGATGCAGATATGGTTGTAGGTGTTCCGGAATCGGGAAATGCAGCAGCTCAGGGATATTCACTGGAATCCGGCATTCCATACGGAACGGCATTTGTCAAGAATGGCTATGTCGGCAGAACATTCATCAAGCCACAGCAGAGCCAGAGAGAGTCCAGTGTCCGCGTGAAGTTAAATGTATTAAAAGAAGCGGTAAAGGGTAAGCGTATCATTATGATCGATGATTCCATTGTCAGAGGTACAACCTCAGACCGTATCGTAGGAATGCTTCGTGAGGCTGGCGCAAAGGAAGTTCATGTAAGGATCAGTTCGCCTCCGTTCTTATATCCTTGTTATTTTGGAACGGATATCCCGGACAGAGAGCAGTTGATCGCATATAACCGTTCGGTTGATGAGATCTGCAAGATCATCGGCGCCGATTCCCTTGCTTATCTTCGCAAGGAGCGGTTGCTAGAGATCTCCGGTGGAAGACAGTACTGCCACGGCTGCTTTACAGGGGAATATCCGATGGAGCCACCAAAGGAAGATATCCGCGGAGAACATGAGAATTTCAAACGCGGTGAAGATTCAAAAGTAAAATAAAGAAATACAGGAGAGGTAAAAATGAGTACAGACAGATACACAAGCCCATTCTGCGAGAGATATGCAAGTAAAGAAATGCAGTATATTTTCTCTCCGGATAAGAAGTTTAAGACATGGAGAAAATTATGGATCGCCCTTGCAGAAACGGAGTATGAACTCGGCCTTTCTGAAAACGGCAAGCCGGTTATCTCACAGGAGCAGATCAATGAGTTAAAGGCACATGCAGAGGACATCAATTATGATGTAGCAAAAGAGCGTGAGAAGATGGTTCGTCATGATGTTATGAGCCATGTATATGCATACGGCGTTCAGTGCCCAAAGGCTGCCGGCATCATCCATCTGGGAGCAACAAGCTGCTATGTTGGTGATAACACAGATGTTATCGTTATGACAGAGGCTATGAAGCTTGTCAGAAAGAAATTATTAAATGTGATCAACGAACTGTCCAAGTTCGCTATGGAATATAAAGATCTGCCGACACTGGCATTTACCCATTTCCAGCCTGCACAGCCAACAACTGTTGGTAAGCGTGCAACCTTATGGCTTCAGGAACTGATGTTGGATCTGTCTGATCTGGATTACATGATCGGTCAGCAGAAGCTCCTGGGATGTAAGGGAACAACAGGAACACAGGCAAGCTTCTTAGAGCTCTTTAACGGAGATCATGAGAAGGTTCGTCAGATCGATAAGAAGATCGCAGAGAAGATGGGATTTGAAGCATGCTATCCTGTATCAGGACAGACTTATTCCCGTAAGGTAGATTCCAGAGTGTTAAATGTACTTTCCGGTATCGCACAGAGTGCACATAAGTTCTCAAATGATATCCGTTTGTTACAGCACTTAAAAGAGATCGAGGAGCCATTTGAAAAGAACCAGATCGGTTCATCAGCAATGGCATATAAGAGAAATCCGATGAGAAGTGAGAGAATTGCATCTTTATCAAACTACGTTA
>ENA-OOZG01001683-OOZG01001683.1-human-gut-metagenome-genome-assembly--contig:-NODE-1683-length-15150-cov-15.407221_pt1 | contig 15150 bp, 12 predicted proteins | sample MGYA00241706_ERZ501384 | MGnify/ENA primary metagenome ERZ501384 (study PRJEB25962, sample SAMEA2042742) | human gut metagenome | biome: human gut; feature: human-associated habitat; material: faeces... | reverse complement strand
AAAAATCAAAAGTATAAGAAATCAAGGAAGAATGTGTCGTTGATATCAGATACATACGGCTGTAGGGAGAAATCCTTTACAGCCGTATTGATGTGATATCAGCACGCATATCAGGTAACAAATTATGTATTACACAAGAGAATATCTCAATAGAGCGCATCGAGAAATTGATACTATTTTCCGAGTGCTGTTCCCGGAACATGGAATGGCAGTAAGGGAAGAACAGATTATGTTATGCCACAAAATGCTGGATAACCTGCTGGGAAGAAACATAGCACTGTGTGACGCGGGTGTCGGTATCGGCAAGACGTATGCCTATCTGGTGGCCTGTGTTCTGATGAGAAAATATTCCCTCCTTGCAGAAGGATGTTCCCCTTATGAGCAGCGTCCGGTCGTGATATCCACTTCCAGCATTGCACTCCAGAAAGCAATTCTTACAGAATATATCCCTTTTCTCTCCCGGATTCTTCAGGAGAACGGGACGATTCAGTCTCCCATCAAAGCTGTGATACGAAAAGGAAAAGAGCATTTTGTCTGCGATGAGAGGTTGGAGCACCGAATCGTTGCAATCGAAGAAAAAAACAAAAATGCGTTGCAGAAAGAAGCTCTGCTGTCGTTGAAAGAACATTATGATATGGACGAAGTGTCCAACTTAAGTGGGTTTGACAGAAGGATGGTGAGTGTACCGAAGTTCTGTTCGGGAGACTGCCCGAAAAGAGGCTCATGCAGGTATCAGCAGTATCTGGAGCGTTCCAGAGATCATGAAATGTTCATTCAGATCTGTAATCACAATTATCTGCTGGCTGATGGTTATCACAGGCTGCAGGATTACCGCCCGTTATTAAAAGACTACCGAGCATTGATTGTCGATGAAGCACATAAGCTGCCGGATGCGGCAAAGCAGATGTTTGGGAAGAGCCTCTGTTATGACGATATCCGAGAAATCTGCTTTTATCTTGGGAATGAGTACCAAGGCCCGGAGATAAGAAAACTGTCCGGGACGATCCGGATGGTGCTGGACATCATAGGAGAAAACCACAGAACCAGATATGGGATAAAAGAAGAATTCCACATGACAGAAGAGTGTGCAATGTATTTATATGAGGGGATACAGACCATGAATAAGATCATAGAAAAATTAGAAAAGAAGATTCCAAAGTGGATCAGAAACAAGCTGGAAGAAACCAAAAGTGTGCTGGAATGCTTTTTCCATCAGGATAAGAAGTATGTGCTGCATCTGAAGCAGGACCATGACCACCGGATTATATTGTGTGCATCCAGCAGACGGATTCCACAGTATCTGGACCAGATGTTATGGAGCAGAGGAATGGGAGCGATTCTGACAAGCGGAACTTTAAAAACCGGACAGGGATTTTCCCACATTCGGAAAATGACAGGATTACAGAGAGTGCGGAGAGTCCGGGAATATGTGGCAGACTCCCCGTTTGAATATCAGAAGAACTGTCTGTTATATCTGCCAAAGAATTTGAAGACATGCAGAAGAGAAAGTCAGGAAGAGGCAGAGATGATAGCAGGCCATATCCATTCACTGATCTGTTCGACTTACGGGCATACGCTAGTGCTGTTTACATCTTATCATTTGATGGGAAACGTTTACCAGATGTTAAGGGATGAAATTCCGTTCCCGATGATAGAGGTGTGGAGACATTCACCGGAAGAGATCACAAGATTTAAACAGATGGACAATGCTGTCCTTTTTGCAGCCGGCTCCTGTTGGGAAGGAGTAGACTTCCCTGGAGATATGGTATCTTCGCTGATTATAGTAAAACTGCCCTTTGCTGTTCCTGATCCCATCAGTGAAGCACAGAAGAAGGAATATGCCAGCCTGAAAGATTATATTCAGGCAGTGATTGTTCCAGACATGCAGAAAAAACTAAGACAGGGATTCGGACGTGCTCTCCGCACCGAGACAGATACTTGTGTCGTGTCCATTTTAGACGAGCGTGCAGGAGAAGGTGGCAGGTATCATGAGGAAGTAATGTGTGCGCTTCCGAGCTGCAAGATGGCAAAAGATATCAAGGATGTCCAGCACTTTATTCGAAACCGGAAAGGCGTGGAATACTACCTGTAACCGTTCGTGGTTCTGCTACAGAAAAAGCAGATTTTGCACGAAAAGTTTGGTGGTATTTCAAGGGCGTTTTCGGTGGGATTGTTGGTATTGATGAATAGCTATTTCGGCATGAAGTGGGTATACTGTGTATAGCGTTAGAGGAAAGGAGGCAGCTTATGATATACAAGGTGGAAACGATAAAAGATGGAACAGAAAAATATTTTTTCATCAGAAATCTGGAAACAATGAGTATTGAAGAACTGCCAAGTAAATATCTAATGCATAAGATTAAATGTAAACGTTCACCAAATACAGTGAAACGCACAGCATTTTCAATCTGCTATTATATGAAATATATGGCAGAGAAAGAAATGGAACTCACAGAAGTCTATCAGTTAGATTATGAAAAACAGACAGAACACTTTGTGGAATTTTTATACTGGCTTAAAGCCGGAAACCATACAGAGCAAACGGCTGGAGAAAAGAAGTGTCCGAATGAAGGAACCTGCAACGCATACTTAAAAGATGTGTTCAGGTTCTATTTATTTATAGAGGCAGAATATGAACAGTACGGAAGTCTCAAAACCTTATCGTATAACCAGATTATAGCGGTTAATCAGGTGGGAGTAAAAAAGGTACTGCGGAATCATTCTTTTAAAGCCTATCTGAAGGAAGAGGAACATCGTGGGAGAACAGCAAAAGAAAATCAGATTATTACAATTTTACAGGCCTGTACGAACCGAAGAGATCAGCTTCTGTTACTTATGTTAGCAGAAACCGGATACAGAATTGGGGAACTACTGGGAGTAAAATATGTCAAAGATATTGATTATAGGAATCACATGATAAGGGTATGCTTCCGGGAAGATAATGAAAATGAAGCGAGAGCCAAAAATGCGGAATACAGAAGTGCCAAGATAAGTAATGATACGTTTGAATTTCTCATGGATTATCTGGCAAAATATCGGAAAATCCTGCAACATCAGGATTACCTGTTTGTGAATATCATGGGTGAGAACATTGGAAAGCCATTAAGAGTGGACAGTGTATATGATATGTTGGACCGAATGGAAAAGAAAACCGGAGTTAAAATCACACCCCACATGTTACGTCACTATTTTGCAAATATGCGAAAGCAGGCAGGATGGGAACTGGAAATGATCAGTCAGGCATTGGGGCATAAACATTTGGATACGACTATAAAGTATCTGGACTGGCTGGATGATGAACTGATAGAAGCAAGTAATGAGTTTTATGCACAACACACTGCTATTTATGGGGCGGAACGTCTGCTGGAGTAGGGAGGTGTGAGAAATACCTATATATTTATTGCAACAGGCAGAACACATAACAGAATCTGAAGTAGATATTGAGAAGAAAAAGCAGGAACTATATTCAGAAATTGATGCACTTGGAATAAAAAGCGATTCAAGAATTAACAAATTGAAAAAGTTCTTGGCAGATAGAAAAATCTGGCATCTGGAAGAAATGGATTATCCTTTGCGAAATTCGTATGAACAATATTTAAGAGGACAGATACGATCACAAATTGTATCTTTCTATTTGAAAATATATGATACGGTAAAACAACAACATATCTATCAACAAATGCAGACGCTAAATGGAAAGCGGATATATGAATGGAAATATCAAAATAAAATTTATTTTCTGAAGTATTATCCGGAAAAGGAAATAGCTGAGACCTTTGAAACTTCTTATAAAACAAACCTATTGGTGTGGGATTTTACACAAAATTGTTCAGAAGTTTTAAAGAAACAAATTTTTTATACGTTGAGTCGTATCATTGCCAATACTTCAATGTCTAAGGCTTATAGAAATGTCAGGTTAAAATCCTTAAAACTTCTTTATGATTCTTGTGTTCAGTTAAATATTACGGATATTGGATTGCTGGAAATGGAACAAGTGGAAACTATTTTAAAGAATTTTCCCGAAACGAGTCAACGAAGTATTTTAGGTGAATGCAGAAGAGATGCGTTTATGCAGCAGGAACAGATCCAATGGGAAGCAAATGTATGGTATCTGGAACGATTACATCTTGGAAAACATCGGATAGACGAAAGTAAATCCTTAATTAGCATTTCTTTTATGGAAGTCAAGGAAATACAGAATCGAGAAATTTTACAGGCATACATGAAATATGAACTGGGAATTACTGGACAGGCAGTCAGCACGATTGTACGAAGATTTGTATGTATTAGAAATTTTATTGAACTGCTGGAACAAGAAAAGATACTGGCGATTCATGCAACTGTCGCAGAAGTAAAAAAGTATGCAGACGGCTTGCGAGAACGGGGAATACAGGCAAAGGGATTTAATGAAAGAATTTTCGGTATCGGTCATTTTTATAAATTCATGGAAGTTAAACAGTATATTACAAGAATGCCATTCCGAATTGAATATTTCCAACAAAAAGAAGTAATAGTACATCATGATCGTAGCGTTGAGGAAACAGTATATATGGAAATTTTGAAAAAATTATATCTTTTTCCAGAGCGATTACGATGTATGTTCCTACATCTGTGGTGTCTAGGATTACGGGCGAGTGAAGTGTGTACATTGAAAGGAAATGCTTATTATCAGCAGGGCGAGGATTATTGGATTCAGGTGTATCAGGTCAAAATGAAGAATTATAAAAGGATTCCAATCCCACAGGCACTTTATCAGATTATGAAAGTATACTTGAAAAAACATGAAATTCAGCCTGAAGAATTCATTTTTAAAAACAGCAGAGGTGGTGCTTGTCTATATGGTACATTCCGAACTCAGATGATAGAAGCGTGCCGGGAAAATAAGATTGCAAATGGAGAATATTTATTTCAATCACACGATTATCGACATACAGTAGCAACTATGTTTTATGACAGTCATGTATCACTGCAAAGTATCAGGGATTATCTTGGACATACTTATGAAGAGATGACAAGACAGTATATTGATTATATGCCGCAAAGGATTGCAAAAGCAAATGATGAGTTCTTTGAAATGCAAGGAAGTAGTTTAGCATCATGGCTAAAGAAAGAGGAAAAAGATGGAAAATGATATTATATACTTCAGCGATTTCCCCAATTTACAAGAAACAGGGACACGTAAGGATAATGGAAAATTTGATTTAACGTTGCTTCCAACGCAAGAATTAAAGGAAGAGTTTCGAGGTTATATTATGTATCGCTGCAAAAACGGAACGTTTAGAGCATTGATTCAGGATCGAACAGCTTATAATCATATTGCAAAGTTTTTGAACAGCAGAATAAATCGGAGAATCAAAAGCCTTGGAGATAGAAATCCAGAAAAATGGATATCACTTTTAAAAGGCTGGATGTTAGAACAGGGAATAACTATTGTAAAAGAAAAGAAGAGTGTGTATGGTACAGTAAGCTATGGCGAAGCAGTGACGATATTATATTTCAGAAACGTACTGAAATTTTTAGGGCCAGAAGATTTACGGGATGAGATAGAAAAAGATGTTTGGGAACTAAAAAATCTGGATATTAAAATCAGATCCAATCCAATTTATAATGTAAAAACACTGGATTTCAGAAAAATATATCAGCCAGATATCAGGGAAGAATGTAAGAAAGCTGTTTATATGAATCTGCAGTATGAAGCAATAGGAACTGTACAGGGAGAATTGACAATAATGAGGATATTCTCAGAATATCTCCAAAAAGAGTATTCCAAAATAAAAAGCTGCAGTGAAATAGACAGAGAAGTGTTGGAAGAATTTTTGATACATCTGTCAACAAAAGATACTTCCCATAGTGCGAATAGTTCTTATGTAATTTCATTAAGACGACAGTTAGAGACAATCGGAAAAATTTACAGCTATGAAAGATTGGAGCATTTATTTATTAATACGGATATTCCACCGGAAGTAAATGCAGAATTTAGAGTGTATTCTGATGATGAAATGAAACGACTGAATGCGGAAATTACACAGATGGATGTACAGATTGCAAGATGTCTTCTGATACATCAGATGCTTGGAACTAGGATATCAGATACCCTTACACTGAGACCAGATTGTCTGACGAGAGAAAATGGCCAAGATATGATTGAAATATATCAAGTTAAAACTAAAAGATATAAAAAACCGATCAGTAAAGAACTTGCAAAACTGTTACAGAGTTCTATTGAATATACACAGGAAAAGTTCGGTGATACAGAATACATATTTGTTAATGAAAAAGAACCTGACCGCCCGATGCAGTATATGGCTATAAAAACAAAAGTCATGTCCATGATACAGGAAAAGCAGTTGAAAGATGATCATGGCGAATTATTCGGGTTTGGAACGCACATGTTCCGGCACTACTATGGCGTCAAACTTACAGAAATGCATCTGGATGACTGGACGATAGCGAGACTATTGGGGCATAAAAGACTGAATAATGTACAGCATTACCGGAAAATGAGCAATCAAAGAATGGCAGACGAAACCAGAGAAGTAAGACAGAGGATGAGTGACATCATATATATGAGTCTGGCAAGATGGGGTGAAGAATATGAGCAAATACGACAAGATGATTGAGGAAAATCAGAGAAAAAGTAAAGAGAAAATTGAACTGGCATTGCAAGCAATACAAGATATGCTGGCAAATAAAGAACGTATCAGCGTTCCAAAGCTGATGAAGAAAACTGGATTGTCGAGAGGATTCTTTTATAAAAATCCAACCGTCCGGGATACATTGAACCAAGCAGTAGAGCAACAGGCCGGAATGATAGATCCAAGAAGAGAAATTCTGAACATGGCGATGGAAAAACAGATTGAACTGTTGAACCAGAAGGTGGCAGCTCTGAGCAGAGAAAATAAGGAACTGAAGAGAAAGAACGAAAAGTTACAGAAGGCATTACGGAAACAGGATTTGAATTTTATTAAGAACTTATAACATTGAAAATAATAAGATGGAAGAGATGTGTGCAGACACATCTTTTCATCGTTGAGGATAAAATATATAGAATGAGAATGGGATTGTTTTATGGTATACTAAAAGTGAAATGCTAACTTTGATATGAGGTATAAAACAATATGACAGAAATACAAATTAAAAATTTAATTAAAGAATATGAAAAAGAATATATTGAGTTTATGGAAATTGAGAAATTACCACAGTATAAGATAGATTTTTTTGAAATTAATGTTGAGGAAAGCGATGCAGCAGGATTCGCTTCAGCCGCCCAAGCTTACTATAATACGAAAACAGATGAACATATATTAAGGATATGCAAAAGTTCGGAAATACCAAGGTATATTGTGTTTCATGAATTTACGCATATTTTAGATACGGAAATGTATGCAAAGCAAGATTCTTGGAAATATATGGCTTTGTCTGGTTATACAGAATATCATGCAGCACAAGTTGAATTGATGATAATGTTAGGAGCAGATAGTATACAAACTCAAGATTTTTCATTTACAGTTGATGTTGAAATAGGTAATAGTACAGTTAGGAATTACCTAAACTCAAGACATCAATTAGTAGTGAATATGATGAATAGAACAGATTTTCCAAGAGATATTGAAGCATTAAAAACAACGGTAGGTGTGCTATATAATTATTTTGGAGTGCGTTCTATATGTAAAATGTATGCGAAAGATTATACTGAAGAAGTGGATAACACAATTATTATTCAGAAACTTTCAAAAGTATTATTTGAAGAGATAAATAGCTTTATGGTTGGATGGTTTAATGAAGCACAAGTAGAGCTGAGCTTTGTGTCATATATGAAAATAATGTGGCCTATGCTTCAAAGCTATTTTGGAAAAGAATGAAAGATAGTAACAGTAAACACAGTTTGGTATACCGTTAAACCCAGTAAAATCAACGCATGAGGGGAACTGGCTACATTTTAACTTGTTATCTGGTGGTCAAACTACAGTCGCTAACTTATTCTACAATATGAGTAAACGTACTGTTGGACTAGTTGGTTTATGGGATTGTGTAGCTTTTGATGAAGTGGCTGGTATTAAGTTTAAAGATAAAGATGGTATTCAAATCATGAAGGATTATATGGCATCTGGATCTTTTGCGCGTGGCAAAGAAGAAAAGGCTGCCAGTGCATCTATGGTATTTGTAGGTAATATTAATCAAAGTGTAGATGTGTTATTGAAAACATCTTCATTATTTGATCCATTCCCACCTGAAATGGCTACAGATACTGCTTTCTTAGATCGTATTCATTGTTACTTACCTGGATGGGAAGTACCTAAATTTAGACCTGAACATTTTACGGATGACTATGGTTTTATTACGGATTATTTTGCAGAATTTATACGTGAACTAAGAAAATCGCAGGAAAGTGATGCGTTAGACAAGTATTTTAAATTGGGTAAAAACTTAAACCAAAGAGATACCATTGCGGTAAGAAAGACGGTTTCTGGACTTGTTAAGTTACTATATCCTGATGGAGAATATTCAAAGGATGAATTGGAAGAAATTCTTCGTTTAGCTTTGGAAATGAGAAGACGTGTTAAGGAACAATTGAAGAAAATTGGTGGTATGGAATTCTATGATGTCAATTTCTCTTATATTGATAATGAAACGTTTGAAGAAAAATATGTTTCTGTACCAGAACAAGGATCGAGTACATTGATTCCGGAAGGAATGTGTAATCCAGGACAAGTATATACAGTATCTACTGGTAAATCAGGAATGATTGGTTTATTTAGATTGGAATCTCAATTGCTTCCTGGAAGTGGCAAATTTACATGTAATGGATTAGGAAGTGATAGAGAAGCTAGAGAGAGTACGCAAAATGCATTTAATTATTTAAAAGCAAATGGAAATCGTATTAGTCAATCTATTAGTACAACAACAAAAGACTATATTATTCAATATCAAGATTTACAGGGTATTGGAATGACAAGCACATTATCACTACCAACATTAATAGCATTATGTTCAATAGCTATTCAAAAGCCAACCGTAAGTTCATTAGCTGTACTTGGTGACATTAGTGTAAGTGGTACTGTATCAAAGGTAGAAAACTTGGCAAATACTTTACAAGTTTGTTTAGATTCTGGTGCAAAGAAAGTACTATTACCAATCACTTCAGCAGTAGATTTAGGAAGTGTACCACCAGAACTTGTTGGATGTTTTAACTTAATATTTTTTAATAATGCAGAGGACGCAGTGTTTAAAGCGTTAGGGGTAGAATAAAGATGAATGAAAATGAAAAGTATATCGCATATACTAGAGCTTTAAATACATTATTTGTTTGTCAAAGTGACGTGGCGCAAATAAAATTGGAGGATAAATAAATGGAAGAGATTATTAAAAAATCAGATATGGATTTAACAAGTCCGATTATTAATGATGCGGTTTCACCGTATGATCCATTATATCCAATGACGTTGTTATCGGATGGAATGAAACTTAGTTTTGAGGATGCGAAAAGTGCGGCAAAAGAAATATATAATGCAGTAACTAAAAATGCGTCTACTGGGACTCAACTGAGTAAACTTCATGAAACGACTCGTTATGTTGTTGATATGTCTGAGCAAACAATGCGTGACATAGATAAAGGGAAAATTAGGTTGTCAATGAGTAAAGATGGCACAAAAACATATGCGCAGATGTTAGATGAAAATGGACATTTTGGAACAAAATTTCCTATTCGTAAAGAAGACATTACAGGTATCGATCCAGTTCAGTTGACTATGGCTTTACAAATGAAAGCTATGCAAGAACAACTTCAAGATATTGCTGATCAGATCCAGTTTATTGATCATAATGTCAAGGAAGTATTACAAGGACAACAAAATGATCGAATAGCAGAATACTATAGTGGCGCTTTATTTAGAAGCTAGAAATATTCTAGATGTAGAATTAAGAAAAAATTTGGTTTCTCAAGCTTTGAGATCATTATCAGATTCTTCTTTCAAGATACGTTTAAATATGCAGATGGATATGAATTATTTGATGAATGGGGAGTATAAATTTGCGAAGGGAAAAAGAGTGGAGTTAATTGACCAGAAAATGGACTCTATTAATAAATCATTTGCGATTATTCATCAAACAGCATTATTGAAAGCTGGCATCTATTGTAATGAAAAAGAATATGGTTCTATGGCAACGTGTTTAGATGAATATTCAAATTTTATTTCTAGTAATATTACGAATAATGCTCAATATCTAAGTCAATTTGAACATAGTGATAATGGCACGGAACAAGGTACTTGGAAAACGAGAGCGCAATTAAAATTTGATACAAGTAGTTTGAAACAGTTAGAACAAAAAGAAAGAGTTCTTTATTTAAGTGTTTCTTCAGACGAGGAGTAAAAGTATGGCTAAAGCATTAAAAGGTTGTATTAACGAAAATTGTATTGCATATGAAAAGAAAATGCATTTTAAAGATTCAGATATGTTTTGTCCAAAGTGCGGTCAACCACTTTATTATGTTTGTAAAAGATGTGGTATGCAGTTACCGGATGATACAAGGAAATATTGTATTCGTTGTGAGAATGAAATAAAAGATCAACGTGATGAATGGGGTAAAACTTTTTTAAATGGTGTTAGTCAAGGTGTGTCAAAAGCAGGTAAAGCTATAAGCGATGGAAGTAAACAAGCTGTTAGGTTAGTAGAAGATACTACAAATGATTTAAAAGATAAAACAGGAAAGATTGCAGAAGCAATTGATAATCGACAGTTTAAACTTCCTGAAGAATATAAAAAGAGTTTGAAACATATTAAGAAAAAGGATTTATTTTTACCAATGAAAAATACTCAATTATATTCTATTAATACGGAAGGAACATCAGCTACAATTCTTCTTGCAGATGTAGATGAGAAATATGCAATGGATTTTGATGATTCTCAAAAAGTAATAGATTCTTTACATAAGGATATTCAATCAAATTCGAATTTTGGATTGATTGAAGTTAAAAATGGTTTAACTCAAAAAGCCAATCGATTTATTTATTCCATCAGAAAAATGTCTAAATTAGATGATGGAATACCACAAGGTGTAAATTATTTAATTAACATTAATGTTGAATTTAATGGAAAAATTAAATTCGTGCAAGGATCATTTGAAGAATCCGGTATGACGGGTATGAGAGATAGTTTAGTGTTTAGTCAATTTACCGCATTATGTAAAAGTATGGATGAAGCAATAGAAAAATGGAATGAGGATCCATATGATTCAAACTTCAAAGATGGATTTTTGATGAATAGATCGGAGACTGAAAAGTTTGATGAATCATTCCCAGACCATCCATTAACACATTGTAGAAAATTGGTTGAATATATAATCACCAATAATTAATGGAATGTTCTTTTGTCTATCTATTCACACATAACTTTCAAAATGCACAATTTTAAGTATGTTAAAGAAGAATTGTATTACGATTGATGAAGTAACTATGAGATGACATTAATTTTAGGAAGTATTTTTGTGATTGCATTCATTACAGAAATATATGACATCATATACCTTTTAAAAGTTAGCTGTTATGATATGGATTATATTTGATACGGTAAATTTTACAAAAGATATTAAGGAGTTATTATGTATACAATATTATTTCCATCGGATTATTTTAATCGAAATAAAATCGATGCTGAATTAGAACAAGAATATGAGGCTGCTATTAAAGCAGGATTTGATGTAATGCTGTTTGATTATTCTTCTTGGTTTGAATCTAAAAAACTCGTGTTGAATCAAAATGTTGATTGTGATCTTGTTTTATATCGAGGTTGGATGATGAAGCCAGAATTGTATTGTGAGTTTGAAAAGCAATTAAAGGGTTTAGGATATTATCTAATTGTTGATTCTAGTTCTTATAAAAGACTGCATGAATTTGTAAATGTATATCCAATTATACGAAATGATACAGCACCAATTATGAAATTTCCTTTACATACAAGAATTGATGTTGAGTTTATTAAAAGTACATTTGGTCGTTTTATGGTAAAAGATTACGTTAAATCTGTAAAGGGAAGTGATTTTCCAGCATATTTTGATTCAACTATTACACAAGCTGAATTTGATGGTTGGATGGAAAAATTTTATCAATATCGTGGTGATTTATTAACGGGTGGTATTTGTATCAAGAAATATTTGGATCTTAAAAAGTATGATAGTCATACAAATGAATATCGAGTTTTCTATTATTTCAATGAACCAATGATATTAATGAAGAACTCAAATCAAAGTGATACTTGTTGTAAACCAACAATTGAATTGATTAATAAATATAAAATATTAGATAGTCCATTCTTTACACTTGATTTTGCACAATTAGAAGATGATTCATGGATCATCATTGAGTCTGGAGATGGTCAAGTGTCTGGAATTACAGATTCAAGTCAAACTGAAATATTTTATAGAATGTTAAAAGAAAAAAACTAACCCCAGGAGCAAAGGCATCTCGAAATACATCTTACTGGCACAGCCAGCCCAGCTTTATCCATCACAAGTTAGTTTATCTATGTTTGATACTATATATTTTAAAAAAATCTAGAATAAAAAGAAGATGATAATATGTTAGGAGCTATTATTGGTGATATTGAAGAAGCAGCTTATGCTTACTTGGATGAGCATTAAAAGATGTATTAAGAAGATGGAAGAAATATATGAGAGGTGACGAAACATGGATGAAGTAGTTGAATTATTATCTGATATTTTATCTGAGTTAAGAGATATGAATGAAAAAATCGATGAGCTTATAGAATATCATAGTGGAGATTGTGAAAGAAATGATGTGTTAGAGGAACTAAAAGGAATTAGTTATAATACTCAAAATAATAATGTGATTTCAGATATTTATAATGTAGTAACAGAAATTCAGGGTGATACTACTTATAATGATAAAATAGAAGAAGTTTGTAATAAACTTGATGATATTGATGATAGTATTAATAATTTAGGCTAGATTTTGTGGTATCATATAAGTAATGATATATCTTTCCAAATCAGTATTAATTATAGAATATGGCATTGTCTGATTTGAGATGATGCCTTTTATTTTGTGGGGTTGGGTTATGCAGGATTTTAAGTTACTTACTAGACAATTGTTAGAAACATATCTAGGATCGAATACGTTGAGCAAAGTTGAAATTCAGGATTTTTTGGATTCGAATGCGAGTATTATTGGTACGGGAAAACAAGAATTCTTTAAAAATATTGAGCACTTTTTAAATTCTTTCAAATTTGATGTGGAGAAAAGAAAGAATATTCATTTTGAATTTAAAGATTTAGAAATAGAAGAAAATATTGTGGATGATCAATGTGTATTTGTGTATGGATCTGTTCAAATTTATGGTCTTTATGATAAAGAAGTTCCAATTATGCATTTGGATTCTCGCTTTACTGTTGTTTATGGTGTTAGGGATGGAAAATGGAAGGTGCTTCATATTCATCATTCGATTCCAGATAAAGAACAATTGGAAGATGAAGAGTTTCCAATTACTTTAGGTAAGCAGGTGCAACAGGCTCGACATGAAGTTGAGGCATTATCGGCTGGGTATTCCTATATTTGTTTGATTAATCTAGAGACAGGTGATGTGGAATTGATTAAAGGAAATAATATTCCCGGCTTAAACGGGCGCTATACTCAGATAGATCATAATATATTATTAGAGCAAGTAAATCGTTTGATTACCGAACCATTTAGGCAGAGTAGTGTTGAGTTTTATGATAGTACGACCATCGCAAAACGTCTTGAAGGAAAGAATTCCTTATTCCATACTTGTGAAAGGACAGATGGAACTTGGATTCTTTCGATGATTGTACCTCAAAAATATGATGAGAATGGTCGTGTTGTGAGTGTATTACTTGCCAATCGTGATTTTACGGAAGAAAAGAAGCGTGAGTTAGAACAGGAAGAGGCTTTACGCCAAGAAAAGATCAAGGTTGAAAAGGCCAATGAGGCCAAGTCCATATTCTTATTTAATATGTCACATGATATTCGTACACCGATGAATGCGATTTTGGGATATTCACAATTAATGAAGAAAGAATTAACAAATCCTAAACTCGTTCATTATCAAGAAATGATTGAACAATCGAGTCAATTATTACTTTCAATTATTAATAATGTATTGGATATGGCTCGTGTTGAAAGTGGTAAGATGGAATTGGATGAAAATTATGAAGTAGTGGGGAATATTACTCAACTTGTTTGTGGTGCATTTGCGGCGGAAGCTTCAAAAAAGAATATTGAATTAAACAAAATTGTGAATGTCGATCACAAACATATTATTACCGATTCTACAAAAATGCAGGAAATTCTATCCAATCTAATCAGTAATGCGATCAAATACACATCTGCTGGTGGTAAGGTAACAATCGATACAAGAGAACTTCCTTACGATAAAGAAGGCTATACTTTAATTCAAACAAAAGTATCGGATACAGGTATTGGAATGAGTGAAGAATTCTTGCCATCTTTATTTGAATTATTTACACGTGAAAGAAATACGACTCTATCTAAAATTCCAGGTACTGGACTTGGTATGGCTATTGTCAAAAACCTTGTGGACTTAATGAATGGTAGTATTGAAGTAGAGAGTGAACTTGGTAAGGGTAGTACTTTTACGATTACCATTCCACATAAGATTGCGAATAAAGATTATACTAATAGAAATATTGAATCTTCCCATGAGCTTGATATTGATTTTAAGGGTAAAAGAATTTTATTGGCCGAAGATAATGAATTAAATGCTGAAATCACAACTACAATTCTTAGTGAAATGGGTTTTGAAGTTAAAGCTGTAGAAGACGGAATCCTTTGTGTGAATGAAATGCAACATCAACCAGCCAACACATACGATTTGATTTTAATGGATATTCAAATGCCAAATATGGATGGCTATAAGGCAACAGATTGTATTCGACATCTTTCACAACCTGAAAAGGCCAATATTCCAATTATAGCTATGTCTGCCAATGCGTTTGAGGAAGATAAGAAAAAAGCATTTGATGTAAAGATGAATGATTATATAACGAAGCCAATTGACTTTCAAAAGATGGAAGAAGTATTAAAACATATATTGAGTAAGAAGGATCCTCTTAGTTGAGGATTCTTTTATCTTATGTTGTGTAAATGATTGATTTTG
>ENA-OOZG01001680-OOZG01001680.1-human-gut-metagenome-genome-assembly--contig:-NODE-1680-length-15165-cov-2.891595_pt1 | contig 15165 bp, 16 predicted proteins | sample MGYA00241706_ERZ501384 | MGnify/ENA primary metagenome ERZ501384 (study PRJEB25962, sample SAMEA2042742) | human gut metagenome | biome: human gut; feature: human-associated habitat; material: faeces... | reverse complement strand
ATCGTAACGGCTTACAGGTCGATGACCAGCTCCACCGGGCAGTGGTCGGAGCCAAACACCTCGTTGTGGATCTCGGCAGCGGTCACCTTGTCGGCGATGCGGTTTGAAACGATGAAATAATCAATGCGCCAGCCCGCGTTCTTCTCCCGGGCGTGGAAGCGGTAGCTCCACCAGCTGTACTTCACCTCGTCCGGGTGCAGCACACGGAAGCTGTCGGCAAAGCCGGCATCCAGCAGCTCGGTCATTTTTCCGCGTTCCTGATCGGTGAAGCCTGCGCTCATGCGGTTGGTCTTTGCATTTTTGATGTCGATCTCCGTATGGGCCACATTCAGGTCCCCGCACAGGATCACCGGCTTTTTCGCATCCAGCGCCAGCAGATAGGCGCGGAAGGCGTTCTCCCATTCCATGCGGTAGTCCAGACGCTTCAGCCCGTCCTGACTGTTGGGGGTATAGCAGCACACCAGATAGAAGTCCGGGTACTCCGCCGTGATGAGCCGACCTTCGTGGTCGTGCGCGTCAAGGCCCAGCCCATATTGGACGGAAAGCGGGGCCTGTTTCGTCAGAATCGCCGTGCCGGAATAGCCCTTTTTCTCGGCGGAATAAAAATAGCGGTGATAGCCGTCCAGCTCGAAGACGGCCTGCTCCGGCTGGAGCTTCGTCTCCTGCAGGCAGAGGATGTCCGGCTGTTCCTCGTTGACATATTCCAGAAAGCCCTTGGTCAGACACGACCGCAGACCGTTGACGTTCCAGACAGTGATCCGGACGACGATGTGGACGACGGCCACACGGGGATTGCGCTGACCATCACGATCACAGCCAAAACCGCCGAACAAATGCGGATGGAATACAGCTTTACCAAATACCAGAACGACGCGCTGGACATTCTGCTCGAAAATCTCGGCAGCTTGAATATTCCCATGGGTTCGCTGACCATTTCGCAGGAGGACGCGATCGAGTTGCTTGAAAATCTCCCGGATGATCTTGACCCGGCACGAAAGGCCGTCGTGGAAACGGCAGTACAGCTTGTCGGGCGCGTGTCGTACTTTTGGGGAGGAAAATCTCTGACGCTCGGCTGGGATGATCGTTGGGGAACGCCGATGGAGGTCACAGCAGCAGGCAGCGGCTCCACCGGCACAATACGTCCGTTCGGGCTGGATTGCAGTGGATTCGTCGATTGGACGTTCTACAACGCAACAAACGGCAGCTACTATCCGGGGCGCGGCGGCGGAGCTGCTACGCAACACAGCTATTGCATAAACATCTCATGGAGCGACGCGCAGCCGGGCGACCTCGTATTTTACCCGGCAGACGTACACGTTGGTATCGTCGGCGGCAGGGACACGGACGGCAACCTCCTGATCGTCCATTGCAGCGGCGGCGCGAATGGCGTTGTTATCACCGGCTCGGCAGGCTTCACAAGCGTTGCAAGGCCGGACTGCTTTGCAAATGAATCGTGAAGGCTATGGATGCAGTGATATAGTTCCCTTAGAGTAGACGCTTAAAAAACAAAATTCTCGAGACGACGCCAAGGGGACTATTATTACGCAAAGGACAAGACACACAATCAAGCAATACAGTCCAGAATTGAAAATAGCGGTGTAGAAGCGTATCTTTCAAAAAGGGCAGCATGAGAGTGCTCTCCAAATAGTACGGTTTTCCCGGAAAAAGCCGTGTGGAAGAGTGCTATATTGGTCATAAAAAGTCCAGGCGACGCAGAGCTGCAAGAGGAACGCTTTATATGCTCAAGGGAAAGATAACAACGTAGCAGGAGCGGACAGCGGTTGTTGCCTTCTGTCCGGAGCATGGCAAAGCGCCGTATTTTTCTAGTGCTGCTTGTCGAATACGACTGCCGAATGTTGCAATTCTCAATAGCGGTTTCGTACCATGGGTTGGGCAGTGTCGGTCTGGTATATCATGTTCCCTGTTCTTTCAAATAAAGTTCAACCCGATTTGCAATCAAAGCCGCCGCCTCGGTTTCAGATCGCTGTCCATCAAAATAGAATTCGGCTTCATCGCAGATAATAGAAAGCAGTTCTTCATCATTGTTTTCACGCAGACAAATGCGCCCAACAGCAGAACGCAGATCCTCAGCCGCACACTCTTGAAGTGGATCGGAAACCTCTTGCATGGCGGCATCGATTTGCACCTGCAGCGCAGAATAGCGCAAAGGCAGGGCATCTGCAATTTGGCTCTGGTATTCACTGGATATGAGATAACGCAGGAACTCCATCGCTTCATCACTATACGCAGATGCAGCCATTGCAGCGATTTGCGCATAGGGCTGGAATGAAAACCCTTGCTCATAGGCAGTCTGTAGGTAGACAAATGGACTTCCCTCAAATCGGGTAATCATAGCTTGCAGCGCACTGCATTTTGCAACATCTGTGATCCGTTCATAATGGATCGCCGGCAGATTCTCTGCCTGGACAACTGCTTTGCATGTACGAAGCAACCGTAAAAAGTCCTCCTGTTCAAAACGTGTTTCACCTGTTTCGCTGTCGATATAACGATCAAGGGTCATTTCGCACACACGCCGCAGGAAATCCGCCGGTTGATAATCCGGAATACAGGCAGCATTTCGGGTCAGGAGTTCTTCTACGTTTTGCGAAAATGACACGCCAAACTGATCCTCGCATCCGAAGAAGCACGAAAACGAATAAGCCGGAACAACACTATACACCGCATCATTGACAGCGCAGGCTTCCACAATGCCGTTAACAAATGCTGTCCGATCGGAAAGCAAATCCGATACATCCATAAAAATCCCTTGACGGGCAAGGCTGTTATACTGTATACGTGAAAGTACCCGACAATCCAAAAGTTCCGGCGCGTGTCCTGGCGTAAGAAGATCTGTGATTAGCGTGAGCATCGCTTGTTCGCGTGTTTCACCGCGCATAGCATAGTCTTCCAGTACAACTTGTACTTGCTCGTGACTGTCATTGTAGGTTTGAACACATTGACGCAACAAAACGTCATTGCTGTCATCTGTTGTCAGCGTAGCAAGTTTCAGTATCACACGCGATGTCTGCACGTCATTTCCGACTGTAAGTAGCTTCGTCTTTTTCGCACACACAGCAATCTCTCTGTCGCTGATAACTGCCACCGCATGCGGCTCCGACACATTTTGCGCCTGCCATGAAAAAACTTTTTCAATCGTCTGCGCATTGTAGTCGATGCGATAGAGCGCGTAGACCGTAGCAAGGTAAAATGATCCGTCTGCTCCCTGCGCGAGTTGTGCATAGGTCGTACCGGATGGTAACGGCACACCGGTCAGTACAGTCTGTGAGGTCTCTTTTCTCTCGAAGTCAATCACCGACAGCGCATAGCAATCATGCACTTCATCTCGCGTAAGACCAAAGAGCATATTTTGATACCAGAGGACAGATTCTAAAACTGTATTATCAATCGTTTGAAGCACACTTCCGTCTTCCCCGACCTGTAGAAGTGCGCCATCCGTTAAAATGAAGAACGCTCCCGATTTGTCTGTTGTTGCCTGAATGAGTTTTGTATCCGGTAAGGTGAAGCGAACGTCACCGTCGGTTGTCATTGCCCAGAGACCATCCCTGTCCTCGCCAAACACAAGCAAGTCTTTATCTGTCAATACAAGCGCGTGTGCGCGTGAGCCTTTAGGAAGAGAAAGCTGTACTTCCTGCGTTCTCTCACCATCCGTATCTGTCCAAAGCAGCCATCCATTTTCGCGCAGGAAAACATACTGATCCTCCTGCACAATGCAGTCGATGAATCTCTCGTCCAGTGTCAGGGAAGAGAGTGCCATTTCCTCTGGCGCGGAACACTGTGTAAACGTCGATATGCCATCTTGCTTTGTGCAGCCGGAAAAAGCCAGGACGGATATGGCAAGCACAAGAAGAAAAAGCGCTTTTTTGATATCGTTCATTGTAATTTCTCCTTCAAGCTGTTTGGAAGTATTCTGCCAGTGTTCTTTCTTTCATTCACAAGTAACACTAGAAGAATCAGTATTGCATTTAATAAGATGCTCAATGCAATTCCTTGCCAAACAGTAGGGATTTGCTGTATACACGTGGGAACATATGTCGATAACGTTGACCATGAAACGGGAGAAAAATATACAAAATATGGCCACGCGAAGTCTGTTACCTGATATGACCAAAACAGAGTGACATTTGCTGCTATTACTCCGGCTCCATTATAAAAGCACGAATCACCTATAAGGATCAGTAATCCAATAAATGTACCAATAAGCCATTGTAAAGCGAAAGCTACGAGCATAACCTTTGCTGGGGGAAATAATGATACAACATTACTGTTAATCGAGATGATTCCATGAATAGCGCCATACCCATTTTTTGCTAGTTTCAGAATAACAGGATTCCAGTCAGCATCAAAGCTTATGTAACCAATAATTGGAATTATTGAAAGGACAATGCAAATAAGGCTATAGAAAAGGGTCAAAAGTGCTATTGAAATGGTTTGAACCAGTACCCCATCTCTATAATCGTGAAGCTCCAAGAAACTGACTTGAAAGTCCGATACCCATAATATCAAACCGAAGAATATAAACATCTGATACTTTGAATCGGCTGAAAATGTAGCAACAACCCAAGCAGAAACTGATCCATGCACAATGGCATATTCTTTAATTGGATATTCCAAGTACACAAACAATGCCATCAGTAAAAGGATCACAATACAGTTTTTCTTTTGCATTATATGCTTGTGTATTGCGCTTTTTATTAACATAATACTATCTATTGTCATTTTTTTCTCTCTTACTAAAGAATAATATAAAGAGTATTGCTATCCCGCTTAAGCCAATGAAAAGAATAAGGCTGATCAGAATAGACTGTATATCATTTCCCGGAATGCAAACTCCATGATAAATATTGTAAAAACTAAACGCGGTTCGAGAGGATGAAAACGCCGTTACTAAAAAATAATACAGTGGTATCGGTGTCGCAACGAGTAGATTTCCACTTTTCAAGGAGGAGTTAAGAATCGTGCTAACAGATGAAAAAAATGATATTCTTGCGCTTTCAAGCAATAACTCCAATAGGAAGTAGCTGGCTCTGCTATGGGCAATAATTTCGGTATATTTTTGATATGTTTTGCCGTCAAATGTTGTGGTATTAAATGACATATCAATAACATTTGAGATGACAATAAACAAGAGTTCGCCAATGCATACAGACAATACCCCCATCAATAAGCATCGCATCTGCTGCTTAAAATCTATTCTTTCATCGCCCGAAATAATTATCTTGTTTTTTAGATTTGCCATCGGCAAAAGAGATATTGAAAGAATTACCAGCCCATAACTTGAATGCACATATTGATAGCATAGTATGGGGTCGTAGATTGTCTTTGCATCAATGCACAGCAGAGTTGCGCACAGTGAAAAAACAATGAAGGTAAAAACACATGGAATACTCAGACACGTTAATAGTGCGTTGCTTTCATGTCCTTTTATAGTCCCCATAGCTAAATAACCCCCATGCCGCTTTTCTTTTAGTGAAATCAATAAAATGGAAATTCTCTGTTCTACTAACACAACGATGTCTGGTAGCAAGTATCCCAGACATCGTTGTATCCTTGTTAATTAGGGATAAAAAACACCAGAACACTCAAGTGCTGTAATGCTGGACGAAGCAGGAATTTTCAGATTGAGTATATAAGTGTGACCGCTGATTGCTCTCCCGGAATTATAAGCGATATTTGTATACTGATGGGTTGAAGTGCTTGCCCAGTAGTAATAGGTCTTCCACGAAGCCGCTTCTTCTCGGTCCGTCTTATCATAGATTCTGACCGCCATGCCTGTTGTATTATATGGGTAGTCAGTTTTAGTGATGTAGACATCTGCTTTTCCAGTGTCGGATTTCTCTCCCTCTGCGATAATAGCAGATGTCTGGCGAATTGTTTTGTTTGTCCATGCTGCACCTTCGCTGCCTCTAGGGGTAATTGCTGCGGCAAGCGCAGTGGTAGCAAACAGCGAAACAACAATGAGCAAACACAGCAGAAGCATCATAGTTTTTTTCATTTGATTCACCTCGTCAAAAATATATAAATACGTACCAGTTACTTGCTTGAAATACGCATTTTATGCAGAGCTTCTGTTCGGAGTCTACCCCGGTGTACTTTGAATCTCTATAGCTCACAGGCTGTTTAACGTGTATCAGTTATTTTTCCTTTGTAAGTTCTTACAAATGCACTTTTTGTGAAATTACAAATCAATTCTACAATTTGACGTATTCTTTGAAAAGTTTGATGGCATTTTTAATATAAAGCAATAGGGCCAATGCTTTAGTTTAATTCTGAATAATTGACTGTACACATCTCCAATGCCAGCGTTGCTTTCCAATTTATATCATCTCCATTCAATTTCATTTTCTGATTCTAAAATTATATGGAAATCCAAATATGCTTCAACAAATCGCGCACGAATGATGGTTTTTTCGTCACGAAAGCAGAATTCTCGATGGCTGCACGGCGCAAAAAGTCTCCGCAAGACTGAGTCTTGCGGAGACTTTTTGAAGATCAGTGATAAAAACATATGTCAGCCGACATCTGTGAATATTGCAATCAGCTTTTGCAATATTTGAAGCTGCTGTTCAGATAGCTGTGGAGACCGGTTCGTGGGGCTGTGAAACTCTGAAATTAGTTCATCTAACAGTTCCGCTTGATATTCCGTCAGATTCTTCGCTGTATAGGCAGGTGTTTCCTCATTTCCGACCAGATAATCAATTGAGATTCCTAACGCCAGCGCAATGCTCTTTGACACATCAAGCGGCGGTAACTGTGCATTTGATTCATAGCTGCTTACAGCTGAAACACTCTTGTTTATGCGATCTGCAAGCATTTTCTGTGTTAAACCTCTTGATTTCCGTAATTTCTTTAGCCGCAAGCCAAAATCGTACATTGATACTCCCCACCACGCAGTTTTCTTTAGTCTACAACAATGGTATTCAGTATTTATGTACTTTGTGGTATAATAAATACAATTATACAGAAATTCCGGCATAGGAGGGTTGATTCAATGCCTGCAAACAGTATGATAAACTCAACGTTTCAAAAAATAGGAGTCTTTGGAAGAACACAAAGAGGGAACCGTATGCTTAGAATTTTACTTGCCGATGATGACCCAGTCTTTTTATCAAGGATGGAGCATCTTCTCATGCAATATGCTGCCCAGAGACAGCTCAACATCCAAATTGGATCGTATACACGTGACGATATAAGCAGCTTTATCCTACAGTCCTATGATCTTGCTTTTTTGGATATTGATTTTGGCAATCGTAGAGGAGCCGGTATCGATCTGGCCCGGCGGATTCGGCAGAAGAGGAATGACACAATCATCATCTTTGTCACAAGCTATGTTGAATATGCGCCTGAAGGATACGAACTGCGTGCGTTCCGATATCTTCTGAAAACAGATGTAGATACAAAACTGGAACTCTATTTCTCTCAGGCTGTAGAGCATTTTACAACCAAGCGCGAGGTCGTTTCCATTCAGAATAACGGCGAGATCATCAATTTGGCTGTCGATGATATTCTTTACCTTGAATCTGAAAAACACACGGTACATATCCATATGCTCTGCGGAAATTTTGACCAGTACAGCTGCTATTCATCCTTGCAGAGCTTTGAAAAAAAACTCCATCCGCTTGGCTTTTTGCGTATCCAGAAAAGCTATCTGGTAAATATGCGACATATCAAGAAACTCCAGTGCAGCGAAGTTATTCTGGAAAACGGATTAACGCTGCCCGTCAGCGGGAAAAACTACAGTGAGATCAAACGAGCATACTTGTTGTGGAAAGGAGCGCAGACATGGAATACATAATTAGTGCGCTGTGGCTCGCTCTGGAATGCGTGGCATTCTTCCTGTTTGCTTCAGCTTTCTTACCGTATCGGCACAATAGCAAGCGAACGCTTCTCACTGCACTGAGTATCTGTATTCTGTTTTTATTAAATCAAAGTCTTACATTACCGGCGCTTATGCGCAGACTGTGTGCGCTTACCTTTGGGCTTTGCCTGATAGCCTTTTTGTTTCAGGGTCGTTTGGAGCAGCGCATCTTCATCGGCTTGCTGGACTATATCTTAATAGCCGCGATGGATGCAATTGTCCTTTTTGGCGCGTCTACTGTTTTAAGAATCAGTTTGGACGAACTGGTTTGGAAAAAAGGAATGTATACCGTGCTGGTGACGGCAGGAAAAATTCTGTCCGTTTTCCTGGCGTGGCTTGTCACGCGGCTGCATCCGTTTCACAGGCTTCATCCATTACGTCCCAAATGGATGTTGTTTGTCAGTTTTTTCCCACTGACAAGTCTTTTTATGCTGATGGCGTTATTCCTGATTTGCAGAGATCAGCGGGAACTCACACAACCGGTGGCTTTTTTCTGTATCTTTCTCGGCATAGCCAATGTGGCGATCGTCTATGTTATTTCACTGATCGAGCGTGATACGGAGGTAAAACAGCAAATCAATATACTTTCTCAACAAATGGAGATTCAGACTGCCAGCATTCTCGCTCTGGACAAAGCGTACCGGCAGCAGCGGCAAACAACGCACGACTTTCAGAATCATCTGTGTACTATCTCGGATCTTCTTTCACAGAAATCCTATGAAGCCGCGGCAAAATACGTTCAAGAACTGAGTCAAACGCAAACAAGCCGAATTTTGATCGTCAATACGCATCATCCGATCATCGACGCTATCTTGAATCAGAAATATCAGACGGCGGTTGAGTCACAGATCGAAATGCAGTTTTGCATCAACGATCTTTCCGGTATCCAGTTATCCGCAAGTGAACTGGTTGTTCTGCTGTCGAACTTGCTGGACAACGCGATTGAGGCGTGCCGGCGCGTAGATACGGAACGTCTGATTCGATGCACAATACTGGGAAATGACAACTTCTTTCTCTCTATCCGGAATACCAGCCTTCCGGTCCGCATTACAGAACACGGTATTGCCACAACAAAAGCATCCGCAAGCGAACACGGCTATGGGCTTCCCAGTGTATGCCGTATCCTGGACGGTCTTCACGCAGAGTATGCATACAATTACGAAGACGGCTGGTTTCAGTTCACAACGGAAATCCCCGGCAAATAAGATAATAACCAAATAATAACCAACAGCCGTATGCTGGCTTGGAGAAGTGCAAAGGCATCTTCTCCGAGCCAGCGTTTTGTTATCCGAACAAAATTCCCTTTTCGTGCCGCAAAAACCTGCTTTGGTGTCGGAATCGTTGAAACGGACCGCGAAGGCAATATAATCGAATGTGTAAGGTGATGATGCAAATGGACATGATTGCGCGAATTACAGAATACTGTGTCCGAAAGGATATCATATCATCGAACGATGCGGAGTGGTTCTCTTATGGGCTTGTGCAGCGCAGTGAAAAGCTGATTACAATCTGCTTTTTATTCCCTCTGGGATGGCTGCTTTCCTCATTCTCTACGTCGCTTGCATTTTATTTGAGCTTTTTCCTGCTTCGGACCCGTGCAAATGGCTACCACGCAAAAACTTCTGCAGGCTGTCTGCTGTTTTCTGTTTGCAGCGAATGTGTGCTGTTTTTGCTGATATTGCCGTATTTGAAAAGCGCTACAAGCCTTTGGATTTTGGCTCTATCGACCATCACAATTTTTTGGCTTGCCCCTTACAATCATCCAAACCTTCACATGACGAAGGAAGAACTGGCAGCGTCCAGACATATGGCAAGGTTAACCGTGCTGATATTAGATATGGCACTGATTTTGAGCCTGAGTACAAAGTTCTATGCGTTTGCCAGCGGAATTGTACTCGGACTCGGCTTTACGGCCTTTTTACTGATAGTGGCACACGGAAAACAGAAATTTGAAAAAGGAGATATGTAGACAATGGAAAACAAGAAAATGAAGCATCTTGCAAAAACGCTTGCGAAGGATATGATCCGTCGCGATATGAAAAAATGGCCGCCCGATTGCTTTGGACTTGCCTATCAGCCGATGCGTCCCATGCAGCACAACGAGTTGGACAGCAAAACAGAAGCGGATAGGAGTCCAAAATATCCCAACACGTGATTTTCCACACCTTGTGGTGTGTAAAGTACATTTGCCAATCTTCTAAAAGAACCCGGTTGCATAAATTATGCAGCCGGGTTTTTTCATCTTCAGGCAACGGCTTCAAAATGACTTCCCATTGTATTTTGAAGCCTTTTCTTTTTATCTAACCATATAATCAGCGCAGATCATAGGATGGAAGGTATAATCGGAACAGTTTGCTCTCTGCTTTACTTTTGTTCGTCAAAGTTTGTCTAAGTAGGTCAAAGTTTGTCAAAAATCCTGAAAAGTATGTAAAAATGTATTATGCTTATATCAGCTCGAACGGGAAAGGAATGTATAATATGAAAGATGTTCAGAACGCTATATACTCCATCGTCGAGACACGCGGAAAAGAATGTTACTGCATTTTATGTCATGCGATTGACGTTGCAATCGATCATCAACCAAATATGCCGAAAATGCACTTCATCTGCAATGAAGTCCGCAAGCGGACAGGAAAGCGCACCAACGAAGCAGTTTCGCGGGCGTTAAACCGCGCAGCCAAAGACATTTGGCAAAACGGTCGCAGGCGAGAGCTGCGTGCATACTGGATTGAGGAACCACCCACTGCAAAGGAGCTGATTTCATTGATCTCAGCAAAGCTATGGGCAGACCGGCAGGGGTAACCGTGTTGAACATTATTTGAGTCCTAATCTGTCGAATTACGTCCCACGGTGAGACGTAATTCGTTCGCAATCTGAAACCTATGTGATTATGCGGCATGGCGTTTTCGTAAGACGGGCAGGTCTGTCCAGTCTGCGGGACAGCCGTCCGCAGCAATGTACCCGATTGCCATTCTGGAAAAGCGCATTGTTATGAATACGCTTTTGCGGGCTGACAATCCCGCTGACAACTGAATAGGGTCAACAGATACGTTTTGTATGTGCGAGCCAATGGGTGCGCGGGGATGCGCGGAATAGGAGGTGATACCGATTCCGTGCGGAGCGATAAACGCCTACACTGAGAGCGATTCATAGCTGAATCGTGCGACGACCGCATACAAAGAACAATGATACTTGCGTTAGCCATACGTCACAGAATGGAACGCCCCGCCATCAGCATGGAGGGAGGTAACAGCCTATGGAGCAGCCTTGCCCGCTGCCGTCTGCCTGACCTATGAGAAAAACAACATTTATTCTGGAGGTTCTTCTATGGACAAACAGACCGCAGAACCCAAGCCCAAAAAGCAGGAAGAAATCTTATCTCTTTGCGGTGCCGCAATCTCTGTAAAGTATGCAGAGCAAGATGATCCGCATATTACAGAAGCGCTGAAACGTTCGGTTTTCTCCTATGGATTTTATAATAACAGCTACAAAACTTGATAAAATATCTGAAATATGCTATAATTATACTATAAAATGTACCTTGAAAATCAAATAGCGAACAAGGACATACACACGTTTTCTCAGAATGGAGTGTATGTTATGGAACAAAAGAAACGAGTAAATTGTTTGTATCGTGTATCTACAATCGGTCAGGTTGAAAAAGATGATATTCCCATGCAGCGGCAATTCTGCCGGGAGTTCATCGCGTCACACCCTGACTGGGTTTTACAAAATGAGTTTTACGAGAAAGGCGTGTCCGGCTTCAAGAAATCTGCAAAAGAGCGTGACGCCATGCAGGAATTGCAGCAGGAAGCCGTTGCCGGGAGTTTCGATATTTTGCTTGTCTATATGTTTGACCGTCTCGGCCGCAGAGATGACGAAACGCCCTTTGTCGTAGAGTGGTTTGTCCGTAATGGCGTTGAAGTTTGGAGCGCCGTAGAAGGGCAGCAGCGGTTCGACAATCACGTTGACAAGCTGCTTAACTATATCCGTTACTGGCAGGCATCCGGCGAGAGCATCAAAACCTCCGTGCGTGTAAAAACCCGCATGGCACAGCTTACGAAGGACGGCTGCTTCACCGGCGGTATTGTGCCTTTTGGCTACAAACTCCAGAAACAGGGACGGATCAATAAGAAGAATCAAGAGGTCAATGATTTTGTAATCGACGAGGACGCCGCAGAAATCGTGCGTTTCATCTTTTACAAATATGTCAACGAAGGCTACGGCGCGCAGAGGATTTCCCACTACCTTTTGGAAAACGGGATTCGCCGCGCAGACGGTTCCATGATTCCGAATACAACGATCGTCCGCATGATAAAGAACAAGCTATACATGGGTGTAATTTCAAATGGAAACGCGGAATCAGAAATCATTCCGGAGCTTCAGATCGTGGACGAAGCGACCTTTCGACGAGCGCAGGAGTTAATGGAAAAACGTACAACGCACCATGCGGATACGCCGCTGAATCTGCGCGGCAGTTCTCTGTTGGTAGGGAACATCTTCTGCGGGCATTGTAAAAACCGGCTGACGCTGACGACCTCCGGCAAGAAGTATATCCGCAAAGATGGAACGGTGCGCAATCAGGTCAAAAGCCGTTATCAATGCCATTTTAAGGCCCGGCATCCTGACCTCTGCGACGGTCAATCCGGCTACGGCGTTATCAAGCTGGATGAAATTGTGGACGCTCTGGTGCGCTATCAGCTCTCCAGAATCCACGTTTCTGCCAAGGATAGTCTAATTGCCGAGCAGCACGAAAAGACCACAGCGTTTGCCAGAAGCCGCTACAAAATGTCTGCCATGCGGCTGGAGGAAAAGCAAAAGGAGCTTTCTGACTATGAGGCCGAAACGATCAACGTCATTCGCGGTAAAAGCCGCCTGAATGTTGACCTGCTGAACAGCCTTGTTGCAAAATGCAAAGAAGAAATCGCAGAGCTTTCGCAGGAGGTTGAAACGCAAAAAGCCGATATGGAGCGTCAAATGGAAAGCGCCGCACAGGAGCAGGCCGAATTTGAGAAGCTGGAAAGCTGGGCTGATCTTTACGACAACTGCACCTTTGAAGCGAAGAAGATGATCGTATCGCAGCTTATCAAGGCCGTCTATGTGTACCGGGATTACCGTTTGGAGGTTGAATTTCGTGTTTCCTTTGATGATTTCAGACGGCTTTGTGTGGGATGCGAACCGAATGGTGGCAGAATTGCGACTGTTGAGAGCGTCTGATTTTGAAAGATACAAAAAAGTTCGGAATCTTCTGCAAAAACCAGAAAATTCCGAACATTTTGGTGGACCTGAAGAGACTCGAACTCTCGACCTCTCGGATGCGAACCGAACGCTCTCCCGAATGGTTCAGATATATGCACCCAAAATTCTTGAAAAAATGTAGAGAAAACAAGAATATTGAGAAAACTTAGTGTTATGTCCTTTTCATACAAGACACTTTTTCGGCTGCCCCGCAGCAAGGAAAAGTGTCTTTTGTATTACGGTCATAATTTTGAGGATGCAACGCAAACGCCGGGCATAAGAGCCATACTCCAAAACACTACGCAATCAATTCCCGGATTCCCGTAATCCTGTTATATGGGCTTATTTTATATAAAATTCCGCATACCGAGGTGATTTCTCTGAAAACGCAAGTCAATTTCTCCTACTTTTATGGTGAAGAATCCGAGCAGTTCAGTTACTTCCGGATTCCAAGATTGTTGGTACGCAGCAAGAAATTCAAGACGCTCTCCACCGACGCGAAGCTGCTTTACGGCCTGATGCTTGATCGCATGGGGCTATCTGCCAAGCACGGCTGGTATGACGAGTTGGGGCGCGTCTACATCTACTACACACTCGACGAGATTCAGACTGACCTCATGTGCGGACACAACAAAGCAGTTCGGCTGCTGGCCGAGCTGGATACCGGAAAAGATGGTTTTGGCCTGATCGAGCGCGTGAAGCAGGGGCAAGGCCGTCCAGCAAAAATTTACGTCAAGAAATTCACCACGACTGACGTGCCAGATGATCCCCTCTCTGCGCCCATTTCAGACTTCCCGGATTCGGAAATCCAGACTTCCCAAAATCAAACTTCCAGACTTCCGCTTTTGGGAAGTCAAGACTTCCCAAAACAGGAAGCAAGTTATTTAGATAATATCTATCCTGATTTAAGCTATCCTGATCCATCTATCTATCCGGCGCAAGCGCCGCCGGATGGATACGACCGATTCGATTGCAGAAAGCGTCTCCGCGATAAATTGGACTATGATATTCTGGTCGCAGAGTACAACGAAGAATCCGTCAAATCCATCATCGAGCTGCTGACCGATACGCTCTGCACGGCAAAGCCCAGCGTCCGTATCGGCGGCGAGGAAATTCCCATTGCCGCCGTCCGTGAACGGCTTGGTCAGCTTGACCGTTTCCATATCACCTATGTGCTGGACTGTATGCAGAAAACCAGCACACCCATTCGTAACATCCGCGCATATCTGCTTGCCGCTCTGTATCAGGCGCCGACCACGATAGATTCTTACTATCGCGCTGCTGTCCGAGCGGATTGCGGCCGGTAAATCTGCGCGTTGTTTTTGCGTCCCAACTTGGGGCGCATTTTTTGTACCCATTTTTCGATGAAGGAGGAATACAATGCCCGAAGAAAAAGCAAACCTCAGCAAACAGCCAGCGCCGGAAAAGAAACCTGACGCTGCAAAGCTGCCAAACGCACCGCCCAAAACAGAGAAACCGCCGGATAAGACCGACAGCATGAAGCCCGCTTCTGCGGCTGAACCCCAAAAACCGGAGGATAAGTCCAGCACACCGCCGCCCGCAGAAGTCAAAAAAGCAGATGCGTCCGGCAAGGACAGCCGTAAGGACACTGTTCCGACAGGCGATGTGAAAAAGCCCGAAGCGTCGGTCAAGTCACCGCCCGCACCCGCCGAAGCAAAAAAGCCAGACGCACCAGCGAACACCCCCGGCAAGGTCAGCGGCAAGGATACCGCTCCTGTGAGCAGTGCAGAAAAGCCCGGCGCGGCAGCCAAGCCACCAGAGAAACCCGCTGCAAAGGTCATTCCTGAAGATAGCCCCAAAAAGCCAGACGGAAAAACCGACGCGGTCATCCCGCCAGCATCGGCCGAAGCGAAAAAGCCGGACGCACCAGCAAACGCCCCCGGCAAGGTCAGCAGCAAGGATACCGCTCCTGTGAGCGGCGCAGAAAAGACCGGTGCGGTAGCCAAGCCGCCGGAGAAACCCGCCGCAAAGGTTATTCCTGAAAATGGCCCCAAAAAGCCAGAAGAAAAAAACAGCGCGGCTATCCCACC
>ENA-OOZG01001676-OOZG01001676.1-human-gut-metagenome-genome-assembly--contig:-NODE-1676-length-15185-cov-2.068473_pt1 | contig 15185 bp, 14 predicted proteins | sample MGYA00241706_ERZ501384 | MGnify/ENA primary metagenome ERZ501384 (study PRJEB25962, sample SAMEA2042742) | human gut metagenome | biome: human gut; feature: human-associated habitat; material: faeces... | reverse complement strand
AGGATCACCGCTGTTGTCTCCGGATACTGCCCGGTCTGCTCCCGGTAGCGTTCCAGAGAAAGCTGTGCCGCCCTTGCCCCGCGCTCATAAGCAGTTCTGGTTGGCACCAGGCGCGGATCAAACTGTACCAGATTCCGTCCTGTCGGCAGAATATCCGGATTTTTCATCACATCCCCTGCCGTACCTGCAGACAGATAACCACCATCCAGTGCATGGAACAATCCCTGTACTTCTTCTTCGTTGATCGTATGCAGTCCATCGGTGATCAGACTGTTTTCATACTCATACAGACAGGCTTCTATCTCATCCAGATCTGATTCTGTCAGCTTCAGGTTTCCCTGTAATTGTGTCTCACCAAAATCGGATCCCTTTTCCAACTTATGGAAGCTCAAATGGCAGTTTTCTGCCAGCCGTCCGATCTGCTCCAACAGATCCCCGCACCGTTCCGGTGCACTCTGCCGGCTCTCCCGGTATTCTGCAATGGTCTCCTTCAATTCCTGATATTCCCCATACAGTCCGCTCTTTTTCAATGGCGGTGCCTGGTAGCTGACCAGCGTTGCCAGAGAACGGCGTTTTGCAATCATCGCCTCGGACGGATTTCCCACGTAATAATAGTAAAAATGTGGCAGATCTCCCACTAACCGATCCGGCCAGCAGTCTCCCATCATGCCGTTTTCCTTGCCTGGCAGAAATTCCAACGTTCCATGGGTTCCAAAATGAATCATGGCATCTGCCCCGAACACTTCCCGAATCCACCGATAAAATGCCTGATACTCTGCCCCCGGCGCGCGGTTCCTGTCATGATAGGCTTCCGGATTATGTACCAGCTGCAAGCCTAAAAATACATTTCCGCTTTGAAAGCCCCGGATCGGATAATCCACGCCATCTATCGTATAGGTAAATTCTGTCTCTGCCTGTTCACTCCATTCCGGTTCATTGCATCTTCCGCCTGATACAAATGCTTCCTGCAGTTCATCCGGTGACATCTCATCCACCAGATATCCTTCTTTTTTCAACTGACGGAGCAATTCCGATGCCGAAGCAAAGGTATCCAGAAAAGCACCACCGAAAACATTGCTCTCCCCCGGTGGATAATTGTAAAAAATAACCGCCAGTTTTTTCTCTTTTTGATCCTTTTTCTTCAAAGCCAAAAGCGCTGATAATCTGCGGCTCAACGCATCAATACGCTCCGACAGCGGGCGTAAGGTCGGCAGTTCCAGACCGTTCACAACGGTTTCTTCTGTCTGCATCACGCCCACCGGAATGCTCATGATTCCGCCATCCAGCTCCGGGAGTAAAATACTGATCAGAAATTCCCCCGGATTGACCGCATCTACCGCTTCCCACTCTTCTGCGGATACTTTTGTCAGGCAGAATGGTTTTAAATATGGCACGTCCAGCTTCTTCAGAATCTCCACTGCCCGTTCCGCATTGCCGCCCATGGGACCTGCGCCCAGCCGAAACGGCATCAGGTTTATCACTGCGGAAACCGGCATCTCCTGCTGACACAGAATCTGTTCCAGTTTTTCCAGATCCTGATCCTCATTCTGTGAAAAAGCAACCGGAAGGATATTGAACTGCACCCGCAATTTTTCCGCAATCACACGCACAACCGGAAGAAAATCATTCGGGTAAGAATGTCCGTAGAACAACAGCGCAATCGTATCTTTCTTTTCATCAAATCCGGACTTTTTCCGGTATTCTGCCACCGTATCCATACAAATCAGCGACTCCGGATCTTTCAGATAGATTCCGTAACGCATCGTGCATGGACGCTCCTTCGGCAGCCACTTCTGCCCGCAATAATGCCGTAACAGCAGGGCAAAAAAGGATTCCATGTCTGTCTGTGTTGCCTGCTGCCAGTAATCGATCAGCAAAAACACATGTTTCATATCCTTTGTAATGCCAAAAGGAAGCATATTTCCAAGCATCAGCGCCATACGCCGCATCCGGTGCATCTTATCCAGCGCACTCTTTGTCTCTGTTTTCTTCTCAGACTCAACGCCCTTTTCGCCCTTCTTCTCCGGCTTTTTCATCATTTTTCCCATAGATGCCATGGAAAAAGCACCCAGACGTAAATATTCCCGGAGCGTATTTCCGATCACGATACGCTGACCGACGCATTGCTCCAGTCCCTGCCGCACAATTTCCTGTAAGGCTTCCGATGCGCCCATGGTATCCACCACTACAATATCCGCCCCGCCAACCGCATTGATCAATATCTGCGGATCTGCCAGATACCGCTGCTCCACCCCTGCCACATAAAAGCAGGTGATCTCAATGTCATGCTCCTGGCATTCCTTTTTGTACTTTTGTTCAAATGCCAGTACCTGCTGCAAGGCGGGAACTGACACTGCTATAAATGTAAATTTCATGTTTTATTTCCAATCAAATTCATCAATACTGTTTTTGACCTCTATAGAGACCGAACTGTCATTTTTCAAATCGCGCATAAGTTCAGCAAACATTTCACGCCTTGGATTTTCCGTATCATTATAGCAACGATGCACCATCCAGATGTTATGTGGTGTTGGATTTTTTCTTACCGAAGAAATCAGTAATTCTTCGTATCCATGTTTATAAAATTGCTCCACAAAATGAACCAGATCCCCTGGCATTCCAAAATCAACCAGTGGATTTGTAGCTATGATTTCTAAAATCGTCTCCACTAATTCAAAAGGCTCTGGATATTGATTAATAGCATCTATCAGATCATCCTCAATATAATATTCTTCATATGGTTTTGCCGCATTTTTCAAACCAGTAATTATCTGCTCTTTTGTCATAAATCCAATTCTCCTCTAAAAATCCGCTTTTCTAAAAATTATCTATTGCATTTTGTAAATTATCTTTAAAAAATTCATAGAAATTCTCAAAACGCTCCAATACACCATCTTTATCATATTGACTCCATGATGAAATTTTTCCACTCAAACTATCAATACAATAATAAAATTCATCACAATCTTCTATAATGATATACTTCTCTGGCAAACCATTTTTTCTTTGTTGCAATGTTATTTCTACAAATTCTGGTTTCCCGTTCTTACAATACCCCATTATGTCGAACCAATATCCACCACAGCCATATTCTTTTAAAAACCATACAAAAGGATCCGGAATTTTTAAAGCTAACTTCTGTTCTGCCTGTGCTATTTCGGCATCTGTTGCTCTTTTTCCCAAAAAAGCCTTTCCAAATATAGCCTGATTTTGTTGGATTATAAATTTTAATTCCTTTTGTTCTTCTGAATAACTTTCTTTCTGTGTTTCGTTCTTCTTTTTAAATTTGTCAAACAATCCCATACTTACTTTGTCTCCCTCTACCGTTTCTGATTTCTATGGAAACAGAACTGACATTTTTATTTTCCAAATTTATAACATTCAGAATAGGATGTCTTCTGTATCAAAATATCTGCTTTTGATTCTGTAATCTGCTGCACTATAACACATGGTAACGTATTTACCTGTTGATAAAGAACACCCGTTGATATTGAAAGTGCAAATATCTTTTTCGTCTCTGCTAAAAATTTCAATTTTTCATCCGGCAGTTTTGTGATATAAACATTTCCATACTCAGTATCGTCCTCCTCATCCATTTTCCACCCAGGACTTAAAGTTAAACCATTCTTCTGGTTCAGAGCTTCCTATTTCTGCAGCATCTAAAAATCCACACAGTACAGCTCCCTTTTCTGCATTTATAATGAGTTCCCGATCGCCATTATCATTTCCTATGCTTATATATCCGGGAGCATATTCTGCAAATTCATTACATTCATAATTTTCAATAATACTTTTTGTATCGTATAATACGCACAAATTCATAACCATCCCATTTGCATAACGCAAAAATTCTTTGTAGACTTTTGGCAGTTCGCCATTGATATGATTCTCCACAAAATCAATTTCTTCTTTGGTTACAGGATTATTTTTTCTATATATTCCAAATTCTTTAGATTCATAAAAACACCCCATGTTTAATCTTTCATTTTCTTTTGTAATTTGTCTTAAAGCCACAAGCTCTTTATAATGTATACAGTTCTTTACTCATCTTTTTATACGATGCTTTCTCACAAAAAGATTTTCGTCTCCGGTTAATCATATCAACAACCATTTTTTGAGCAGCTTCCTTTGAAGATAACTGACATTGAATATTCTCAATACAGTAATTATAAAATTGTTCATGCCATTCAATATAATAATCCCCAGAATAAAAACTGTCCTTTAATCTTTGCAGATAATGTTCAAATACTTCCTTTCCTTCTTCAAAATCCTCTTTCAGGAAACAGAGCATTGCCAGATGATATAGCTCCCAGAATCGTCTATGTTCTGGCAGTTTATTAACTTGCTCCTGCAAACAGGATTTTGCATAGTCCATATCTGAAAATTTTCGATATTCATCTACTTCCTCTAAAGCTCTTTTTGCCAGTTTTTCTATGCCAATCTGAAACGCCTCATCATCGTTTTTATATTCCACGTAACCAGCTCCGGTACTAACATCACATCCATAATTATATGATAGCATTTCGTTTAGGCTTTCTGTAGATTCCCATAAAAATGAGACTCCGGCATTCAAACTTGTCCCTTTAGAATAACCATTTGTTGCAAATTCAACAATAATGAAATAGTACCCTTTATCATCTATCCAACTTCTTGAACTTCCTATTTGAAACAAATTTTCTGGCTCTAAAAATTCCTTAACGGTTGTTTTGATTATTTTATTATGTGGCAACATATAATGCTCCTTTACAATAATCTGTAAAATATGCAGGAGAATTAATATTTAACTCCATAAAAAATCCTCCCCAAAAAAGATTTACATACTTCAATTTTCTTTTTCTTGAATTTATCAAAAAATCCCATAATTATGACCACCTTAATAATATCTTTTTGTATGTCTCTTTAATTCATACTATATCATAATAAAAAGCAGAATAGTATAGATAAAGCACCAAACTACCATACTATTCTGCTGTGATATTTATCCTACAAACTTCCAGTTATCGTCCTTATATAACACAAGATCCCACTATGAAATTTGTGTCATTTTCGACTTGTTACCAAATAGTTGACCTTGTCTTTAGAGTGCCTGACACTTCCCCGGTTACATCCAGAACCTCAACAATGCCGTACTCTCTGGCATATGCATCTGTCCCACGCTGCAAGCCAGCGTCACCGGTACACTTCCATAAATCCTGCCCCTGGTATTCTGATAAAACTGGCAGGCCTCCAGCGGAATCTTAACTTTTCCGTTTTTCACTTTCGCCACTTTCATCATTCCACCCTGTTCGTATTTCAGGGAAGCCAGATGCCCCTGCATCATCCTTCCGTCAATCCTTGAATGTGCCTGCATCTCCCGGATGGTCAGTTCCAGCCAGTTTCCTCTGGTGTGGCGCACCACCGCTGCCATCGGCTCAAATCCCTGATCTGCCATTGACAGATGCCATGGTTTTTCCTGATACACCTGAAACAGCGCGATCCGCACATCAAAACGTCCCCGATCCAGGCAGCCGATGATATCAATGGATTTTTCGCCTATACCAAGCTGCGGAACAGATGTATTTTCCCTGCTGTCAATCACCGCCTGCAGATCCTGTGCATTTAAGCCGTTTACCAGAACTGCTATGATGCGCTGACGCTGTTCCGGATCTTTGATCCCCTGTCTTTTCAGGGAAAGATTCAATCCCCGGAGCATCTGCCTATAGTTATTCATGATCGTTTCCATCGGAAGCGTGAATTCCAGATCTTCGGCAAGCAGTCCATCCTCGTAGCACCGTTTAAAAAAGCGGCTCACTGTTGTCCGGTCTGTATCAAACTTTTTGGAAACCTCAAGGATCTTGCCTCTGGAAAGCCCGTTGATGTTTAGCCGCTCCAGCTCCAGAAGGTACTGAAGCTGCAAATACGTCCAATTCGTCATCTCTTTTTTTTCATTTGTATTATCCTGCACTCTTCACACCTCCAGACTACCAGATCTCTACATTCAGCTCATAAATATTTTCCAATACATCCAGCGAAAACTTTTTCACCTCTGCCGGAAGAAACGTAATCAAAACAGAAGCTTCCACCACTGGATCATCCGGGATAAAAACAAACTCAAACGGTTTGGTCGGTATACATTCCCCATCCTCAGTCCTCTGCGCCATGGTCCATTCCAGCCCCGGATTCTTATACCAGAGATTTTTCTGTTCTTTCATCTGATCCTCTTCCGATTTCCACTGCAATACAAAATAGCAGCTCTCCGGCTCCACTTTCAACAGCATGTCTCGTTTATAATGGTAAAATTCTTCTACCAAACGGCGCGGGCAGTTGTTGTCATCCATCTCATACATTCCCATGATTCCAGGATAAGTTCCCATACGATAACGTGCATACAGGTTATATCCGGTAATGACACGCTCATATTTTCCATCATTACAAAGAAATGTGTTCAACCGCATAACGGAATCATCACTTACCACATGCTCCATCCGGCATGCCTCTGCCTCCGCCTGATCCTCATTGACACCGATTAACTGGAAAAATTCACTCATGATCTTGTGCTTTTCCAGCGCTTTTGCACCAATTTCCAGACCTTTGGAAGTCGGACAAATCGGATCCCGTTTTCCTTTTATCGGGAAAATCTGATCCTTAGCGGCAAGCTCTGTCAAATATTTGCGGACCTCTGCCAGTGTATTTCCAAAATACTGGCTCAGTTCCTCCATGGTAGTACTTTTTCCTGCGTTGTACCATTCCCCGATTGTCTCCATGATGTCTTCGCACCGCTCCGCGCCCGACATCGGCATTCTCTCAAAACGCTCCATGGAATAGTCCCACAGGATTTTCGGGGTATACTGCTTTTTCGTTTCCATTTCCTTGATCTCCGGTTCCGGTTTTTCTTTCGGAAATTTCTTTTCTGACGGATTTTCCCCGGTTGCAAGACAATGGACTGCCAGCTTCTCAATCTGCGGTTTATGCTTTTTCACCGACGCACAGATCTTCTCAAAACTCTTATCACTGAGGATATGCTCCATTTTGTCCGCATCCTCCATGGCCTTGTCCCCCGGAGCTCCAAGCCAACAAAAAAATCCGACCAGGAAATGATATTTTTTAAACAGCTTTTCTGCAAGTTCCATTGCCATCGGTGTCGGAACGATGGACCGGTCATGGTTTCTCTGCACAAACCCAAGTGCTTCCAGCTTGTTGACCGCCACAGATGTACTTGCCGGGGTGTAATTCAGTTCTTCTGCGATGCGGTTTACCCGCGCACTTCCATACTGTTTTGTTAATTGATATATTACCTTGAGATAATCCTCTTTCGACACTCCAAGTTCCATGTCTGTGTTGCTCCTTTTTACATAAATTCTTTGGTGGCTATACTTTTCTTCATTGATGCGCCCGATTTATTTTGTCTTTCGGGCTAACAATCGCCCTTCAAGAAAAAATAAATCGGGCGCTATTTACGCTATGATATCCTTCCGTTTTCCATCTCATATACGGTATCTGCCACATTCATCGTTGAAGTCCGGTGTGATACCAGTACCACTGTCTGTTTTTTGCCGGATTCTTTCAGGGATTTCAAAATAATTCCTTCGTTCAGTGAATCCAGATTTGATGTCGGCTCATCCATAAGTAAAAGCGGTGCATCATGTAAAAATGCCCTTGCGATACCGATTCGCTGCTTTTCTCCACCGGATAAGGTATCACCCAACTCGCCTACTTCGGTATCATAGCCCTTCGGCAATGTCATGATAAAATCGTGAATGGATGCTTTTTTTGCCGCTTCCATGATTTCTTCTCTAGTTGCTCCCGGTTTTGCAATGGCGATGTTGTTTGCAATGGAATCGTGGAACAGGTGCGTTTCCTGTGTGACATAGCTTTCCATGTCGCGTAAGTGTTTGGTTGGAATCTCACGCACATCGACACCGTCCACCGATACACTTCCTGCATTGACATCCCAGAATCGCATCAAGAGTTTCAAGAGAGTTGATTTTCCGGAACCGCTTGCTCCATGAATACCGGTGATCTTGCCTGGCTCCAGTTTCAGGGAATAGTCGTCTAAAATGGTTTCTGACTCATATGCAAAGGTTACATGTTCTGCACTTGCGCCAGAAAAAACAGATGCTGTTACAACACCATTTCCTGTTTCCGGTATTTCTTCTACCAGAGGTGTTTCCTCTAATAAAGAAAGAACACGTTCGCCGCTTGCCAATGTCTGGTTCAGATTGTTTGACAGACTGGATAATGCAACCACCGGTCCAAAAGATCCCATCATTGCAATGGTACAGGTCAAAATCCCTTCAAATCCCATGCTTCCTCTTGCATACAACCAGATGGTCAATGCTAGCATGCCAAAGGATGCCAGCAAGATCACCATGTTTGTAAAGGAACGCTGTGCCCCTTCCATATGGCTTAAATCTTTCTGCATTCCGGAAAGTTTTTTGGAACGCGCTGTCATCTGTTTTTTGCGGTTTTCGCCCTGTCCGTACTGGATGGTTTCATCAAGCCCTCTGAGGGAATCCAATACAAAACTGTTCAATTCACCAAATTCAGTCCGGAACTCCATACCTTTCTGACTGCCGCGTTTTCCATTCCACAGTGGAATCACAACACCAACCATCAGATATGCTGCCAGTGCAAGAAGTCCTGCCAGGACATGGTATCTTCCGATGAAAATCACCATGATTGCGGATGTCAGAGTTGCAATCGCAATCGGTGAGATTGTATGTGCGTAAAATACTTCCAGCAATTCGATATCTGTTGTGATAATGGAAATTAAGTTTCCTTTGTCTCGTCCTTCCAATTTTGCCGGGCAAAGTTTTCGCAATGCTGCAAATACTTTGTGGCGGATAATTGCCAGCAGTTTAAATGCAATAAAGTGGTTACAATACTGCTCCACATAATGAAGCAAACCACGCAATACCGCAATTACTACCATTACGATCAGAATCGTTTTTACCGGAGTAAATACCAACCACATGTTTTCCACCGGAACATTCATGCCTGCCACGCCGGTCAGAAGTCCATGCACGATGACCTGTCCTGCAAGAATCGTCAAAAAGATGGCACATAAATAACCTAAAGTTCCAAGGACGATTGCCGCCAGCATGATGTGGATCAGAGGTTTTACCAATCCGATGAGACTTCCCATAATTGAAATAGCACTTCTGCGCTTTTTCGTTCCAGCAGATCCATTGACTTGGGTTGTCTGCTTCTGCTCACTCTGCATCTCTTTTCTTTCTTCTGCCATCACAGACTCCCCTCCTCTCCATAATGTTCCAGCGCCATCTGACTCTCATACAAGTGTCTGTAGGCTCCATTTTCTTCCATCAACTCTGCATGGGTTCCACGCTCTTTGATCTCACCATCTTTCAGGAAATAGATCTGATCCGATTTCACCACATTTGCCAGTCGGTGTGAGATTAAAAGTACGGTTCTGGTCTTTGCCAGTTCGTGGATCACCTGCATAATCAATTCTTCACTTTCAATATCGATGTTACTTGTCGCTTCATCAAAAATATAAACTTCCGCATTTTTGAGCAGTGCCCTTGCAATTACCAGACGCTGACATTGTCCGCCGGATAAGTTTCCTGCTTTCTCCAGAAGTTTCGTCTGCAATCCATCCTGTGTCTGCAAAAATCCAAGCAGATTGACTTTCTGAAGCACCTCATTCATTTCCGCTTCCGTTGCATCCGGCTTCGCCATCCGTAAGTTTTCTTCTACGGTTCCCTTAAATAAATAACTGTTGTGACGAACCAATACCACATGCTCCATCAGATTTGTTTCATTCACTTCCGATAACGGCACACCGCCAATGGTGATCTCCCCGGAAAAACCTCTATTCTTGGCAGATAATAATCCTGCAATGGTACTCTTACCACAACCGGATTTTCCGACCAGTGACACAAAACTTCCTGCCGGAAGATTCAGGTTGATCCCTTTTAAAATTTCTCTATCTTCTTCATAAGAAAAATGTACATCGCTTAAGGAAATGTCTAATGCACCCTCTGGTAATGTTTTTGCTCCTGCTTCCGGCTCTGGCAGATCCAGAATCTTAAAAATCTTGTCACTTGCCGCCATACCGTTCATTGCGATATGGAAGAAAGAACCAAGCAGACGCAACGGCAGGAAAAACTCACTTGCCAACAGCACAATACACAACGTACCCGAAATTGTCAGATTTCCTTTCAAAAACTCCGTTACCGCAACTACCATACCAATGGCCGCTCCACCATACGCAACGATATCCATCACACTGGTGGAGTTAAGCTGCATCGTCAGCACTTTCATGGTAATCCGACGGAAGTTCTGGGATTCCACATCCATCTCATCGGCTTTCTGCTGGTCTGCCTGATAGATTTTCAGGGTGGTCAGTCCCTGCAGGTTTTCCAGGAAGGAGTCACCAAGTCCGGTATAAATACTCCAGTATTTATTCAATAGCTTCTTTGCAATCTTCTGTACAACTACGATAGAAATCGGGATCAGCGGCACACAGATCAGCAAAATCACACTTGCCTTCAAGCTTACCCTGCACAAAATAATAAATAAAGTCACCGGGGCAATCAGACTGTAGAACAACTGCGGCAGATATTTTCCAAAATATGTCTCCAACTGCTCCACACCCTCTGTAGAAACCTGCACCACCTCGGAAGATGACACCTGCTCGCTGTAAGAAGCCCCCAGTTTCAGCATTTTTTCATAAATTTTTTCCCTTAAAATGCGTTTTACATCCACACAAGCCAGATAGGAAGACCGCGCTCCCATCCGCTCACAGACAAAGCGTAACACGATCACAATCGCCAGCGTGACCACCGTCAGTTCAATGCTCTGCACCGTCACTGCCCGGTACACGACACGCTCCAGTAAATTAGCGATCGAAAAAACCGCGAAAACCTGTGACAGTAACGCAAGCCACTGCCACAGGATCGTGTATACGATATACTTTTTTGCATGGGACAACAGTCCCACAAGTCTCGTTTTTATCATATTTGTTTCCTTTTCTCTCTGATACTGCACACCAGATGCCATACAGCCAGTCCCGGGTGGTACAGCAACATTCTCGGTCCTGAAAAACGCATCACCTGTCGGATCTGCTCTCTCATTTCCGGTTTATAGCAATGAACCCTGCAGTTTGCACAAAATGTCTTGTGCTCCATAAACGGGCATTTTTCACTGCGCAATTTCGCATAATCTGCCAGACTCTGACAGGCAGGACACATCTGCCCGGATACCCAATCGTCCCCTGCATGCTGTTTCCGACAGTAAAGCCGGATCATTTCTTCTACGACATACTGCTCTTTCTGCCGATTCTTCTCCACTTTGTTCATTTATCAGATTCCTTCTCCGTCTGTCTCTCCGGACTTCTCTGTTTTTACTCGCAGGAAGAAATATAACAAATGGCACACCCACACAATCGCAATGCAGATTCGACCGATCGGCACATTTTTCATACAGATAAAACCTATCGCCATGACTACAGTTACCATGCCAATGATCTTTAACTTGGTCCCCATTGTCATCGCACGTTTCTGCACGAAGCTTTCCAGATGCTTCTTATATAAATTGCTTCCGGTGAACCAGTCATGCAGTTTCTTGGAACTCTTTGCAAAGCAAAATAATGTTGCCATGTAAAACGGAACCGTCGGCAGAATCGGAAGTACGATTCCCACCGTTCCAAGTCCCAAGCAGAGACAACCTAAAACAAGCCATACAATTCTCATATGTTTCCTCCGATTTTCAGACACCTCATAAGTACCTTCATCTCTTATTTAACTATTAATGTTGTTTATTTTGGATTATTCATTGATTTCAGAACAGATGTTTGATAAAATAGACTCTAAGGTGCTACTTCACATTGACGTGAATGGCGGTTCGCTTTTTGCGGAGAGTAAAAACAATAGCTCCGATTACATAGATTCATCTCATTTGAGAAATCTTGGAAAGGAGATAATTGCTTATGCTGACCATTAATGACCTGATTGCAGTAATTTCACTGTGTGTGACTTTTTACAGTCTTGGGTACGTGCGTGGAAAGCATGATTCCAAGACGCAAAAATAACCGCCCATCGTCCTGAGAAAACATGAGCGGTTATTTATAACCCTATAAATGTATCAGGCGAACCGTCATTAGTAGCACCTTTTACAATATTATATTAACACCGCTTATATTTCATGTCAAATACATCTGTTCTATTTTCAATTTTTACTTCCAAGTCGCGTCCGAAAAGTGTCAGGCACACTAAAGTTTCTAACCCCGGGAGTTCTTATCATTCTGGTATATCAATATCGCACCTATCACACTGATCGAAGCAACAGCTCCCATTCCAGGATTGAAAAATGATAACCAGATTCCTATTACCATGCTACATATAAAAGCCACAACAGCTTTTCCCATCTTTTACACCTTCTTATACTGCCAGTACAAATTTTCTGCCATCCACTTTCGTCACCCCAAGCTCAATACCATACAGCTCCCGGATACTCTCTGCCGTAATAACTTCTTCCGGATCACCTTCTACCAGCACCTGTCCGTCTTTTAAACCAATGACATAATCGGAATATGTAATCGCCTGATTGATGTCATGCAATACCATAATGATCGTGATTCCGTACTCCCGATTCAGCTTCTGCACCAGTTGCAGGATTTCGATCTGGTAACGGATATCCAAGTAAGTCGTCGGCTCATCAAGGAACAAAATCTTTGTATTCTGAGCCAGCGCCATAGCGATCCACACCCTCTGCCGCTGTCCGCCGGACAATCTGCTGACTTCCCGGTTGCGGTATTCCGTCAGATTTGTGACTTCCATCGCCCACTCGATCAGACGCTCGTCCTCCTCGGAGCTTCCCTGCATCATCTTCTTATGCGGGGTACGGCCAAATGCCACCAGATTTTCCACTGTGATGTCATCGGAAGCCGTATTGTACTGCTGTACAATGGCTACCTGCTGTGCAAACTCCTTTAAGTTCAGGTTCTGTATGTTCTTTCCGGAAAGGAAGATATTTCCCTTTCTCGGGTAAAGGTTCTTTGTCATCAGGGAAAACAGCGTGGACTTTCCACATCCGTTTGCACCCATGATGGTCGTGATCTTTCCGGCTGCGATCTGCAAGGATACACCTTTCAGCACTTTATTCTTCCCATAGGAAAAATACAGATCTTTCACCTTCATTGCAGGCTTAGCCCCATCACTTTTTGAATCCACATTCTGTCTCTCCATCTCCTGCTCCACCAGCACTTCCGCCTGTTTTTCCACAGCATCATCAATCGCCTGCAAGTCTTTATTTTCCATACTTTTTCGACCTCCTTAACAGAATGATGAAGAATGGTCCGCCGACCACGCTCATGATAATAGAAGCGGAGACTTCATACGGTGATGCGATCGTCCTTCCGATGGTGTCCGCCAGTAAAAAGGCAAATGCGCCAAACAATGCAGAAAACGGCACCAGCACCTTATGGTCCGAACCTACTAAGATCCTTCCGATATGCGGCACGATCAGACCTAAAAAGCTGATCACACCTGCCACAGCGGTGGAAATACTTGCCAGAAGCACCGCGATCACTGAGATCACGATTCGCACCGCATTGACATTCACACCAAGGCTTCGCGCGGTCTTATCTTCCAGAGATAACAGGTTACATTTTCCGGTAAAAATAATTGCCAGCACCAGACCAACTGCCACATACGGCGCCAGCGTCTTGACATCATCCCAGGTCTTCATGGTGATGTTTCCATTTACGATGGCTGCCACACCGGACATGTTTCCGCCGTTCATGGAATTTAACGCACTGGAAAGTCCGGTAAACATTGCATTGACTGCCACGCCGACTAAGATGATACGGAGCGGGCTAAGTCCGCCCTTCCATGACAAACTGTACACCAGTGCAAATGCGATCACACCGCCTAAAAATGCAAAGATCGGTGTAAAGAAAAACAGTGTCGGTGCAAATGCTGTGATCAGAACTGCCGCAAAACTTGCCCCGCTGGAAATACCGATGATACCCGGATCTGCCAGCGGATTTTTCAACACTGCCTGAAATAAGACACCGGAGACCGCAATCGCCGCGCCTGCCAGCATGGAGATCATGATTCGTGGGAAACGAAGGTCATAGATCGTTGCCACGTTCTCGTTGTATTCCACAAAAAGTCCTTTTAACAATTCTGAAAAGCTGACCTTCAGACTTCCGATATTGACTGCCGCAAAAAACAGCGCCGCAAGGAGAAGGATCATCACGATAAAGGAAACTGCCGCCTTTGCCGCTTTTTTCCGTTTCCTTGCCTGATCCTGTGCGGAGAGACCTGCTGCTTCCTGTTTGGAATCGTCCTGTACTTTTGTTTCTTCCATCTGTCCTCTCCTTCCTGTTACTTGCTACTGTTCTGCTGTTCGTTGTATTTTTCTGTGGCATTGGAATCCTGTGCCTTCTTCTGTGCGTTGTCACTGGTCTCCTTTGCCTTCTGTGTATCCGCATCGCTTTCCGGATACAGGATCGGCTGCAGTTCTTCCAAAGCCTGCGGGTATTTGAAAGTCGCACTCATGCCGAAATATTCATAGGTCAGGTCATACACCCTGCCGTTTTTGACTGCATCGAAATGCTGCCAGATGTCATTTTCCGCAAAATCCTTATTGAACATCTCCACAACTTGATCCGGCAGCGCATGGGCTGCACGAAGAATGATGTCAGGTTCCTTTGTCTTCATGTCCTCTGTATTTACGGTCAGAAATTCCTGGTCGGTGTCACTGTACACGTTCTCGCCGCCTGCCAGCTCCACCAGACTTCCCACATAGGAATTCGGGGTTGCAATGATATAAGAACCCGGAAGTCCCATCAGGATCATAACCTTCGGGTGCTCCTTGCCCTCATTCTGTTTTTTATAATCATCGTAAAAAGATACGAATTCATCCACTAATTTCTGTGCCTGTTCCTGCCGGTCAAAGATCTCGCCAAGTTCCTGGATGGAACGGTACATGCCCGGCACGCTTCTGAGGTTCAAAAACGCCCAGTCCGTATCAATGGCTTCATACTTTGGCTGCAGGTCACTCTGCAGGGATACCGGGCTTAAGATCCAGTCCGGATTTAAGGAAGATACGATCTCCATATCCGGGCTCATGGCTGTTCCGACGGTCTCCACGTCCTTATAACGTTCAGGAATAGTGGAAACACTGGAGCTGCACACGCCAACCAGATCCAGTTCCAGCTTGTCACAGATATCTGCGGT
>ENA-OOZG01001667-OOZG01001667.1-human-gut-metagenome-genome-assembly--contig:-NODE-1667-length-15245-cov-3.015537_pt1 | contig 15245 bp, 12 predicted proteins | sample MGYA00241706_ERZ501384 | MGnify/ENA primary metagenome ERZ501384 (study PRJEB25962, sample SAMEA2042742) | human gut metagenome | biome: human gut; feature: human-associated habitat; material: faeces... | reverse complement strand
AAGCTCATCAACCCCGCGCTGGCTGAGGCGCAGGTGCACGGCGGTATGTCCATGGGCATCGGCTACGGCCTGTCCGAGCAGCTGCTGTTCGATGAGAAGACCGGCCGGCCGCTCAACAACAACCTGCTCGACTACAAACTTTCGACCTTTATGGATCATCCGAACCTCGAAGCCGAGTTTGTGGAAAACTATGAGCCGACCTCTGCGTTCGGCACCAAGGCGCTGGGCGAGCCGCCCGCCTGCTCCCCGGCTCCCGCCATCCGCAACGCCATTTATCACGCGACCGGCGTCGCCATCAATCAGGCGCCGATCACGCCGCATATCCTCTTCGCCAAATTCACCGAAGCGGGTCTGATTCAGGATTGAGGGAGGAAACAGACTATGTATGATATGAAAGCGCTCTATGAAGCGTATACCGTCGAAGAGGCGGTCAAGCTCCGGCTGGAGCATCCTGAAGCGCAGATCATCGCGGGCGGCACGGACGTGCTCGTCCAGATGCGCGAGGGCAAGCGCGCCGGGAAGGAGCTCATCTCGATCTACGGCCTCGACGAGCTGCGCGGCGTGAGCATCGACGAGGAGGAAAACATCCGCATCGGCTCGCTCTCGAGTTTCTCGCACATCACGCGCGACCCCATCATCCAGAAGTACATCAATGTCCTCGGCGAGGCGGTCGACATGGTCGGCGGCCCGCAGATCCGAAACATCGGAACCATCGGCGGCAACACCTGCAACGGCGTGACGAGCGCGGACTCCGCCTCCACACTGCATGCGTGGGAGGCCATCGTTGAGCTGACGGGGAAGGACGGCATCCGCCGCCTGCCCATCAAAGACTTTTACATCAAGGCCGGTCAGGTCGACATCCGCGTGGAGGATGGCGAGATCCAGACCGCCATCCTGATCCCAAAGGCGAGCTACGAAAACTGCTATGGCTACTACATCAAGTACGCCATGAGAAACGCGATGGACATCGCGACGCTCGGGTGCAGCGTGAACGTGCGCCTGTCGCCCGACAAGCAGACTATTGAGCGCGCCCGCATCGCCTACGGCGTTGCCGGTCCTGTGCCGATGCGCTGCCCGAGCGCGGAGGCAGCTGCCAAGGATAAACCCTTGACGCTTACGACAGCGGAAGAGTTTTCTCTCGCCGTGCTCAACGATATCCACGCGCGTGACAGCTGGCGCGCCTCCAAGGCGTTCCGCGAACACATCGCGGTCGAAATGGCCAAGCGCTGCCTGATCGAGTCTATCAAACGGGCGGGAGGTGTCATCAAATGAGTCAGTACAAGCTGGTGCGATTCAACTTAAACGGCAAGGACGTTGAGAAAATGATCGACGTGCGTGCGTCGCTGACCGATATGCTGCGAAACGATTACCATATGACATCCGTGAAGAAGGGCTGCGAGGTCGGCGAGTGCGGCGCCTGCAACGTCATCATCGACGGCGAGGCATTCAACTCGTGCATCTACCTTGCCGTTTGGGCGGACGGCAAGCACATCCGCACGCTCGAGAGTTTGATGGGCGAGGACGGCGAACTGAGCGACATCCAGCAGGCGTTCATTGCAGAGACCGCTGTCCAGTGCGGCTTCTGCACGCCGGGCTTCATCATGACGGCGGTCGAGATCTTGGAGACGAACCGCCTCTACACCGATGACGAGCTCAGAAAGCTCCTCTCCGGCCATCTGTGCCGCTGCACGGGCTATGAAAATATCCTGCGCGCGGTGAAAAAGACGATGTATCGCCGCCTCGGCCTGCCGCTTCCGGAATAAGGCCGAGCCTTTACAAAATCGAAACAGGAAAAAATATTGTCTTCTTACAAAATCGGTGCTATAATCCAAATAGCACCGATTTTGTTTCAAGGCGCGAAAAAGGAGGAATCTTTATGGTCATTACGGTTGGCAGACAATACGGCAGCGGCGGACGCGAGATCGGCACGATGCTTGCCAAGCAGCTCGGCATCGCCTATTACGACGACATGCTGCTCAAGGAGGCGGCAGAGGAGAGCGGACTTTGCGAAGAGCTGTTCCGTTCTTTTGATGAACGCCCGAAGAGCTTTCTCTATTCCATCGCGATGGACCCCTATTCCTTCTCGATGAACCATGTGACGCCCAAGGGCTCCATCGAACAGCAGGTGTACCTGGCGACCTACGACACGATCAAAAAGCTCGCCGACAAGGGCCCCTGCGTCCTGATCGGCCGCTGCGCGGACTACGCGCTCAAGGATCGCGACGACGTCATCAATCTCTTCATCACGGCTCCGCTCGAAAACCGCATCAAGCGCGTTGCCGCCCGCAACGGCATCAGCGAGAACGAGGCGAAAGACCGCATCAAGAAGACGGATAAGTCCCGTGCTTCCTACTATAACTACTATTCCGCCAAGGACTGGGGCGATGCCAAGAGCTATGACCTCTGCATCGATTCGAGCCTGCTCGGCATCGATGGCACGGTCGAGCTTTTGAAGGACCTTATCCGCATCAAGGGCATCAAGTAAACGAAATATCTAAAAAAGCAGCCGTTTCATACGGCTGCTTTTTTCCGCTATTCACGGCGGTTCAACTTGACGAAAAAGGAAAGAGCGAATTTGTGAAAAAAGTTTACGCTTTCCCCCTATGCAAAAGAGCAAAAATACGCTAAAATAGTAGCTGTGAAAATTTGAACTTGTTCCTGAAAGGGGAGATTATGAGCATGGCTCAACTCAAGTATAAGCGCGTGCTGCTCAAGATCAGCGGCGAGGCGCTGGCGGGCGACAAGCACTTCGGCTTCGACTTCGACGTCGTTTCCAAGGTGTGCGACGTCATCAAAAAGTGCACGGACATGGGCGTACAGATGGGCGTCGTCATCGGCGGCGGCAACTTCTGGCGCGGCGTGAAAAACGGCGAGGGCTACATCGAGCGCACCCGTGCCGACCACATGGGCATGCTGGCCACGGCGATGAACTGCATGGCGGTCGCCGATGTGCTCGAGCAGAAGGGCGTCGACGTGCGCGTGCAGACGGCGCTGGAGATCAAAGAAGTCGCCGAACCCTACATCCGCGCCCGCGCCATCCGGCATTTGGAAAAGGGCCGCGTAGTGCTCTTTGGCTGCGGCATCGGCTCTCCGTTCTTCTCGACCGACACGGCGGCGGTACTGCGCGCGGCGGAGATCAACGCAGATGTGATCCTGCTCGCCAAGAACATCGACGGCGTTTACAACGCCGACCCCGCCAAGGATGCAAACGCGATCAAGTACGACGCCATCTCCTATGAGGACGTGCTGGCCCAGCACCTTGCGGTCATGGACTCCACGGCCACGTCGCTTTCGATGGACAACCACATCCCCGTGCTTGTCTTTGCGCTCAAGGACCCGGAGAACATCATCCGTGCGGTCGAGGGCGAGAAGATCGGCACCATCGTCGGCGAAAACTGAGCGACCCCGCATCTGCGGTTTTACGATAAAAATTTTTGAGGAGGTATCCCCATGAATAAAGAAGATTACAAGGTTTATTCCGACAAAATGAGAAAGAGCATCGACGCGGTGAACGCGGACTTTGCCTCTGTGCGCGCAGGCCGCGCCAACGCCTCTGTGCTCGACCGCATCAGCGTCGACTACTACGGCTCTCCCACGCCCATCCAGCAGATCGCGGCCATCGCTTCTCCCGATCCGCGCCAGCTCGTCATCACCCCGTGGGACGGCACGGCCCTCAAGCCCATCGAGCGCGCCATTCAGGAGTCTGACCTTGGCATCAACCCGCAGAACGACGGCAAGTCCATCCGCCTGAACTTCCCGCAGCTCACGGAGGAGCGCCGTAAGGAGCTCGTCAAGCAGATCCATAAGTATTCCGAGACCGGCAAGGTCGCCATCCGCAACATCCGCCGCGACGCGATGGAGGCCTTCAAGAAGAAGCAGAAGGCCAGCGAGATCACCGAGGATGACCTGAAGGTCGCCGAAAAGGACCTGCAGAAGCTGACCGACGACATGTGCAAAGAGGTCGACGCCCTTCTCGAGAAGAAAGAGAAGGAGCTCATGGCGGTCTGATATGGGGCTCTTTTCCAAAGAGAACAAGGCAGGGCAGGTTGATTTGAACAACCTGCCTTGTCATGTTGCCGTCATTATGGACGGCAACGGCCGCTGGGCGCAAAAGCGCGGCCTCCCGCGCTCGGCCGGTCACAAGGCGGGGGCGGAGACATTTCGAAAGCTCGGCACCTACTGCAAGAACCTGGGCATCGACTATCTGACGGTCTACGCCTTTTCGACCGAAAACTGGAAGCGCCCGAAGGACGAGGTCGACGGCATCATGCACTTACTCGAGCAATATCTGCACGAGTGCATCGACACGATGGAAAAGGACGGCAACCGCCTGCACTTTCTGGGTGATTTAAGCGTCCTGACGCCGGAGCTGAGAGCGCTCATCGACGAAACAAATGAGATCTCCTCCCGCATCGAAGGCTTTCAGGCCAACGTCTGCCTCAACTACGGTGGGCGCGATGAAATCCTGCACGCCGCCCGCGCATTCGCACGTGACTGCGCGGCAGGGGAGCGGGACGCGGACAGCCTGACCGAGGAGGGCTTTTCGCGCTACCTCTATTCAAGCGGACTTCCCGATCCCGACCTTCTCATCCGCCCGGGCGGGGAGAAGCGCATCAGCAACTACCTTTTGTGGCAGTGCGCGTACAGTGAGTTCTACTTCTGCGACACGCTCTGGCCCGACTTTACGGAAAGAGAATTCGACAAGGCGCTCATCGCGTATCAGCATCGCGAGCGGCGCTTTGGCGGACTGAAACAGGAGAAACAGAAATGAAACAAAGATGGTTGGTGGTTGTCGTCGGCCTGCCGGCGCTGCTCGCCGTGCTGCTTGCCTGCCCCGCATGGGCGACGATGATCGTCGTCTGCGGCATCGCGGGCATCGCGGCCTATGAGCTGCTGCACACGGCAGGGGAGAACGTCCCGGCGAATTTCTACTGGGGACTTGTCACAACGGTCGTCATGCAGGAGATATGGCTCTTTAAGGAAGAGATGAGCGGCACATACGATCTTCCGATTTCGACCGTTACGATCTTCCGCTGGATCCTTGTGATGATGGCGTTCCTCTTTGCGGTTATCTCTTACGGAAAGGAAAAACCGTTCACGTTCCACGATGTGGCGGTGTCGATCGTTGGCGGCATCGTATTCCCGGCGATGTACAGCTGCATTTTCCTGCTGCGCATGGACGAAAACTATGGCAAGGTCTATGTGCTCGCGCCGTTCTGCGTCGCGTTTGCGGGCGATGCACTCTCGATGTACTTTGGCATGTGGTTCGGCAAGCGCAAGATGGCGCCGCACGTCAGCCCGCACAAGACCTGGGCAGGCGCAATCGGCGGGCCCATCGGCAGCGCGCTTGCGCTGGTGCTGCTCGGCGTTGTCGGCAAGGCATGGCTCGGCTATGCGCCGAACTACCTCATGCTGATTCTTGTCGGCGTGGTGGCCAATGTCTTCGGTCAGCTCGGCGACCTCTCCATGTCGCTCGTCAAACGCGAGGCAGGGATCAAGGACTACAGCCACCTTTTCCTGACGCACGGCGGCATGCTCGACCGCTTTGACTCCACCATGTTCATCGCGCCGGTCGTGTACTTCTTTGTGGCGGGTGGCATACTATGACAAGGAGTATTGCTTTACTCGGTTCCACCGGCTCCATCGGCCGCCAGACGCTTGAGGTGACGCGCGAGCTGGGGCTTTCCGTCGCCGCGCTGACGGCGAATAAGAGCGTTGACCTCATCGAACAGCAGGCGCGGGAATTTTGCCCGCGTCTTGCCGTGCTTTATGACGAGGACGCGGCAAATGAGCTCCGCGCGCGGCTTTCCGACACAAACACCGAGGTGCTCTCTGGCATGGAGGGCCTTTTGGCCGCGGCCATGGCGGACGACGCTGACATGGTCGTCACCGCTGTAATGGGCATGATCGGCCTCCAGCCGACGCTCGCGGCGATCGAGAAGAAAAAGCGCATCGCGCTTGCCAACAAGGAAACGCTCGTCTGCGCGGGCGAGCTCGTCGTGGCTGCGGCGGAGCGCTGCGGCGCGGAAATCGTCCCCGTCGACAGCGAGCACAGCGCGATCTTCCAGTGCTTGCAGGGCTGCCGCGACCGCGGCGAGATCAAGCGTCTCATTCTGACCTGCTCGGGCGGGCCGTTCTACGGCCTGAGCCTGCAGGAGCTTGCGACTAAGACGAAGGCCGACGCGCTCAAGCACCCGAACTGGACGATGGGTGCGAAGATCACCATCGACTCCGCGACCCTGATGAACAAAGGCCTTGAGATCATCGAGGCCATGCGGCTCTACCGTCTGCCGCTTTCTCAGGTCGACGCGGTCATCCATCGTCAGAGCATCGTGCACTCGCTCGTCGAGTTTCACGACGGGGCGATGCTCGCCCAGCTCGGCACACCGGACATGAAGCTGCCCATCCGCTACGCGATGACGTACCCCAACAGGGCCGTTTCACCCGCGGAGCCGCTTGACCTTCTCAAGTGCCCGCCGCTCACGTTCGCCGAGCCCGATGAAGAGGTCTTCCGCTGCCTGAAGATCGCCAAGCAATGCGCCGCCGTCGGGAACGTCTACTGCGCGGCGATGAACGGCGCAAATGAAGAAGCCGTCGCGGCGTTTCTGCGCGATGAGATCGGCATCTGTGCCATCCCTGACCTCATTGAAGCGGCGCTCGACAAAACCGAGACGGTATATCAGCCGCAGCTTTCGGATATTCTGGAAGCAGACCGCCGCGCACGCGAGGTCGTGCGCAAGCGCTTACATTGACCTTCTGATAGGAGAGACCATGGTTTATATTCTCATTGCGATCCTGATTTTTGGCGTGCTCATCGCCGTGCATGAGCTCGGCCACTTTTTGGCGGCCAAGGCCTGCGGCGTGCGCGTCAACGAATTTTCCATCGGCATGGGCCCGCAGCTCTTCCATAAGACGAAAGGGGACACCGAATACTCCCTGCGGCTCCTGCCCATCGGAGGCTACTGCGCCATGGAGGGCGAGGACGAGGATTCGGACGACGACCGCGCGCTGGGCCGCCAGGTCTGGTGGAAGAAGTTCATCATCTTCGTCGTGGGCGCGTTCATGAACTTCCTGACGGGCCTCATCATCGTCATCTGCCTGTACGCGGGCGCGCAGGCGTTCTACACGACGGAGATCGTCGAGCTGAACCCCGATTTCCCGCAGCAGGGAGAGGACGGCCTGATGCCCGGCGACATGATCTACGCCATCAACGGCGAGCGCATTTATTTAAAGAGCGATGTGTCGCTCATCATGGGCCTTGGCGACACGGGCACGATCGACATGACCGTCCTGCGCGACGGCAAAAAGCTCGACCGCACGCTCACGAAGCAAGTCTACACCGACGAAAACGGTAAGGAGTACGAGGCCTACGGCTTTACCTACGGGGGGATCGTCGAGGCGACGCCGCTTCTGCGCCTGCAATACAGCTGGTACCAGACGATGGACTATGTCCGCATCGTGAGACTGAGCCTGCAAATGCTGCTTTCGGGCGCGGCGGGCGTCAACGATCTGAGCGGCCCGGTCGGCATCGTCTCGACCATCACGGAGGTCGGCAAGGAGACCGAGGCCGAGGCGGGCTTCGGCGCGGCGCTCGAGAGCATCCTCTACTTCGCCGCGATGATCGCGGTGAACCTCGCCGTGATGAACCTGCTGCCGCTGCCCGCACTCGACGGCGGACACGTGCTGTTCCTGCTCGTCAACGGCATCGCCGTGGCGCTTTTCAAAAAGGAAATTTCGTCCAAATATCTGAACGTCATCAACGGCATCGGCTTTGCGCTCTTAATGGCGCTGATGCTGTTCGTCACGTTCCACGACATTGTCAAGCTCCTGTGAGGAGGATGATTTTATGAGCAAGCAAATTATCGCAGGCGGCGTCGCTATCGGCGGCGGCGCGCCGGTCACGATCCAGTCGATGTGCAACACGCACACTGAGGATGCCAAGGCCACCATCGCGCAGATCCACGCGCTCGAAGAGGCGGGCTGCGAGATCGTGCGCGTCACGGTGCCGAATATGGAGGCCGCGCACGCGCTGAGTGAAATTAAGGAGAATATCTCCATCCCGCTCGTCGCGGACATCCACTTCGACTACCGTCTCGCCGTCGAAGCGGCGGCACGCGGCGCGGACAAAATTCGCATCAACCCCGGCAACATCGGGGGAGATGACCGCGTCAAGGCGGTCGTAGACGCCTGCCGTGAACACAAGGTTCCCATCCGCATCGGCGTGAACGGCGGCTCGCTTGAAAAGGAACTGCTCGCAAAATATGGCCACGTGACGCCCGAGGCGCTTGTCGAGAGCGCGCTCAGACATGTGCGGCTGCTTGAAAAGTTCGATTTTACCGAGATCTGCATCTCGGTCAAGAGCTCTGATGTACCGCTCAACATGGCGGCCTATCGCCTTCTGCACGAAAAGGTCGACTATCCGCTCCACCTCGGCGTGACCGAGGCGGGCACGCCCACGATGGGGCTTTTGAAGCCCGCCATCGGCATCGGCGGCCTTCTGTGCGAGGGCATCGGCGACACGATGCGCGTCTCGCTCACGGCGGACCCCGTGGAGGAGGTCTACGCCGCCAAGCGCATTTTGCAGGCCTGCGGCATCCGCCGCAGCGGCGTGAACCTCGTCTCCTGCCCGACGTGCGGCCGCACGGCGTACGACATGATCCCAATCGCCGAGGAGCTAGAGCGCCGTCTTGCCGACTGCAAGAAGAATATCACGGTCGCCGTGATGGGCTGCGTCGTCAACGGGCCCGGTGAAGCCTCGGCCGCCGATATCGGCGTGGCCGGCGGCAAAGGTGAGGGCATGATTTTCCGAAAAGGAAAAGTCCTTTACAAAGTGCCGCAGGAAAAGCTAGTCGACGCTTTGATGGAGGAAATCAAAAAACTCTGATCGAGCGGAAACGATACTGAGATAAGGTTGTGGCTATGGCACAAAAGATTCCTTTTTTTGAATTATTCACCGACTTTTCGCCGGATTTTGACCTGCGCGTCCCGCTCAACGCCGCGATGGTCACGAACATGGTGCTCGAGCCGGAAAAGCGCACGATGACGCTCGACATGACCGTACGCGCGGAGATGAACGACTCGACGCGCGAAACGGTCGAGCAGCTTCTTGCGCGCAATTACGACTTAAAGCGCGTGGACATCCACGTCAAATCAACGGCGGAGGCCTTTCCCGACATGTTGAAGAACGCTGGCCGCAAGGTGAGCGGCAGCGGCAGTGTCATCATGGGCCGCGAGATTGCAAAGGGGAGAGTGCTCCCCATCAGCGAGCTGACGCCAAAGGCCGGTCACGTCGTCGTTGAGGGCAAGGTCTTCAAGTTCGACTGCCACGAGACGCGCCGCGCCGGCGTCTGGACGATGTTGCTCGAAATGACGGACTACGAAGGCTCGCTCTTCATCCGCCGCAGCATGCCCGAGCGCGAGGCGACGGAGCTTCTCGGCAAGATCAGCGTCGGCATGTGGCTGCGCGTCAGCGGCCGCATGGAGCTCTCCTACGATGGTAAGGACATGCAGCTCAACCCGCAGGACATCATGCAGATCGACCACGCCGAGCGCACGGACACGGCGGAGGAAAAGCGCGTCGAGCTGCACTTACATACCCGTATGTCCAACATGGACGCGCTGACCGACACCGCCGCGGTCGTCAAGCGCGCGATCAAGTGGGGGATGCCCGCCATCGCCATCACGGATCACGGCGTAGCGCAGAGCTTCCCGGACGCCTGGCACACCGGCGAGGGTAAAATAAAACTCCTTTACGGCTGTGAGGGCTATTTTCTCAACAACATCGACGACCGTATCTGTGTGCACGGCCCGCAGGACGGCGATTTTTCGACTGAGATCTGCTGCTTCGACATTGAAACAACGGGTCTGAAGGTCGCGCACGATGCCATCACCGAGATCGGTGCGGTCATTCTGAAAGACGGCGAGATCGTCGACACGTTCCAAACCTTTGTCGACCCCGAGCGCCGGCTTTCGCCTGAGATCATCGGCCTGACCGGCATCACAGACGACATGCTGCGCGGCGCGCCGAAGCTGGAGGACGCGCTGCACGCGTTTTTGGCCTTTGCGGGCGGCCGTCCGCTCGCTGCGCACAATGCGGAGTTTGATATCAGCTTCATCCGCGCAGGCTGCAAAAAGTGCGGCATCCCGTTCGAGCCGACGTATCTCGACTCGCTGATTTTCGCGCAGAATCTCCTGCCCGAGCTCGGCAAGTACAAGCTCGACATCGTTGCCGACCACTTGCAGCTCCCGCAGTTCAACCACCACCGCGCGTCCGACGATGCGGTCCCGGTCGCGCAGATGCTCGCGAAGTTTTTCGTCATGCTCGAAGAGCGCGGCGTCACGCGCCTCCAGCAGATCAACGACGAGATGACGAAGCTCCGCCCGCTCGGCGTCAAGCGCAACCGTTTCCCCAAGCACATCATTCTGATCGCCAAGAACAAGGTGGGCCTCAAGAACCTCTACCAGCTCATCTCGGCGTCGAACCTCAAATACTTTAAGCGCGTGCCGATCATCCCGAAAAGCGAGCTTGTCGCGCATCGCGAGGGCTTGATCATCGGCTCTGCCTGCGAGGCGGGCGAGCTGTTCCGCGCCATCGTCGACCACAAGGACTGGAATGAGCTCAAGCGCATCGCCTCGTTCTACGACTATCTTGAAATTCAGCCGCTCGGCAATAACCGCTTCATGGTGCGCGACGGCACGGTGCGCGACGACGAAGACCTCAAGGACTTCAACCGCACTGTTGTCAAGCTTGGCGAAGAGCTCGGCAAGCCCGTCTGCGCAACGGGCGACGTCCACTTCCTCGACCCCGAAGACGAGGTTTATCGCCATATCCTGCTCGCGTCAAAGAAATTCGCCGACGCGAACGAGCCCGTCCCGCTCTACTTCCGCACGACGGACGAAATGCTCAAGGAATTTGACTACCTCGGCAAGGAGAAAGCCTACGAGGTCGTCGTGACGAACCCCCGTGCCATCGCCGAGCAGGTGGAGGATATCGAGCTTTTGCCCAAGGGCAAGCTGTTCCCGCCGCGGCTTGAAAATTCGGAAGAAGACCTTAACCGTATGGTGTGGGGGAAAGCGCACGAGCTTTACGGCGACGATCTGCCGCAGCTGATCGTCGACCGGCTGAACGTCGAGCTCGGCAGCATTCTGGGCAAGTATGACGTCGTTTACATGTCGGCGCAGAAGCTCGTGCAGCGCTCGCTTGAGTGCGGCTACCTCGTCGGCTCGCGAGGGTCGGTCGGCTCGTCGCTCGTAGCGTACATGGCCGGGATCACCGAGGTCAACGCCCTGCCGCCGCACTACCGCTGCCCCAAGTGCCGCAACGTCGAGTTCCATGCGGGCGAGTACGGTTGCGGCGCGGACATGCCCGATAAAATGTGTCCCGTCTGCGGCACGAAGTATGTCAAAGACGGCTTCGACATCCCGTTTGAAACTTTCCTCGGCTACGGCGGCGGTAAGGTGCCGGATATCGACCTCAACTTCTCAGGCGAATATCAGGCGCGCGCCCACGCGCACGCGGTCGAAATGTTCGGCAAGACGCAGGTGTTCCGCGCGGGTACGATCGGTACGCTCGCAGAGAAGACGGCCTACGGCTTCGTCAAAAAATACCTTGAGGAAAACGGCATCGCCGCGGGCAACGCCGAGATCGACCGCCTGACGGCGGGCTGCGTCGGCGTGCGACGCACGACGGGCCAGCATCCCGGCGGACTCGTCGTCGTGCCGGACGACATGGATATCGAGGATTTTTGCCCCGTACAGCACCCTGCGGACGACCCCGACAGCGACACGATCACCACGCATTTCGAATATCACTGCATGGAGGACAACCTCTTAAAGCTCGACATGCTCGGCCACGATGACCCGACGATGATCCGCATGCTCGAAAATCTGACGGGCGTGAACGCCCGCGCCATCCCGCTCGACGACCCCGACACGATGTCGATCTTCATCTCGTCCAAGGTGCTCGGCTACGAGAACGACGAAGTGCTCGGCCCCACGGGCGCCGTCGCGATCCCGGAGTTCAACACGCGCTTCACGCGCCAGATGCTCGTCGACACGCAGCCCAAGGACTTCAACACGCTGCTGCGCCTTTCAGGCTTCTCCCACGGCACGGATGTGTGGCTTGGCAACGCGAAGGATCTGATCGTCAGCGGCACGGCCAGCGTTCTGGAGACCGTCGGCTGCCGTGACGACATTATGCTCTACCTTATTTCGATGGGGCTTGACCCGAAGATGAGCTTTAAGACGATGGAAGCCGTCCGAAAGGGCAAGGTCAAAGCCGGCAAGGCAGGGGACTGGCCGATGTGGGTCGAGGAAATGCGCAAGCACGATGTGCCGGAGTGGTACATCGAGTCGCTTGCCAAGATCGGCTACCTCTTCCCGAAGGCGCACGCGGTCGCCTACGTCATGATGGCGTTCCGCATCGCGTGGTTCAAGGTGCATGAGCCGCTCGCGTTCTACGCGACCTTCTTCTCCATCCGCGCCAAGGCATTCGACGCCGCCGAGTGCTGCAAGGACGCCGATGCGCTGCGCCGCCGCATCCGCGAGATTGAAAACAACAAGGACGCGACCGCCGTGGAGCAGGACTTGATGACGACGCTTGAAGTCTGCTACGAATTCTGCCTGCGCGGTTTCCATTTTGAGCCCATCGACATTTACCGCAGCGATGCGACAAAGTTCATCGTCACGGAAAATGGCCTTCTTCCGCCGTTCACGTCCGTGCGCGGACTCGGCGAGACCGCAGCGCTCGACACCGTCGAGAAGCGCAAGGGGAAGGACTTTACATCGGTGGAGGAGTTTTCCCTCTGCTGCAACAAGCTGTCGCAGACGCATATCGACCAGCTGCGCGCGCTGGGCGCGTTTGCGGGGCTGCCGGAAACGAGCCAGCTGACACTGTTCTGATGTGCCCGGCCGACAGTAAAACCAATATGAAAAGGGGATATTCTCTCATGCGAGAGAATGTCCCCTTTTTGTCGATTCCTGGTTCGGCTGTGCTTGCTTATGTTACGCTTTTCCAGAAGGATTCATGCTCACTCGTACCGCCATCATCAATAAAGGCGTGGAACGCTGCATCCACTGCGCTGCGGCTGAAATCGCTGTAAATGCCGACGGTTTCCATGCCCTCATAGAAGCGGACGTTCTCTGCGCTGTGGCTGGGAGAGGCGTCGTAAGCGGCGGCAAGTGCCTTGGCGTATGAGAGCGCTTCGCGCGCGCCGTCCAAATCGCCGCTGTTGTACTCAAGCCGCGCGAGCGCAGCGTACGAGGCCGCGCTGATCTTATCAAGCTCGCTGACGGAATCTCCTTTTCTGAGACCTGTAAGCATCGAATGCTTCCACTGCAAAATGTCGATGGCCGATCGGAGGTCTCCTCTCGCCTCATACACGTTGGCAAAGCCGTCGCACACGCGCACGAGCGAAGTGACCGCGCGCAGCAATGCCATGGAAAGATACGGCACGCCCTCCTCGCGCCGCTCCTTCACGCCCGCGAGCAGGCAGCCGATCTGATCGTCGAGCAGGCCGCAGGCGTTGTTCTCTTTGAAGAGCGCGAGCGCGCGTTCCCAGTCCTCCATGTCGAGCAGCACGTTCGCCATGTCGAGCCGGAGCGACATCTCACTGATCTCCGGGTCGCTGTTTTGTGAAAGCAGGCGAATCGCGTGCGATAGCAGGTCGAGCGAACGACTCTGCATCTTTTTGTCCTGACGCTTGAGACCGGCCATCTCAAAAAGCTTGGAGCATTCGTAGACGACACTGAAGGTGTTCGGGAATTTTTGCAGCGCCTTTTCCGCCTCGGCAATGCCCTCATCATAATTGTCCTCGCGGCGCAGACGCTTCATGCGTTCAACGATGCTCTTGCGGTCATTTGCGCGCAGCCGATAGCCGAGCAGCGCATCGACCGAGAGGTCGAAGAAGTCGGCAAGTTCCATCAGCATCGGAATTTCCGGCAGGCTCTGTCCCTGCTCCCATTTGCTCACTGCCGCGACGGAGACGCCCATCGCTTCGGCGAGCTGTTCCTGCGTCAGCCCCTTCTGTTTACGGTAGAAGTGGATCTGTTCTGCAATACGGTTTTCCATCCTGTGCTCCTTTCGCGCCCCAGCGGGCGTTTTTTTGCTGTGACCTCAGTATAGCGCCAGAGGCGGCAAAAGGACAGAAAACGGTGGTAGAATCGGTAGAAATATTTTTTAACCTCAAGTTGAATCTTCCTGTGCCAAGACGAAAATAAGACCTGCCGAAGGGCAGGTCTTATTTGTCGTTACAGTCCCAGTTCCACCGCGCGGCGCAGGCGGACTTTGCCGTCGAGCGCTTCGTCGATCGTGTGGATCAGCGCCTCGCGGTCGCGGTTGAGCGTGCCGCCGAGGGGGAGGTAGTTCGACGCGTGGTTCGAGCGGAAGATGCTGCCGTCGGAGTCGATGTGCTCCAAAAAGAGGCGCGTTTCGCGCATCAGCTCGGGCGGCTCCATCATCTTGAACTCGCCGCTCGCGATCCAGTCGTGCAGCGGCGTGCCCGAGTAGACGCGAAGCGTCAAAAACGCGATATAGTCGGGCTTCATGCGGGAAACGGCCTTCGCCGTGTCGATGGCGTGGGCCTGCCAGTCGCCGTTCGCACCCGCCATGCCGTTGATGGCCGTGACGGAGGTGGCGATGCCCGCCTGCTTGCAGCGGATGGCGTTTAAGACGATCTCCTCGGCAGTAACGCCCTTGCAGAACTTTTTGAGAAGCTCCTCGTTGCCGCTCTCAAGGCCGATATACACGATGCCAAGCCCGTGCTCGCGCAGCGTGCGCAGCTCGTCGTCCGTCTTGCGCATGATGGCCTTGGTCGTTGCGTAAGCCGCCACGCGCTTGCAGGTGGGGAAGTGGTCGCGGATATAGTCGAGAACGGTCAGAAGATAGTCCATCGGCAGGATCAGCGCGTCGCCGTCGGCTAAAAAGATCTTCTCGATATAGCGCCCGTAGGCGCGTGCCTCGTCGAGGTCGGAGAGCACCTGCTCAATGGGGTTGATGGAGAACTTTTTGTCCTTGTACATCGTGCAGAACGCACATTTGTTGTGGCTGCACCCGAGCGTGCACTGCACGATGAGGCTGCGCGCCTCGCTGGGGGGACGGTAAACGGCTCCCGAATAATGCATCAGGGTTCCTCCTTACAAAATCAGCCGAGCTTGGCCTGGCACTTGTCCATGAAGCGATCCACGGTGATAACGGCGCGCTGGTGCGTGCCCTCACCGATCAGACCTGCCTCATCGTATGCGGCAAC
>ENA-OOZG01001659-OOZG01001659.1-human-gut-metagenome-genome-assembly--contig:-NODE-1659-length-15279-cov-3.823765_pt1 | contig 15279 bp, 9 predicted proteins | sample MGYA00241706_ERZ501384 | MGnify/ENA primary metagenome ERZ501384 (study PRJEB25962, sample SAMEA2042742) | human gut metagenome | biome: human gut; feature: human-associated habitat; material: faeces... | reverse complement strand
GCCGCGGGCATCCGGCAGATTTTGCAGGCGACTGCCGTACAGCAGTTCCAGAGCGGCGGCGGCAAGCTGCTCTGCGGTGAAGGCAGGAGCGCAGCCATCCTCGGCACTCAGCAGCTCCTGCACCATGGTAAGGTACGGGAACTCCTCCTTGCCGGAAAGCAGGGCACGCAGGGTGTCGGCACTTTCCTGATTCTGCTTCTGGCGGATTTCCTCCGGCATCGGAACCGGGCGCTGCTGCACATCTGCGCGTGCGATGCGGGCAATCTGCTCCATCTGGCGCAGCTGGAAGCGGCCACAGCACAGGGTGAAGGCACTTCCGCTTTTTCCGGCGCGTCCGGTTCGTCCGATTCGATGGACATAATATTCGGCATTCTGCGGAATGTCGTAGTTGAATACACAGTTGATGTCATCGACATCGATGCCGCGAGCGGCAACGTCGGTTGCAATCAGCAGGGAGGTTCTGCCTGCCTTGAAGGCGTCCATCACGACGGTGCGCTGTGACTGCTTGAGGTCGCCGTGCAGGCCCTCGGCCTTGAAGCCGTGGTCGATGAGCCACGAGGACAGCTCCTCGACCATCCGCTTGGTGTTGCAGAATACAATCGCGCGGGATGGCTGATAGTAGTGGAGCAGCAGCGCCAGTGCGTCGTTCTTTCTGCCGGTTGGGATGTCGTAGCAGCTCTGCTCGATGCTGTTGAGTGCCACCTGAGATTTGTTAATCTCGACCAGCTGAGGGTCTTTCTGGTAATTGTCAATCAGCTTCATAATCTCCTGCGGCATCGTCGCAGAGAACAGGACGGTCTGTCGCTCGGCAGGAGCTTGGGTGAGGATGGTTTCGATGTCCTCACGGAAGCCCATGCTGAGCATCTCGTCCGCTTCGTCGAGGATGACCAGCTTGAGGGCATCGAGCTTGAGGGTGCGGCGGCGCAGGTGGTCCATCACTCTGCCCGGAGTGCCGACGATGATGTTGGCATCCTTGAGCTGGACAATCTGGCGCTCAATGGGCGCACCGCCGTATACCGCGCAGGTGCGGACACCGTGCAGGTAACGGGAAAGCTTTTTGAGCTCCTCACAGGCCTGAACCGCCAGCTCGCGGGTTGGACAGAGCAGCAGCACCTGTGCCAGACGGCGGTCTTGGTGAGGGTCAACCATCTGGATGGCAGGGATGCCGAAGGCAGCGGTTTTGCCGGTGCCGGTCTGGGAGCGTCCGACCACATCATGTCCTTCGAGGATGAGCGGGATGCTCTGGGACTGGATTGGAGTGGGCTCGGAAAATCCCATCTCGCCGATGGCGCGCAGGATCTGGGGGTCGATGGGAAGGGATTCGAATAAGTTCTGATTCATAGAGGTCCTTTCTTACAATCGTTCATATCGGTCTATATCATAATCTCAAATAGTGTATCACCAGCGCACGAGCCGTGTCAATCTATCCGGAGGATGCAAAAATTGCTTTGGAAGAAACGGGAGAACTGACAAATATTCCGACCAAAATTTGGTGAAAACTGAATAATTTCGAAAAAGAGATTGACAAATCGTGCTACATTGGTAATACTTATAAAAGTGGATGAATCAAAATAAAACCTGCAACTTGAGAGAGGGAGCGGGTTGGAAGCGGGTGAACGTATGTTTGACAAAATGAGAAGATTGCCGGATGCTGAGCTTGAGGTTATGAAGGCAATCTGGGACAACACACCGCCAATGTCGACCAATGACGTTATGAAGGTAGTGAGCAACGAGAAGAACTGGAATATCTCGACGCTGCTGACACTGCTTTCCCGTTTGATTGACAGAGGGTTCCTTTCCTCGGAGAAGCGCGGAAGGGAAAGAATCTACTATCCTCAGGTAGAGCGAGAGGCATACATGGAGTATGAGACCAAGAACTTCCTGCAAAAGCTGCACAAGAACTCCTTCATGAGTCTGGTCAACACCCTGTATGACAACAACGACCTGTCCGAGCAGGACATGGACGAGCTGGCTCAGTGGCTGGAGGATAAGAAGAACAGCTAGAGCGGGGCTCGGCTGAGCATCAGTGCAATAAAAAAACACCGGAAGCTCCGGTGTTTTTTTGTTGCCCAAAAAGGCAAAGGGTTTAATATTTCTTGAGGTTTGGGATGACCGTGCCGATGACAGCCCAGCACAGCTGGAACAAAATCAGGTGCAGAATGGACAGGTAGGCAAGGTTGCCCATCAGGGAGAACAGGGTGACCAGTCCATATCCGACCACCAGCGCAATCATCTGAATCAGAACAGCCTGGTCGATGGCGGTCTTGGCGGTCATGCAGTCGAGGATGGCGGTGACCATCATGCGGCTGGAGCCGATGAAGCCAATCTTGGCAGGGGAGCTGTCCTTTTCGGCGGTGAGCTCCTCATAGGCCGGGTGGTGTTTAGCCGGCATGAGCTGAATCAGCTCGAGCGGGAAGTCATAAGCCGCGTGAATCTTTTCCGGGGTGATGTTCGGGTCGGAGGTGTTGACAATCAGGTACATTCCGTGGGAGGCCAGCTGGTCGAGCTGCGCGCGGGTAGCGGCATTGGAGCCGTAGCTGATGACGAACATCGCCGAAAGCTGTCCGGAGTTGGACAGGTAGATGATATTCTTGCTGTCCTTGACAAAGCGCATCTCGTAGTCGTTGCTGGGAACCTCGATGCCGTGGTTGACCATCAGCTCGCGGTTTCCGATGAGCACCCGTTTGCCGTCCACCCAAGCGGAAAGCCCCATCGCGTCCTCGTAGGTGAGATTTTCCACCGGACGCAGCATCGAGCGGTTGGAGCCGATGATGCCGTTGAACACCTCGGTGAGCATTCCGCCGGAGTTGCAGACAACGCTGGCAGCGTCGAGGATGACCGAATCAATCTTGCCTTGGTCAAACGGCTTGATTCCGTGTAGAACCACATCAGCCGGGCGGAACAGGTCTTTGGCATCGAGCACAACTGCCTCGGTGCGGGAGAAGGCATCCACCGCAGAGTAGCCGGAAACCATCGCACCGGCAGGAATCAGGCGGGCAGACATCCGATAGAGCGGCAGGTTTGCGGCAATCGTGGAGGTCAGCGGAGCGCTGATGCACATGATAACGGTGAAGGTCGAGACGGCCTCGGCAACATTCTTGTTGAACAGGTAGGACAGCGCCGCCAGAACGATGCCGGCCAGCAGGCAGACAGGAGCCAGGATGCGGCTGGTATTTTCTGCGTGGTCCTCCGAGTAGGAGTTGTCCAAAAAATTTGCCAGAAAACGGGTGGATTCGGGGTAGGCGATGGTGTATTCCTCCATCGACAGGCCCTTGGAGATTTCGCGCAGCAGGGTGCGGTCCTTGAGAAAGACGGCGGCTTGCTTGCGCTTTTCGGAGGAAACGAGCTTGAAGTTGTTTTGAATTCGCAGGATGACCAGCATCTTGCCGATGAGGTTAAAGATGAGGACAAACAGCGCAACCGGGAAGAACAGGTAGAGGTTGGTGCCGAAGTCAGCCTTGTCAACGCTGAAGTATTCCGGGCGGATGATGTAGCAGATACCCTGTGCCAGCGTGCCCAGCAGGGCGAGCATCGGCAGGGTGTCGGTGGTGGCGCGGAACCGCAGCAGAGCCAGCAGACCGCCGCCGATGGTGTTGGAGCAGACGACGGCTCCGATGGCGGAAATCAGGCAGGAGGTAATCATGTACGCACGCAGGTTGACCTCCGGCTGGATGAAGGTCGGCAACGGCAGCAGCTCATCGCCAATCTGAATATCCCGCGCAGCCAGCGCAAGATAGAGCGAGAGGGAGAACAGCACCACCATCACCACGATGCGGAGCAGCAGACCCTTCTTGATGCTTCGGATGTCGTTGAGGATGGCGTCCTTGTCCTTGGGAGAGGAGTAATCCTCAAGCTCCTCGTCCTCGCTGTCGGAGGAAGGCTCCTCCGGAACCGGGATGCTGTCGGCATCGGCAAGGCGGGAGGAAGGCTCCTGCGGCTGGGCCTCCTGCTTGTGGAACAGGCTGGTGCGCTTTTCGGCTTTGCCGGATTTTTTGCTTGGAGCTTCGTTTTTACTTGGCTCCTCCTCGTCCGCTTCGTCGGGGAGGTTGACCTGAAAATGTCGGGAAGTGTCGCTCGGCTTTTGCTTGTCGCTGTCAGCAGCCTTCTTGCGGCTGCCGGAAAAGAGGGAAGCCGTGGCAAATTCTTCGGTCAGGCCGGTCGGAGTGGAAGCAAAGGGGTCATCATCGATGGAACCGACCGGGGTGGAAGCAAAGAAATCCTCCTCGGGCTGCGGCTGCTCGGCAGGGGCTTTCTCCTCGGCAAAGAGGGAGGCATCAAAGAGGGAATCCGCCGCAGGTTTTGCCGAAGAGGCTTTGGCGGCGCGTTTCTTTTTGCGGTCGAGTCCGGCGAAATATTTCTGATATTCGGTCTTTTCTTCGAGTGCCGGGTCCGGCTGATTCGGCGCAGGGGTTACCGGCTCAAAATCGCCGAAAGGGGTGCTGCCCTCTGCCTTGGGCAGGTCGGCAGGCTGCTGGTCAAAGAAAAAGTCATCGTCCAGCGGTTCGTTCTGTGCGGGGCTTTCCGGCAGGAGCTTTTCCAGTTCGAGCTTTTCCCGCTCCAGTTTTTCCCGCAGGAGCTTTTCCTGCTCGAGCTGTTCGGCGCGCAGGCGCTTCTCTTCCTCCTGCTGGCGGGTGCGGACATCCTCGCGGTGGGAGGTCAGCGACGAGAAAAAGACACCGGTGTTGTCCATCGGGTCAGCGGCAGGAATATCCTGACGCGGCTGGGCTTCCGGGATAGGCTCCGGATTTGGCTGGGTCCGAACGGGAGGAGGTGCAAAGATGCTGTCCTCGATGTTCCCGGCCTTGGTGCGGGGACGGGGCGGCACAGGCGGGTCTGCCCGCAGTGCCTTTTTGACCGAAGCGTTCTGCTGGGCCTTTTTGGATTTGATTTCGTTTAAGATGTCATCGACATTGTACTGCTTATTCATGCTCATCGATTCTCCTTTTTACAGTGCATCAGACGGGAGAACTTATTTCTTCCTGACAAAGGACGGCAGGTCTGCACGCTGGCGGACTGCCTCATAGATGACGATGGCGGCAGCCACCGAAGCGTTCAGGGAGTTGACCTGACCGTTCATCGGGAGCGAAACGACAAAGTCGCAGTGCTCGCGGGTCAGGCGGCTGACACCGCTGCCCTCTGCGCCGACTACGATGCCGATTGGGCCGCCCATGTCGGTGGAGCACCAAGGCTGACCGTCCATATCAGCGCAGAAGATCCACAGCCCCTTCTGCTTGAGCTCCTCGATGGTGGCAACGATGTTGGAAACACGAACCACCGGCATATATTCGACGGCTCCGGCAGAGGTTTTGGCGACGGTAGCGGTCAGTCCCACCCCTCTGCGTTTGGGGATGATGACGCCGTGGGCTCCGGCAGCTTCTGCGGTTCGGATGATGGCGCCCAGATTGTGCGGGTCCTCGATGTTGTCGCAGATGATGATGAAAGGCGGCTGGTCGCCGGCCTTCTCGAAGATGTCCTCCATGGTGGAGAAGTCGTGGCAGGCTGCCATCGCAACAACGCCCTGATGGACGACCCCTTCACACAGGGAGTCCAGTTTCTGCTGGGCGGCATCCTTGATCGGGATGCCGGCATCCTTGGCAAGTGCGATGATTTTTCCCATGCTGCCGCGCTCGATTCCCTTGAGGATGTAGATGCAGTCGATGGGGCGTCCTTTTTTGAGTGCTTCAGCGACGGCATTTCTGCCGGCAATTACAGCGTTGGGCTGCTGGTTTTTGTCAGATTCAAATTCTCTGGGCAATGATAATCCCTCCGAAAGTAGTATCAAAAATGGAACCGCACACCCTGAATCGGGGTCGGCGAAACCTTGCCGACAGGCGGTGTGTCAGATAAATTTATTATAACATATTTTGGCAGGATTTCCATAGTCTGGGCAAATCCTTTTCGGAGAGTTTTGTGCGGCTATCGGACCAGCAGGAAGGTCAGAACTCCGCCCGCGGCGGCAGGCAGCAGAAGCCGCAGGCAGGAGGCCCAGAAGCCGCCGGGGTACCAAAAGGCAGGCTTGCCCCGCAGCACCGGGGAGCGCAGGCTGGTTAGAAAATGCTGCGCTTGGGTTTCCAGCGCCTTTTTGGGGGAATCGGCGCGGCTGTCCTTGAGATAGAGGACGGCGCGTTCAAAGTAGGGATTTTGGGTGTCGTTGATTTCGATGATGCGTTTGTTGGTGCCTCGTACCATGAGCTTCAAGTCCTTTCTACAGTGGAATTAAGTGCCAAAACAGTGCAAAAGTCTGTTGAGAATGTGGAAAACTCAGAAAAATAAGACTTTTATCCGGAAAGTATAACAAGTTTCGACGATTTTAACGGGCTAGGCAGAATTATCGTGGAAAACCTGGTTGAAAGTGTGGAAAATTCCGATAAATACAAGAAATGAATTTTCTGAACTTTTTGTGGAGAAGTAGAAAAATGCAATTACAAATGGTAATATTAAACTGCGATAAGGCAATTTTGATGGCAAAAAATCAAGCCGTTCCGCCTTATTATGGCTGAAAAAACCGGTTTTACACGGGTTGGAAGCCTTGGGTGAGAAACTTGTTGTGGAAAAGTGCGGCTTGCTCGCCGAGCAAAGGCGAACAATTGTGATGGAATTGTGCCCAAAAAGTAAAGTTTTTTAGGAGGAGATTGACATTTCAGCGCAAAAGAGTAAAATAATTTTGTAAATTTAATATAGTTTTGCAAGCGTGACTATGGAATATCGCTTGCGGCTTTTTGGGGGCAGGCCGTCAGGCACCCTTATTTTGAGAATCTGGGAGGTTGTTATCATGAAACGGGAAGGACAAATCAGTGTCAATTCCAAGAATATGTTTCCTATCATCAAAAAATGGCTGTATTCGGACAAGGATATTTTCCTCAGAGAGATTGTTTCCAACAGCTGCGATGCCATCAAGAAGCTGAGCAGTCTGCGCGGAATCGGTCAGGCTCCGCAGGAGGACGGCTGGCAGCCAAAGGTCATCGTTACCATCGACAGCGAGAAGAAGCAGTTGATTGTTTCCGATAACGGAATCGGCATGACCGAGGACGAGGTAGAGCGCTACATCACACAGGTGGCATTTTCCGGTGCAGAGGAATTTTTGGAGAAGTACCGCGAAAAGAGCGAGGAGAGCGCAGGCATCATCGGTCACTTCGGCTTGGGCTTCTACTCGGCCTTCATGGTTTCGTCCACAGTGGAGATTGAGACGCTGTCCTATCAGGAGGGAGCAAAGCCGGTTCACTGGGTTTCTGCCGGAGAGGACAGCTATGAAATCGAGGACGGCACCCGCACCGAGCATGGCACTACCATCATCATGAACATCTCCGCAGAGGAAGAGGAGTTTTTGCAGGAGAGCCGGATTCGGGAAATCCTCAACAAATACTGCCAGTTCATGCCGTATGAAATCTATCTGAATCCGCACGACGAGGAGCGCCCGGTCTATGACAAGGACGGAAATGTGGAGAAGAACGAGGACGGCACCGACAAGACAAGAATCGTCAAACCGCTGCCGGTCAACGACACCCATCCGCTCTGGCTCAAGGCACCGAAGGACTGCACCGACGAGGAGTACAAAGCCTTCTATCAAAAGGTGTTCATGGACTTCAACGAGCCGCTGTTCTGGATTCACCTGAATGTGGACTATCCGTTTAACCTCAAGGGCATCCTCTATTTCCCGAAGCAGACCAACAAGCTGGAGGTTGTGCCCGGTCAGGTCAAGCTGTTCAGCAATCAGGTCTTTGTAGCGGACAACATCAAGGAAATCATCCCGGAATTTCTGCTGCTGCTCAAGGGCGTCATCGACTGCCCGGATATGCCGCTGAATGTATCGCGCAGCTTTTTGCAGAACGACGGCGAGGTTCAGAAGATTGCCCAGCATATCACCAAGAAGGTCTCGGACAAGCTGCACCAGATCTTTAAAAATGAGCGGGAAAACTATGAGAAATATTGGAACGACATCTCGGCCTTCATCAAGTTCGGCTGCCTGAAGGATGAGAAGTTCTACGACAGAATGAAGGACATCATCCTGCTCAAGACCATCGACGGAGAGTACAAGACCCTTGAGGAATATCCAAAGACCGACGAAAACAAAATCTACTATGTGACCGACGAGAACTTGCAGGCGCAGTATATCGCCATGTTCCGCGAAAACGGACTGACTGCGGCGGTGCTGACCCACATGATTGACCCGCACTTCATCAGCCTGCTCGAATATAAGAATCCGGACCAGCTCAAGTTCCTGAGAATCGACTCCGATTTGGGCGATGCGCTCAAGGTTGACCAGTCCGAGGACGCAAAGAAGGCGGGAGAGGAGCAGAGCAAGGAACTGATTGACTGCTTCAAGACCTATCTGGGCGACGAGAAGCTGGAATATCAGGTGGAGAGTCTGAAGGCAGTCGGCACACCGGCTGTTATCCTGTTGTCTGAGTATGCCCGCAGAGTACAGGATATGACCCGCGCACTGGGCGAGAGCTTTGCGGGACAGAATCAGGTAACGCTGGTCATCAACAGCGAGAATCCGGTTGTTCAAAGCATCCCGACCCTGCCGAAGGAGGACCAGGAGCTGGTTTGCCGCCATATCTATGATTTGGCGATGCTGGCACACCGTCCGCTCAGCGCAGAGCAGATGCAGGCTTTTGTCGCAAGAAACGTCAAGATTCTGGAGCTGCTGACCAAACAGGAGAGCAAATAACCGAAATCCAAGCCGGGGAAGGAGAGAGTGACCATGACCGAACAGGAAACCAGACTGCGTGAGCTGATTGAGCAGAGCCACCGCATCGTCTTTTTTGGCGGAGCGGGTGTGTCCACCGAGTCGAATGTGCCGGATTTTCGCAGCGACGAGGGACTGTATGCCGCCAATCAGCAGAGGGTCTATCCCTATCCGCCGGAGACGATGCTCAGTCACAGCTTCTTTGAGCGGAATCCGGAGCTGTTTTATCAGTTCTATTTTGACAAGATGGTTTACCCGGAGGCAAAGCCGAACCCGGCGCATCTGGCCTTGGCCCGTCTGGAACAGCAGGGCAGGCTGATGGCAGTGGTCACCCAGAACATCGACGGCCTGCACCAGATGGCAGGCAGCAAGCGGGTGTATGAGCTGCACGGCAGTGTTCACCGCAATACCTGTCTGCACTGCGGAAAGCACTATTCGCTGGAACAGATGCTCCAATGGAAGGGAAACGGCATCCCAAGGTGCAGCTGCGGCGGTGTCATCAAGCCGGATGTTGTGCTGTATGAGGAAAGTCTGGACGAAAATGTTCTGGACCATGCCATCCGCAGCATCGAGGCAGCCGACCTGATGATTGTGGGAGGCACCTCGCTGGCAGTTTATCCGGCGGCAGGGCTTCTGCAATACTACGGCGGCACCGAGCTTGTGCTGATTAACAAGACCCGAACCCCCTATGACCGCAGGGCTTCGCTGGTGATTCGGGAGCCAATCGGTCAGGTGCTGGATGCAGCGGTCCCAAGATAGGGCTGGGATTTTGGATCAAAATTTCCGAAGATTCGGGCACACAGGGCAAAACGGTGGCGAAATCCAAAAAAATTGCCTTGACGAAGCGGGTCCGAGAGGTTACAATGAAGAGGAACTTTAACGGACAGAAAGGAAATCGGAAACCATGAAAGCCAGAATTCCAAAACACAGAGAATTTGTAATCAACCTGGAAAAAACAGCAGAGGAGCGCCGCGACGAGTGCTGGGAAAAGCTGGAAGCTATTTTGGAGGATTACAAAAAAGAGGGCAAATCGGTCTACACCCCATCCTTCATCGAGGATAACGAGGAGAAGGTCAAGGCTTTGCAGGCTGAGTATGGGTTTGAATACACCATCGAGCTCAAGTAAAAAAAGAGAAGCAGCAGGAGAGCGGCAGTTTCGGTCAGCTTTTTCTGCTGCTTTTTTCCATATCGGAGATTTTCTGACAAGGTTTGCCCTGACCTCAATCGGCGCTGGTGCAGAATTTTTAAAATAGACACAATTTATTTAAAGAAACCCTGCCGGAAGGTTTGACAAAATAGGGGCAGGGGAGGTACAATAACATAGATATGCTGCCGGTTGTTTTCATATAGAAATGCTTTCTGAATAAAAAGCTGCTCCGGCGGATAAAAACAGTTTTCCCACACAGGCCCTGTGCGGCGGCAGACGCTGACCCACAGGTCCCTTTTGAAATAAATGAGGTGTAAAAGATAAATGGGATTGATGGATAAAATCTTCGGAACCTATTCCGAACGAGAACTCAAACGAATCTACCCGATTCGTGACAAGGTGCTGGCGCTCGACGAGCAGTACAGCAAGATGAGCGACCAAGAGCTGAAAGCAATGACCCCGAAGCTCAAGGAGCGTCTGGCAAACGGAGAAACGCTGGACGACATCCTGCCGGAGGCATTTGCGACCTGCCGTGAGGCTGCATGGCGTGTTCTGGGACTCAAGCACTTCCCGGTTCAGATCATCGGTGGTATCGTGCTGCATCAGGGACGCATCGCCGAGATGAAAACCGGTGAAGGTAAAACCCTGGTAGCAACCCTGCCGGTTTACCTGAACGCACTGACCGGAAAGGGCGTCCATGTCGTTACCGTCAACGATTACCTTGCAAAGCGTGACTCGGAGGAGATGGGCAAGGTTTACCGCTGGCTGGGCCTGACCGTCGGTCTGGTCATCCACGACATCGAGCCTTCGGACAGACAGAAGGCATACAATTCCGATATTACCTACGGAACCAACAACGAGTTCGGTTTCGACTATCTGCGTGACAACATGCAGATTTATAAAGAGAACCGTGTTCAGCGCGGACACTACTATGCCGTAGTCGACGAGGTTGACTCCATCCTCATCGATGAAGCTAGAACCCCTCTGATCATTTCCGGCCGCGGCGACAAGTCCACCGACCTGTACAAGGTGGCAGACCGCTTTGCTCGCACCCTGAAGATGTACAAGGTCAAGGAGCTGGATGACAAGGAAGAGCACGACGATGTCATCGATGCAGACTACATCGTGGACGAAAAGGCTAAGACTGCAACCCTGACCAAAGCAGGTGTCAAGAAGGCAGAGGCATACTTCGGTCTGGAAAACCTGATGGATATGGAAAACTCGACCATCCAGCATCACATCAATCAGGCCATCAAGGCACACGGAACCATGCACCGCGACATCAACTACGTTGTTAAGGACAACGAGGTTATGATCGTTGACGAGTTCACCGGTCGTATCATGAACGGACGCCGTTACAGCGAGGGTCTGCATCAGGCAATCGAGGCAAAAGAGGGCGTTGAGGTCAAGCGCGAGTCCAAGACTCTGGCAACCATCACCTACCAGAACCTGTTCCGTATGTATGAAAAGCTCTCCGGTATGACCGGTACTGCGATGACCGAAGAGCAGGAGTTCCGTGAAATCTACGGCATGGACGTTATCGAGATTCCGACCAACAAGCCGGTCATCCGTAAAGACCTGTCCGATGTCGTTTACAAGACCGAAAACGGCAAGTTCAATGCGGTGGTAGAGCAGGTTAAGGAGTGCCATGAGAAGGGCCAGCCGGTTCTGGTTGGTACCGTTTCCATCGAGACCTCGGAGCGTCTGAGCGCACTGCTCAAACGCCACGGCATCCAGCATCAGGTACTCAACGCGAAGTACCATGAGAAGGAAGCAGAAATCGTTGCACAGGCAGGTCAGTACGGTGCGGTTACTATCGCAACTAACATGGCAGGCCGTGGTACCGATATCATGCTCGGCGGTAACGCAGAGTATCTGGCAAAGAACCAGATGAGAAAAGAAGGCTACTACGAAAATCTGATTGTCGAGGCGACCGGCTTCGGCGATACCGACGATGAGGAAATCATCGAGGCACGCAAGCGCTTTACCGAGCTTGCCCACGAATTTAAAGAGAAGCTGCGTCCGGAGGCAGAGAAGGTCAAGGAGGCAGGCGGTCTGTTCATCGTTGGTACAGAGCGTCATGAATCCCGCCGTATCGACAACCAGCTGCGCGGACGTTCCGGCCGTCAGGGAGACCCGGGATGCTCGAGATTCTACCTGTCTCTGGAAGATGACCTCATGCGTCTGTTCGGCGGCGACCGCATCAACGCCATGATGGATTCTCTGAAAATCGACGAAAATATGCCGATTGAAAACAGAATTCTGACCAGCACCATCGAGAATGCACAGAGCAAGATCGAGGGCCGCAACTTTGGCATCCGTAAGAACGTTCTTCAGTTCGACGACGTTATGAACAAACAGCGTGAGATCATCTATGCTCAGCGCAACAAGGTTCTGGACGGCGAGGACTTGAAGGATTCTATCATGGCAATGATGGACGAGACGGTTGATTCGGCAGTTGCAATGTATCTGCCGGAGGGAGTCGAGCCTGAAAACTGGAATCTGGAGGGCTTCCGCAACTACTTTATTGGAATCATCGCCGCAGACCTGCTCGAGGTCGAGGACGAGGACCTGAAGAAAATCGACAGAAAAGAGCTGGCTGACAAGATTAAAGAGCGTGTTCACCAGCTGTATGCAAAACGCGAGGAGGAGCTCGGGGAGAATATCACCCGCGAGCTGGAGCGTGTGGTTCTGCTCAAGCAGGTTGATACCAAGTGGATGGACCACATCGACGCGATGGACGAGCTCAAGAAGGGCATCTCCCTGCGTTCCTACGGTCAGAAGGACCCGGTTGTTGAGTATCGAATCGAAGGCTTTGATATGTTCGATGAGATGATTGCTGGCATCCGGGAGGAGACCGTCAAGATTCTGCTGCTGGCTCCGTTCCGCAAACCGGGTGCAAACCAGGTTCAGGAGGCGCCAAAGCGCGAACAGGTTGCAAAACTGACTGCGACCAGCTCGGACGGCACCGTTGCTCCGGCAACCATCAAGCGTCAGGGCAAAAAGGTCGGCAGAAACGACCCATGTCCGTGCGGAAGCGGCAAGAAGTATAAAAACTGCTGCGGCAGATAATAGAGCGCGATAGAGCGAGCTGTCGCACGGCTGTATGGAAGAAACACCGGAAGTGAAAAAAGTCTGAAAAGGGTCTTGATTTGCTTCCGGTTTCTTTTTTATCATCATGTTACGATTTATTTAGTAAAAATTTAACAATCTGAGCGGAACAATTCAGGAGGCGTATCAAAGATGAACATTACAGACGACCGCATCAAGTTTCTGCGCCTGCTGTCGGAAAAATATCCGACCAGACAGCAGGTGTGCACCGAGATCATCAACTTGCAGGCCATCCTCAACCTGCCCAAAGGCACCGAGCATTTCATGAGCGACCTGCACGGCGAGTACGAAGCGTTCTACCACATCCTCAACAATTCAGCCGGTGTCATCCGGGAAAAGGTGGACATGGTGCTGAGCTCCAGATTGACCCCGAAGGAGCGTTCCAGCCTGTGTACCCTGATCTATTATCCGGAGGAAAAGCTGGATAAGATTCGGGAGGAGGGACGCGCGACCGAGGAATGGTACCGCTTTACCCTGCAAACCCTGATCGACCTTGCCAAGGTGCTGTCCTCCAAATACACCCGTTCCAAGGTCAGAAAGGCGATGCCGCCGGAATACAGCTACATCATCGATGAGCTGCTGCACGCACAGCCCGACGAGGACAACAACCAGCTGGTTTACCACGAGAAGATTATCGACACCATCCTCAAGCTGGATGCCGGTGAGGACTTCATCACGGCGCTGACCAGCCTGATCAAGCGTCTGGCGGTGGACCACCTGCACATCGTGGGAGACATCTTCGACCGAGGCGAGCGCCCGGATGCTATCATCAATATGCTGATGACCCACCATTCGCTGGACATCGAGTGGGGCAACCACGACATTCTGTGGATGGGAGCTGCCTGCGGCAGTCAGGCGTGCATCGCTTCGGTGGTCCGCAACTGTCTGTCCTACAACAACATCTCGGTGCTGGAACAGGGCTACGGCATTAGCCTGCGTCCGCTGGTGCTGTTTGCAGAAAAGATGTATCCGGAGGAGGACCCGAACAAGGCAGCCCGCAAGGTCATCTCTATCATCCTGTTTAAGCTGGAGGGCCAGATTATCCGGCGCAACCCGGACTACGGCATGGAGGGCCGCCTGCTGCTGGACAAGGTGGACTTTGACAATGCCACCATCGAGCTGGATGGAACGGTCTATGAGCTCAGCGAAAAGGAATGGCCGACCATCAACCGCAACGACCCCTATTCGCTCGACCCGATGGAGCGCGAAATCATGGACGAGCTTGAACAGCTGTTCCGCGAGAGTGAGCAGCTTCAGCGCCATATCACCTTCCTGTACAATCGCGGCAGCATCTACCGCTGTTTCAACGGAAACCTGCTGTTCCATGGCTGTGTGCCGCTGGACGAGGACGGCAGCCTCAAGGCACTGTGCTTTGATGGGCGCGTCTATCAGGGCAAGAGCTACATGGATTATGCGGACAGCGTGGCACGCAGGGCCTTCTTTAACAAGAACTGCGCGCAGAAGTACCGGGACTTCATGTGGTATCTCTGGTGCGGCAGCAACTCGCCGCTGTCCGGCAGAGTGGTCAAGACCTTTGAGAGAACCTTCATCGAGGACAAATCCACCTGGGTCGAGCCGCAAAACCCTTATTACCATTATCATTCTTCCGAGCAGTCGTGCCGGATGGTGCTGCGGGAGTTTGGACTGTACGGGGAGGAGTCGCACATCATCAACGGCCACACCCCGATTCATGTCAAGCAGGGCGAAAATCCGCTCAAGGCAAACGGCAGGCTGATTGTCATCGACGGCGGCTTCTGCAAAGCCTATCAGAAAACGACCGGAATCGCAGGCTACACCCTTATCTATAATTCTCACGGGATGCGCTTAAAATCCCACCAGCCGTTTTCCGGCATGGAGGCGGCGCTCGAGGACAATCTGGATATCGATTCCGATTCCCAGCAGGTGGCAACCTTTGCCCGCCGCATGATGGTCGCAGATACCGAGACCGGAACCAGCATCAAGGAGCAGATTGCCGATTTGGAGGATTTGTTGACCGCTTATCGGGAGGGCCTGTTACCGTCCCGAGTTTAAACGAAAAAGAAAAAACGCCCGCTCTGAAAACAGAGCGGTCGTTTTTGATGTAGGAAGTTTCGGGTTAGAGCGGATATTCCATCCGGCTCTCGTTCCAGTCCTTGAGAACCAGAGCAAGGGAGGCGGCATACTGCTTTGCCTTAGGCAGGCTGTGGTCCAGATAGTTTCCGCACTCGATGCGGCTGGAGCCGGGAATCGTGCCCTCAAAGCCCTCGATGAAGGCGCAGGTCTCCTGCACCAGCTCGATGGCACGCTGGCGGCTGATGGTGTCGCGGGTGATAAAGTAGAAGCCGGTGCGGCA
>ENA-OOZG01001657-OOZG01001657.1-human-gut-metagenome-genome-assembly--contig:-NODE-1657-length-15286-cov-1.917011_pt1 | contig 15286 bp, 13 predicted proteins | sample MGYA00241706_ERZ501384 | MGnify/ENA primary metagenome ERZ501384 (study PRJEB25962, sample SAMEA2042742) | human gut metagenome | biome: human gut; feature: human-associated habitat; material: faeces... | reverse complement strand
ACTTATTTTAAAACAAGTGCCTTGTATTTTTTGTTATAAGGCATATGTTTTTTTACGGGTCAAAAACCGGGCTGTTTTATTGGCATGTGATGCGCTTAAGATTGCGTTTGTTTGCAATGTGATTCCACTGCTCGTTTCAGGGATTCGTATAGGTTTTCTTCTGGTTTGAGCATTAGTTTTTTGCGTATGTTCACGCGCTGCGTGTTTATGTTGCTCTTGCTTTTGTTGAGCAGCCTGCATATTTCGCCCTGCTTTTTGCCCTGAATAATAAGGAGGCAAATGTCGCGCTCCGAGAGCGTGAGTTCCGGCAGATTCATTTTCAGTCTTCGTAGAACTGATTTGGCTTCGGTGGTATAGGCGTGCATGTTTATAATGAGGTTTCTCGCCGTCTCCGGATCCAAATCGTTCACCAGCTTTTCCACAACCGATGACGGATATGTCTTTCTTCCGAGAAAAATGTACGAACGCATTTGTTCGCGTTTCATTCTGAACAAGAAATGAAGTTCTTGCTCTTCGCGTTTGAACTTGACGTTTTCGCTGTTCAAGAGAGTGGTGTTTGCAACAAGCCTTTCGCTGCAAAAGAACGACATGACAAAAGTAATGATAATCAGCAGCAGATATTCGCGCAGTGAGGAACTGTGAATCTGACACATGGAAATGGCGCATGTGGCAACGGTAAGGAATCCCAATAGGTAGGAATTCCATTTCAGATATGCCATTGTGGAGTAGAGACTGTTGAGCGAAAGCAAAACTATGTTGGCAAGCGCAAGATGGTCTGTGGCATCCGAGCCGTCGCTTATGAAGATGATTGTTTCCAACGACAGGAATGCGTGCGAAACAATGGTGGTGGCATATAAACATGCCTTGAGCGGTATGGCACGCAATATATATAATAGGAACAATATCAAAACCACTCCGAGGAACAGCGCATTTATGGTGAATAACCACGGTTCCGTTATTCCGGTAAGCCCGAAAAGTTTGAAACTTAACCCTACTGTCAGCACCGCTTCGTAGAAAAGCAACGTCATGAAACGTTGTCTTCCCAAGAATGATATTTCGCGCAAAAAAAAGTTTCGGATCGAGAAACGCAAGCTATATTTCATTTATTTCTTTTGTTTGTTATGCGGGCAATTATAAGCGCATATAAGTTTGTATCAGTGTGTACAAAAATAGTAAAACAATTTGATTTATAGTGTAGTTGCCAAGTCTTTTTGCTCAAATGACAATGTGGAAAATTGTTGCTTGAGACATTAGGGGCAAAAAAGCGCAATAAAATTTTTTCGGAATATGACAACAACAAATCCACATTTAACAAGCATAACAAGTTTTGAAATCTTCAATTTTGCAGCCGTGTTCGGAGGAACACAGGCTGAATGAAACAAAAAACAAAGTGCAGATGCATTCTGCGCCGGTCCACAAGTCAAATATGATTAGTCCACAAGTGCAAAATAAACAAACTACAGATACAAAACAATAAACATGAAAAAAAACAAATTATTTAGGAAAGGGAGGTTGATGCTTGCAGCTATCGGCTTCCTATCGGTATTTAGCGGCGCGAACGCTCAAAATGTTTTCGTTTCGCCGCAAACGGGTAAATTAATTGCGGCTTTGACAAGCAGCAGTGAGGTCGGTTTTCAAAATGGTTGGAACTCTTTATGGAAACATGACCAGCTTCCGCTAACTATAACGGTTGCCGATGATGCGGAGCTTACTGCTGCAGGAGATTTGAAAATTCCTGCTGCCAATCTTAATGTCTCTCAAAACGGAGATGGTTTGATTTTTATGGGAGGACAACAATATGATTCTTACATGTCGGTAACTCTGCCTAAAGGCTATAGATTCACGGGCTATAGTATTACTTTGCAAAACAACATGGACGGAAAGAATTATGCCAATTTTGATTTTGCGTCCATGAATAAAGTTTTTTATGAGACAAACGACCGGTTCGACAAGAGCAATAACAAGGCAGTTGCAAGAATAACCGCCGGCGACAATAAGGAATATGCCATTGAACGCCAGTCGAAAGCCGGAGAGGATATGGGAAATCATTTGTATTTCTTGCTTGCACGCTCTTCTGATAGTTTTTATGGCGTAACAATCAAGTCTTTCGAGATATTTTTTCACCACCGATGGCTTTACCGAAACAATGTCTCCTTCAAATGCATTGGGAAATGTCAGTTTCTGCCAAACTCCATTCTTTATAAATAAATTGGATTTGGGAGAGATTAAGAAGAATACCAAAAATAGCAAAACATACTACAGTTACAATTACCAAAACGTCAAAGACGTTGTGGCGTATAACCTGCTTTATCAAGACGATGCCGTACAAAATGGAGTTGCCGGGGATTATGCTTCGACGAAAAACATTTCTTCGCTCAGCGTAAACGGACAAAATTGGTTCGCTTTGGGAAATGATACGTATTATGCCGAGTCTCCAATGAACGTAACGCTTCAAGACGGAAAAACTGTCCTTCCCGTCGGCTATCGTATCACCGGCGCGAAATTGAAGTTGGCAGAGAATAAAGATCATTTCGCGATTGTATCATACAAGAATGGAACTGCTTATTACCTTAATACTGATTTGAAGTTTACTACAACTCCTACGGAGTGGATATTGGAAGGAAAAAAACTGAAATGTGGAGGCAAATATCTCAATATAAAAAGGGATGGGTTTGTTAATCCTACATACAATCTTGTAATGTCAACGAGTGTAGGAGATGGTGTAACCTTTGAAGTTAAAAACGGAAGCGTTTTTGGAAAATATAATGGCACAGTTTATGATAGCGAGGGCTATATTTCGATGTCTTCCGATGGAAAAGCCGTACTAAACAAGAGTGTTACTTCTTCTGCCGCATCTTATGAAAAAGTTTGGGCAGGCAGCGATTACACATTGAAGGTTTTCGGAACGGACAAGGACAATGTGGTGAAAACTGTGGCTGTAAATGCTTCGAGCGGCGAACAAACGGTGGAGATTAACAACCTAAACAACGATGCAGTGAAGTTTGCTGTGGAAGGTCTCCAAGAAAATACCAAAGCTATAGTACAAGTGGAGCTGACAATGGAATATCTTAATCCTTATGTCAGCAGCCTGGACGTAGTATGTAAGGAAAAATCCGGCGGTCAAAGCGTAAAACAAACTCTGGACGTGAACAACTTTGAAGTCAGAGGCGGAGAATTTAAGTTCTATGTGCCGGACGGCGGGGGAGCAGAGTGTTCTTTCTTGTTCGAGAACCTTAAGAGCAACTACGCAGACAATACATATTATAACGGCGAGGGAAACGGTACGTCGCGATACAATTTTGTGAACTCGGAATACTGGACAAGCGGCAAAGGCGCGAAACTTTACGAAGGCTATGATCCGAATGCGGCTTACGATACCAAGGTTTCCACAACTTTGGCGGGAACAGTTCCTTTCCGTTTCAGTAATATTGACGAACTTAACAACACAAGTACTTCCGGCGACGTGCGCCAGCTTGAAGAATATCCGTTCTCAATCGAAGCATATAAGGCTCAGACCAAACCCGGTGCCGGAGAATTCAAAACTTTCGAGCTTTCAGTGGGCGAAAAAGGCACTGCTTATCTGTTTGTTGCCGATGAGCCTCGTTACAATATAGCTCCCACAACGGGAATAGAGCACAGATGTTTTGCTTATTACAAGATGAGCGTGGAGCTTTCCCAAGGAACTTATGAACCAAAGGTTGATCTTACAAAAATATATGATTCCACATGCTATGATGGGGATGAGACCGTCGCGATGTATGGAGCAAAAGTAACCACGGTCAATGATCAGGGCGCAGAAGTGGCTGGTAGTCTGTCCACGGAGCAAATCAAGAGCAGCCTTAAGCAATCTATGACCGGAAATAATGTTGCGTCTAATCAGGTTCTTTATGTTGATTTGAGTGGATTGAATAATGTTGTGGCAACAGACAAAGTTACTTTCGAAAATTTGCGCGACGGTCTTTCTTCCAATACTCTTGTCTATCTGCCCAAGGGCGTTAGCGCGGGAACTTACAATTATGCTTCCAGACTTCAGGACGGTTCGGTGTTCTATTCCGGCAATAATATGAAAATTACTGACAAACAGCCGTTCTTTGCGCCGTATGGCATTACAGTTCCTGCAGAACAGTATGTGGAATATGCCCGTAAGATTACAACCAACGAGAATGGCAAGGTGGCTACGGCTACTGTCATGCTGCCTTTCACTATCAGCATTGACGACAACGGTTTGTACACGAACGCTGACGGAACTTCGCTTTCGGTTTGGGCAATGCAGAAAGACAATTTCATCAGTACTTCTGCGCCCGACGGCAATCCCATGAACTATAAGTCGGATGTGCATTTTGTGGCTTACACTTCGTCAACCGGAAAAACCGAGGCAGATGTGCCGTATATGGTGAAAGTGGAAAACGGAACCGACCAAACCGAAACGTCATTCGTTATTAAGCAGTACGGCTCGAATATCGAGGCTACAAAGACAGGTGGTCTTTACACCGGCGACACTTCTACAGGAAAACTTGACGGCAGTGCGTTCACATTCACTCCCAAGGCTTCGTATGCAGGTTTGAAACTCGCAAAAACTGCAGGCAACTATTTCTACTTCGGTAAGAACATGTTCCTAAATTCAAAGAACATAAGTGGTGATTATCTCTATTGCTATCCGTTCCGCGCCGTATATGAATATGGTGGAAATACGTCGGCGAGAGCGTTCAATGTGACATTCGGCGAAAACTTCGGCGATGTAACCGGAATTGAAACCGCTAAAGCCGCAGAAACAGGCGTAGAGGTTGCTCCGGGTGCAGGATGCATTGAAATTCATGCCTTGAAAAATGCAGCCGTGGTGGTTTACGACATGAGCGGAATGGTTGTGGAGCGTCTCGACATGATTGCGGGCGACACGCAGACCGTGAACCTGCCGGCTGGAATATATCTCGTGAACAAGAATAAGGTGTCTGTAAAATAATTCTCAATATTTGAAGATAATGAAAAAGGAATATATAAAACCGCAATTTGAAGTAATAAAGATTGAAAACGCGCAGGCTTTTTCGGCAAGCCCGATACCAGGGCAACCTGACCATGCCGATTCACGCCGTTTCGATTATGATAAATCCTTTGACGATAATGGTACGTGTGAGTCGGTGGAGTGGAGAAACGATGTCGGCTTTCAGAACAAAGGAAACTTTGGGGATTGATCTTATCTCTTACTTGAAATCACATTGATGGAGGACGTGTCCGGGGAAACGAAACAAAGTTCCCCGGACACGTTTTTTTGTACGTTCTGTATGTGTATATTTATGCGTCTTGCGGTTTTCCGAGGTAGAATGTTCCCGATTTGTCTGTATTGTTTGACGTTTTTTAACACCCGTACGAGTTCTTGTTTTACAGGTGTTTGGAATGGCGAAAAATACAAGGCATATATTTTGAAACATAAGGCACTTATTTTAAAATATGTGCCTTATGTTTTTTTCTATATGCCGAAGCTTTTTGTCGAGTTACGGATTTGCTTGTATTAATAAATTTTATTATATTCGCAAAGCGATAAAAAGAGAATAATGACAACGCTTTTCTACGTAACTGACATACTGCTCGTGATACTTCTTACGGCTGTAACCGTAAAGTTCATCAGGCTGGGAAATGGTTTGGAGGATGGTCCGTTTCAGGTGCGCCGCAAACTGTTTATATGTTTCTATATTCTCCTCATCGTTAACGTATTGCTCTCTGCCACCATAGTGCATCCGCAGGGTGTGGAGGTATATAGCTCTTTGCCGGTGTGCACCTTGTATTTCGTGTTTTCCGTGTTCATGATGATGGCGACGGCTCATTTCGGCAAGGATTACTATCGCAACGTGTTTATATGGTTCTTAATCATACAATATGGGTTCATGTTCCTGGTATTTAGCCTTCTGTGCCGTATTCTCGGGCTTTACGAACCCATTTTCTCACTCGAAGGACTATTTGATGCCGACAATCATTTCATTGTTTATGGCAGAATTTATTTCTTGACCATAATGCTGGCGGTCTGTTTGCTAATGCTCGCAGTCTTGGTGGAGTCGTTCGTGAGCAACCTGCGACACAGAAAATTCGAATCGAGTGAATATAAGTCGCGTCCCGAGAACGATGCGGAAACAATAAATATTCTGTTGTATGTTGTGGTGTTTTCTGCCTCTTTGACCACTTACTTTTACACGTACATCCTTCCGCATATTATATGTAATGTATTGCTCGGCGCAATGGTGCTGCGTTCCAACCACACTTACGGACGCTATCTCAAGGCAATGCGTGATGAAGTGGGGAACCGTGCTGTTTACAGGGAAATAAGCGAGAAGATAAACCAACTGTTGGAGCAGGAAAACGATAATCCCATATACAAGAGCAACACGAATATTGACGAAATAGCCGATGCTATAAATGTTGGGCGCGACGACATGAGCTCCTATATTTACAGGGAGCTTGGTACGAGTTTCGCGTCTTGGATATGTGAAAAGAAATTGCTTCGCTGTGCCGATCAGATAGCCAATACTTCGCGGAAAATAAGCGAAATAGCCATAAATACGGGCTATATGGATTTGCCTGCCATGAGCAAAGCGTTCAAAAAGCGTTTCGGCGTTACGCCTTCGGAGTATCGCAAGAGCAATATGTCTTGATTTTCCTTCACGTTAGGGTAAATCTTTTCTTCTTCTCCATGTAATAATCCCTAAAACGCGGAAGTGTCAGCCGTTTGGCAGAATTTTTTGTGGCACTCGCCAAATACTTTGATTCAATTATTAATTTTTTCGGCTTTTACAGTTTTCCATTTTGTTTCCTGATAGCTCGTGTTGGTTTTTCCCGCCTTTTCTGGATGCTGGAAAGCAATGCGGATGCCGACAACTTATAGATTCCAGCCAAAATTCACGAACACTTTTCGGTGTTTTACTGTATGTTTTTGCCGTTTTATCCTGCATCGCGGAAAATGCAGGCTTTTCATCCCGTTTTTCTTTGGAGCATAAAACAAAAACAGCCCCGGCGATTCACTCGTGGGGGCTGAACATAATAAATAAGAGTTGAAAATGTGAAAATCAGTCTAAGCAGTTTTTACTGATTCGCAATCGGAGTTTTTCAAACCTGCCGATTGTCTTTTTGAATCACTGCAAAGATATAAACGAAATGCTACAATACCAAATTTTCATACAGTCAAAAGTAGTCAATGTCAAATATCTTCCTTAAATTTACACGTCAAAAAACATCAATAAGAGCCAAAACAATTAATTTACACAATGTTTTCACCTCAAGAACCCCTTGAAAAAAAGAATTTCGTATCGCGATTTATTTATCGGGAGGAATCTTTTCTCGGACGTCAGCAGTTGCTTTCGCTCATATACTACACGCTCCAGATAACATTGATTTCGGTGCTTTTTCTGCCTAAAGCCATAGCCACATCACGCCTGTTTTTTATAATATTGTTGAGCTTGCTCCAGATTGTGGCAACCATTTCTTTTGTGGGATATATAAAGAAGTGGTTCAAACTCTCAAATGCCCTTCGCATTGTCATATATACAATTCATTACGCAATATCCTTGCAAATGATATATATATCGGCAAACAATGTGGAACTGCTTACGGGGCTTCACAAAACACTGCTCATGGGAAACATAACCCTGATGGTTTTGAATGTAGCCCTATCCATTATTGCCTGTCAGCGGCATGACCCGTTGGTTTTGAGTCTTCTTTCGCTGTTGGTATATACCGTGTGCGCATTAATAACTCATGACCGGTGGTTTGAAATCCTTGCCGCAATTCTTGTGGTAACCTTTTTATTGCTCGGATGCCTTGGCAGCAGTTTGGTGTGGAGCACCCGGAAAATACAAAAAGAGAATCTGGATTTGAAAAAGGAAGACGAAGAACTCTTTGCGGTATTCAATCTCCGCCGTGAGCAAGTTAAGGCTTACGTAAAACTTGCCGAACAGGAGATGACCGATGACAAAATCGGCGCGGTGTTTGATATTCTTGGCAAGAAAGCACAGAAAAACGTTATGTACAACATGAAACGCTATTTCTTTTCCAAAAAATTCAATGAAAATGCCATTGGTAAGGCTTTTCCTACACTCACGCCTTCGGAGAGAGAGGTTTGTCGATTGGTTATGCAGGAAAGGAAATTGGGGGAAATATGCAGCATTTTGCAGAAAAACGAGTCGAACATCACCACGACCCGTTCAAACATCCGCAAAAAGCTCGGTCTCGCTCCCGGAGACGACCTGAAAGAAACTCTGTGGAAAATGCTTGACGGCGTAGGCTATAAGCGCGACACCTTCCCCCGCCGCCCCCACACCCGGGAAGAGTAAAACTTCCTTTTAGGCAGAGCTATTAGGGTTTTATAGGGAAAAGAGGATTTGTTTGATTATTGCGTATAGTTTATGTGTAATTGTTTTGTGTTACAAGTCGCTTTGTTTTTGGGGAGCGATTGATTTATAGACATCTATATACGCATCTACCATTTTGTGAATATCAAAGTCTTTAGCTCTTTCCTGACATCGTTTTGCCATCGCTTTGTAATATTCTTTGTCAGTCATGAGTTTTTCTATGTTTTTTGCCAAGGCTTTTTCGTCGCTATGCGGAAAAACAATTCCGTATCCCTTGACAATATCTCCTAACCCTATAACATCGCTTGCTACAACGGGTTTACCTGCCGCCATTCCTTCTACTGCTGCCAACCCAAACCCTTCATAGTGAGAGGACATAACGATAATATCTGCAGCTTTCAATATGTTTGGAATGTTAGAAAGCACGCCTGTGAAAAATATACGTTTTTGTAGTCCTAAGCTTAGAGTCTGTTGTTCGCAATCCTTTCTTCTTACGCCGTCTCCGACAAGACACAACTCTACGTTTTCTGGCAATAATTTCATTGCACGGATAACAGTGTCCTGATCTTTTTGATACCGAAATCCCGCAACCATCATTAGTAAAAAAGCGTCTTCTCTACAACCTAAAGATTCTCTTTTTATAGGTGAGGCAGAGGAGTATTTTTTAACATCAATGCCATTGGGAATGGTAATGATTGGGATATTTATTTGTACATGTTTCTTTAGTTCTTCTGTTGTTGCAGGAGATATTGAAATTATTCTTTTGTATCTACTATACATCCAACGATCTAAAGGAGCATACCACTTCAAATCGCGTCTGCGATTTGAAGTGGTATGCTCTGTTGTACATAGAACAACAGAGCATAACAGGCTTCCAATAGCAACAAAAAGTTGACATGCAGTATTGTGTGTGTGTACGATATCGTATTTCCTTAAATATGGTATCAGCTGTAAAACCAATAAGGGATTGTATACTGATTCTCTTTTGGACAAACTATATACTTTTATATGGTTTTCTTCCAGTTGGTGCTTAAATGAAGTATCTGAACCGTCAAAGAGTAAAACATCTACATCGATACCTCTTTCGCGATATAGTGGCACCATATCAACAAGAAGTTTTTCAGCTCCACCGGTTCTCATTGAAGTTATAACTTGAAGGATTTTCACGATTGCAAATCTTTTAGATGAAATAGAAAACCAATAGGTAGCAGTATTAAAGCGAAGAAGCCGATTTGTCGTAATTTTTTATTGAATGATTTTTTTGAACAAAAAGCAAATCGCCAAAAATTGATTGCGGCTTTGATTTTCTGTAAGAAAGGTATTTTATAACCGTACAGTTCTGAGTAGCATAACATAGAAGCTTCAGGACTTTGCATGCGTAGCTTTACTATCTTAGCCGTAAGACCATCCGGACGATATTCACATTTATATATAGGCTCATTGACATATCGTAGTTTGTATTTGCATGCCATTCTGTTCCAAACGACAGCTTCCGGACAAAAATGTTCTCCTTCAAACACCGGGAACGGAAACTGCTTAAACACTTCAGTCTTTATTGCTTCAGACATATCCCCTTTCACATGATATTTGTATCTAAAATCGAGTGCAGAGCAATCTTTTACAAGAAACGGCATATCTCCTCCGAATCTATTTCCGTCAAAAGAAATTCTGACTCCAGAAATGCCTGCTATATCATTATTATATTCAATTTGCTTGTATTGATAAATTAGCCATTCTACAGCATCTTCTGATAGTTGATCATCACTATCAACTATAAAAAATATTTCGCCATTTGCTAAATTTAGTCCTTTGTTTATAGCTACATGCTTGCCTGCATTTGTTTGCTTCACATATTGAATAGCTATTTTATTTTCGTTTTGAAAACTGTATATAAGTGTTTCCGTGTTATCTTTACTGCCGTCATCAACGATAATCCATTCGAAGTTTTTAATAGTTTGGCGACATAGACTTTTGTACAAATTTTCTAATATGTATGCACGGTTGTATGTAGGAGTAAAAATTGTTACTAACATAGTTTAGCTCTTATAAATATTCTCAACATATTTAACCACATTGTTTATATTATAATGACTTTGATAGGCTTTTGATGAAATAGTAGCCCTTGAGACTTGTGATATGTTGGAATTTTTTAGCCATGTGTTCCATACTTTCTTTTTTCTTAGAGGAACTCTATGAAATATACCTAATTGCATGTCAGTCTCTTGTGGAATCGTGTCTGTAGAAATAACCGGTAGTCCGTTGGCTTGTGCTTCTATGGCAACAATGCCTAAACCCTCATATAAAGAAGGAAATATAAAAACATCAGCAGCACTTAGCCATTTCACTATATCGCAGCGTTGTCCCAATAGCCGTACATTTGCAATATTCTCATTTTCCAATCTTTTCTCCAAATCTTTAAACAAAGGTCCGGCACCGATGATTAAAAACAGAATGTCTTCATTTTGCAAATCTTTAGCTCTGTCTAATATGAAATGTTGGTTTTTTTGCCGAGTACACCTTCCTATATTTAATATAACTTTTGTCGTATTGCTAATATGATTTTTTTTTCGGTACTCGTATCTGTCTTCCTTATTAAAAATGAATTTATTGGTGTCTATGCCATTGTATATAACTTTCCCCTTTTTCCATTTTCGTGGGAAGAGCCACTTTAATGCTAATTTAGAACATCCAAAAAGATCAGTGGCGTACTTTTCATACTTATGATTTCTAATGAAACGTATAAACCATAAGAACTGTGGTAAATCAATTCTTGCAGAATGAGAATGTGAAATGCAATGTGGAATACCTGCCTTTTTTGCCTCTTCTAAAACAATCTCCATAGTATTGTGCATGTGTGTATGTACAGCTTGGTAATTATTTTGTCTGAATAAATGTTCTAAATCTTGGCGATATTGCTGTTTTGAATGATATGGAATGGTTATAATGTTGCAACCTAAAAGCTTAAACATCGGATCTCTTTCACCACTTTTTTGAACCAAAATATCGTATCGGAAATGGCGGATATCCGAAAATTTAATCAAATTATAAAATACCATTTCTGTTCCGCCACAATTCAGTTGTGGATACACGTGAAGAATTCGTAGCATAATATTGAATTAAATATTGAAAAAAGAATAGTATGGATTAAAAAGCCATGAATGATAATCTAAGAAGGCTCCACGATCAAACAGATTAACAAAACGATAATAACCATAAGCACACAGAACTGTCACAAATACATAATACTCTAATTTCCTTCGGGGGAAGCGATCTATGAGCATGCCTATTATTACAGCGTAAAATATAGTAAAGTAATCTTTTTCACGTGTAAGAATTTCACTGCCACGTAGTAGTGTAAACAGTGGAAGTAAGCAAAGAAACATTATGACTGATAGCTTTACTTTGGGATCATGAAAGTCAAAACGTTTTATTCCGCTATATAAACATATCATTATAACGAAATATTCTAAAGTATGAAAAATGCCGATAGGAGAGAGATTTTCACTTTCAAAATAACTTGCAGCTTTATTACTCATTACATCGCTAGTGGCATTACTCTGAAGAAATCTACCAATTGGCTCTAACACATCTATTCCAGCCATACCTATAAAAAATGTAGGAATAAAAATAAAATTTAGTAGCCTAACAATATTCTTGCTCATTGGCATGTATATTAGCGGATATATCAAAAAAAGTAATAAGGCTCCGTTATGAATGGTAGAAATGAAGAATGTAGACACATAATATTTTATCCACTTTTTCTCTTCTATCAAAGGTAAAGTCAGAAAAAATAGAGCAATAGTAAGACTTTGTCGCATGCTAATCATGGTATTGTAGAAAAACAATTTATAGAGAAAGATTAGTATTACAATACCAAAATGAGATGTATATCGTCTTATACCTTTCCATAAGCAAAAATAAAAGAAACAAGCATGTATCAAACAGAATCCGTAAAAAGACAATCCTATGGTTTTAAAAAAAGAGGCAATATAAGTATAACCTATTTCATAATGCTTGTTGACATTATCGGGATTTAAAACATCAGGAAATGTGGACAATGCCATATAATGACCTTCGTATGTAGCAAAGTCACTTCCACCAACCAAACGTGTTCCGCTGACCAGAGAGAGATAGAGTAGACACAAAAAAATTAGTGGACCTTGTCTGGAGGGTGTTCTAGCTTTTTCTATTGCTATGCAAAAAATAAAACATATAATATATAGAGATAATATAGTAAACATATTCTAATATCCTTTTTTTTGTATTTTTCGTAAAAGATCCAAGCCTTTGCGCATAGTGTTTATGTACATTTGGTGCAATAAATTATAATGGTACGTATGTTGGGCTATGGCTGTATTATATCCTTTTTCTACATAATCTCTATAAAAAAGATTGCGTTGCTCTTCACCTGATATATTTTCTACCAAAACCTTGTTTCCTTTAATTGCCAAACTCTCTTGAGTCTCAAAAACAGATAATTTTGCGACAATTTTTTCAAATAACAGTTCACCTCTTTTACTATTGATTAATACCATGCTTAGTCCCATGTTGTCATCAAAAGAATGATAAACTTTCCCTATTCCCCAAAAGTCGCCCAAAGAAATGTCCCCCATACGATGTGTTGTTGTGAATGGGCAATGAAAGCAAGAGCTGCGTTGAGACTTATTGCTAAGAAACAGTTGCATATATGGGTCGTATGTAGCATTCTTGTAATAATCCATACCATTTTTATATTTTATTTCTATGTGAAGACGTTTCCACTCATGTCTTTTACAACGAAAACTGATAAATGAAGCTCGACTTCCCGTTTTCTCTTCTTGTGCTGATATGTAGTCGTTCAAAAGTTTTGGTGATGGCACTCCGTGACAAAGTACATCTATACATATTAGATTGATGTAGGGTTTCTGTAAGAAATTTCTAAGACCGGAAACTTGACAGGGTGTTCCTGAAAACAATACATGATTACCACTATCAAGCAATGTCTTTATTTGTTGAAACACACCTCGGATATCACTTTGTACATATTTAGATGATCGAAACGTTATTAAGTCTTCCTTTGTTTTTGCAAATGTATGCATGGCTCTAAGTTTAGAGTCCATTGTACATCCTACGACGATACCTCCCAAGCTTACAAAAGCCTCTGATAAAAGAGCGAACACTCCTCCTGAGGAACATTCTTGACGTACGCTATTATCTATATGTTTTGCACATAGTGTGCGTTTTATTTCATGTGAAAAATCTTGGTGTCTCATCGGACAAACTTTTTCACAAAGTTTGCAATTGATACATTTTTTTGTATCTACAATAGGAAAAAGGAATCCCTCTTCATCAGGAATCATTGAGATACATCCTCTGTGGCAAATGTTTACGCAAGCTGTGCATCCGCAGCATTGCGCTTTTGTGTTAATACTAATCATTATAAAATCTCATCCCCGATTGCCTGTAATGGTTTTCCAAATCTTTGGAGTATACATCTTTGTGTAATCCGCAATTTTTATCAACAACAAAATTGTAATTATTGGTAACCAAATGTATTGTGCGATTTGCAGTGTTCTGATAGTAATGGTTGAAAACTTTGTGTAAACAATAGAAAGAACTCCTTGTATGCTGTACAAAAATAATAAATGGCTGCAGTATATAAAGAATGAATATTTCATATATGGTCTTGGACTTATATTGGGAAGGGTGTCAAGTGCAAACCATAAAAATATGCACCATAGCCACCTAAAAGTATGGTTTGTTATGACATTCCCATAGCGTGTAATTATTAGCCAATATATACACAATAGTAATATCAGTATTATAATTGCTATTTGAGATCTTGTTTTTGAGATTTTCTCTATTGTAGATTTATAACATAATGCTCCATAACAACCTATAGCAAAGAATATATATTGGTACACAAACATAACCCAATTGTTGGCATTAATATTAAGAGGCACAGATATGATGCCTGCGTAAAAATTATATGCATTTATAAAAATCAGCGCTAATATTGCAGTTGCTCCAATAAACTTTTCTTTTAATATATAATACATGAATGGCGAAACGCACACAAATATTATTAGATATTTGACGAACCATAAAGGACTATACTCGCTATTTATGCAGGACTTTATCCCCCCCCATAAATTTTCAGTTGTTTGCATATTATATATAAAACCTAATAGGTGTAAGGATATTATGAACACAGTGTACACTACATTCCATATTATATATGGTATCAAAAGAGTGTGTACACGTGAAAAGAGTTTCTTCTTGCAATTGGATATAGAATAAGTACGGAAAAATAAGTACCCAGAAATCATAAAAAAGAAAGGAACACATGTTTCTGCTATAAAGAAAGTAAAAGTCTGTATTGTATTAAGAATCGTATAATCTTGACATTGCCATTGAATGTGCTGTATAACAATACCGCAACAAAGAATAAAAGACAGCAAATAGACTTTGTTACTAAATGATATGGTGTAAAAGTTTGCCATGTGTATAGAAGAAACAGAAAGTTAGTCTTTATTTTAATAGTTTCTTTAGAGGAAATAGTATTTTTGATTTAAGCTCCATGAAGTGAGCTGTCTTTATCATTTTTTCTACTTTTTTGTTACGGGCAAGTATATATAATTGGCTATTAAGTTGAGCATTTTCCTGTAGTCCTCTATTTATATAATCATCTTCCAAAATATGACAGAGATGTTTCACCTTTTGATTTTTGCTATAAGGGGCTTTTGCTTCCATTCTGGAAAGTGCAGGTATGCGACACGCAAAATGGTAGTCAATACTTGCCAACGTTTCTGTACTATCCAATCCATGTTGTACTAAAAAATTGTGAATATCATCGAAAGCCTGGCGATAATGTTCATATAAATCAGGATGAAAGCGATTAGTGGCACCTTTACCAGATTGAAGAGCTGAATTCAACTTGCAAATGCAACAGAATTCTGATTAATAATTTGTTT
>ENA-OOZG01001645-OOZG01001645.1-human-gut-metagenome-genome-assembly--contig:-NODE-1645-length-15406-cov-2.100319_pt1 | contig 15406 bp, 9 predicted proteins | sample MGYA00241706_ERZ501384 | MGnify/ENA primary metagenome ERZ501384 (study PRJEB25962, sample SAMEA2042742) | human gut metagenome | biome: human gut; feature: human-associated habitat; material: faeces... | reverse complement strand
GGATTTAGGATTGAAAAAGAAATTGATATATGCTCAGTTGATTTACAATTAGATTTATCAATGATGAAAAGAATGATGGATAATATATGTTCTAATATCCAAAAATATGCAAGAAAAGAGCAACCCATTTATTTCCCCAACACACAGATTATCCATATCCCCATTCCTTGTGGGAACAAAGAGGAGATGAACCAACGTATCCTGGAGAACAAAGTACGTAAACGGGACGGAACACTCTTCATGGAAGATGCTTATATCCGTTTCATCGCCAATAATACAGAAGATATAGGAGACGTTTTCCGCATCTTGCTTGACAAGAAGAATTATCCGATCCTGATATCCGGAGAGTTAGGCAAAGACCGAGTCGGCCTTTTCATCTCATTGCTTTTCTCTATGCTAGACATTCCGCAAGAATCGATCACGCAGGAATATATGAGTTCCAACCGGTATATTGATCCCAGCTTCATGGCAAAAACGGTTTCAGCGTTAAGTACGGATGCGCAAGAGACGATGACAGTCTTGCTTTCTGTCAACGAATCGTTCCTGAACATCGCCTACCGGGAAATCGAAAACCGTTACGGATCATTTGACAATTACCGGGAAACCGAACTGAAAATATCTGGTAAAAACAGAGACCGTCTGAAAGATCTCCTGCTGAAATAGATCAGAACTCATAATAATTATCTATCTTTGCAGGCTGAAAACGATCCGTTTTTATAATCATCTAACAAACAGAATTTGAAAACATTTGAAGAATTAGGAGTTGCCGCACCTATATTAAAGGCAATTCAGGAACTGGGGTATGTTTCCCCGATGCCCGTACAAGAGGAAGTGATTCCTTATTTACTGGGACAAGATAATGATGTTATCGCTTTGGCACAGACAGGAACCGGAAAAACGGCTGCCTTTGGTCTGCCTATCTTACAGAAAATCGAGGTGGAAGATTATCAACCTCAGGCGTTGGTATTATGCCCGACCCGGGAACTCTGCTTGCAAATCGCCGACGATTTGAATGACTATTCCAAATATATAGATCATTTGCGCGTATTACCAGTTTATGGAGGTTCCAGCATTGAAAGCCAGATCAAGACATTGAAACGTGGTGTTCACGTCGTTGTAGCGACACCGGGACGATTACTCGACCTGATGAACCGCAAGACGGTTGATCTGAGTCATATCCGTAATGTCATCATGGACGAGGCCGACGAAATGCTGAATATGGGATTTACCGACAGTATCAATGCAATTCTGGCTGAGGTACCTGTATCCCGCAATATGTTACTCTTCTCGGCAACCATGCCACAAGGCATTGCAGCGATTACCAAACAGTACATGAATCATCCGAAAGAGATTGTCATTGGTAACAAGAACGAAGGGAACAAGAACATCCGTGATATCTACTTCATGGTACGTGCCCAGGATAAATACCTGGCATTAAAACGCATCGCCGACTTCTATCCGAATATTTATGCCATCATTTTCTGCCGGACACGTAAGGAAACGCAGGAAATTGCGGATAAACTGATCCAGCCACAAAGATTATTGGGTATATGCCATTTTCTTGCAGCTATATTTATGCTTGGATGTTGGTGGATAGGATACAATACCGGCCTTGGAAATCAAATACAAGAAAAAGGTATTTTTATCGCATTATATACATTAAGTGTTGCATTTTATATGCCTACACTTGCATTATCGAACACAGTGGCATTTGCTACATTGAAAAGAAATGGATATGATACGATTAAAGATTTTCCTCCAATACGAGTTTTAGGCACAGTTGGATTTATTGCAACAATGTGGTTCGTTAACTGTGCAGCCTACACTGCAGAAGATGGATTTTTCTTTAGTGTAACTTCTGAGAGCAGATTCCAATACAGCTTTATGCAGTTTTTTGTTTCTGGCGTTTTAGGATTAGTACTTGCACTGTATGCCATTACATTACCACAATGCGCCATAGCAGAAAAAGGTAAAAGCATGTCATTATATGAATCATTTGGACTAAACGCGTTCAAGTTATTTGGACAAAAACGTATGGCATTATTTTTTATTTTTTCAATGCTGCTCGGTATGTCATTACAAGTAACGAATGGATATGCAACGCCATTCATAACAAGTTTTAGCGGTAACGCAGAATACTCACATACATTTGGGGCAAATAATGCGACCTTATTAACTTCTTTATCTCAAATGTCAGAAGCATTTTGTATATTGTTAATACCATTTTTCTTAAAACGTTTTGGTATTAAAACTGTCATGCTTATGGCAATGATAGCTTGGGTATTACGATTTGGACTTTTTGGTTTAGGAAACCCAGGAGATGGTTTATGGATGTTTATTCTTTCGATGCTGGTATATGGAGTGGCATTTGATTTCTTTAATGTATCCGGTGCATTGTTTGTAGAAAAAGAGACAGATCCTTCTATTCAAGCATCAGCACAAGGTCTCTTTATGTTAATGACAAATGGAATAGGTGCATCTGTTGGAACTTTAGCCGCGGGGGCTGTTGTTGATCATTTCTGCAAATGGGAAGGGATGTATTTACTTGGTGACTGGCGGTCAACATGGCTTATTTTTGCTGGATATGCATTATTGGTTGCCTTGTTATTTGTTCTATTTTTTAAATCTGAAACAAAAAAATCTTAAATATAATTTTTCTTTATCATTTTATGGCAACAAAAGAAAGATTAATTTTCAAAGGAGTTTCTGAAATTGTAGGGACTGAAGACATGGGACTATTGATTTTGACAGATGAAAATAATATGCGCCAAATATCAATAGTTTGCGATAAAGCAATGGCTGTACAATTAGAATTGCGGAGAAAGGAGATACCTATTGTAAATATAATGTTACCTGAAGTCTTATGCAGAATGCAAGGGATTAATCCTGATTCAGGATATGAACTCCTAATTGATGATTTAGTCGAAGGGCAATATAGGACTACTCTTTATGACAAAAAAACTAAAAAGGCTGAGATTATCAGAGCTTCGGATGCGGTATTACTTTCATATGTAGGAAAAATACCTATATACATCGACTCAGTGCTCTTGGCACGTCAATCTGTTGCGTATAGTGAGAACTCAAGAGGAGTATCATTACCTGTAAATACTATTAGCGATAAAATGCTGCAAGCTGCATTAGAAAAAGCAATTCTGGAAGAAAATTACGAACTGGCCTCGCATTTGCGGGACGAAAAGAAAAGACGTGAAAGAAATAGTAATAAGGCCAATAATTTAAGTGAAATAGATGAAAGAGGTTAGATTTTTTTATGTTCCAGAAGCTGCCAATTTAACAGAACTTCCAATGGACGAAGCTTTACATGCATTACGTGTTCTGCGTCTTAAAAGTGGCGATGAAATGTTTCTGATGGATGGTGAAGGAACATTCTATCGGGCTGTTGTTACTATTGCAGCGACAAAACGATGTATGTATGAAATTAAAGAATGTCTGCCACAAGAAAAAACTTGGAGAGGACATATAAATATCGCAATGGCACCAACAAAAATGATGGATAGGGTAGAATGGTTCTGCGAAAAGGCAACTGAAGTTGGCATTGATGAGATAACATTCTTGAATTGTAAGTACTCAGAACGAAAAGTTATGCGTACTGTCAGGCTAGATAAAATAGTAGTTGCTGCCGTTAAGCAAAGTAGAAAGCCTTGGAAACCGAAGCTTAATGCAATGACTTCTTTCAAAGAATTTGTATCAACGCCTCGTGAAGGGAAAAAATATATTGCTCATTGCTATGAAGAAATAAATAAAAAAGATTTTTTCTCAGAGATATCTCCTTTAATTCATACAAATGAAGCAACAAACATCACTGTATTGATCGGTCCAGAAGGAGATTTCTCAATAGACGAGGTTAAACTTGCAATTAAAAATGGTTATGAGTCAATCTCATTAGGTAAAAGCCGCTTGCGTACAGAAACAGCAGCTTTATCGGCAACATTAATGACTCAATTAGTTTTAAGGAAATAACATAAATATTAAAGGTATTAGTAATCTTTATAAAGATGAAAAAAAATATAATAAATCCATTGATATTTTGGGGTGAATTACTATTTTGCATGCTTATTTTATCATCGTGTTCATCTGATGATTATCTGAATGTCATACCTAAAAATAGTACCGCGGTTATTTCAGTAGACTTACAAGAACTATATAATACATCAGATGATAAGCAATTAGATTACCTTAAAGATGTACTAAAACTTAAAGATGCAGATGCTAGCGGTTTGGATTTCTCTACTAAAGCATATGTATTTGAAACTGTTGATGGTAATATAGGGCTTGTAGCTAAGGTTGATGACGAAGATAATATAAGTAATTGGATTAAAAAATTAGAAAAAGCTGGATATTGTAAGAACTTAACAACACGTAAAGGTTTTAAATTTACATCTGTAAAAGATACATGGATTTTAGGGTTTTCATCAGATGCACTATTGGTAATGGGACCTATTTTGCCTATTCAACAGGCAGATATGCAGCGACAAATGATAAAATTTCTAGAACAGGATGACAGCAAGAGTATAAAAGGCTCACCAATGTTTCAAAAACTAGACAGTCTAGAAAGTTCCGTATCCATGGTAGCTCAAGCTGCCGCATTGCCAGAAAAGTTTGTCGCCCCTTTCACTATTGGGGCACCAAAAGACGCTGATGCATCACAAATAATGATTGCAGCTGAATTTGTTAAAGGTGAAGATGGATGCGTAAACATAAAAGGTGAAACGTATTCCTTGAATGAACATATAAATAATGCTATAAAAGAAAATAAAAAGACATTTAGGCCAATTCGAGGCACCTATTCTGCAAGTATGCCTATTAATGCCTCTTTAGGTATATTCTTGAATGTTGATGGAAAAGAATTTCTTAAATTGCTTCATTCTAATAATTCTATTCAAGCGTTATTAGCAGGAATGAATACTGCTATTGATATGGATAATATAATAAAAAGTATCAATGGCGATATGTCTATTATTGTACATTCTTTTAATGAAGGAGGAAATATACCCCAGATGAGCGCCCAACTTTCTAATAATGCATTTCTTAAAGATATAGGATATTGGAGAGAGTCATGTTTGGCTGGGTGTAAAATTATTGATTGGAATAAAAACTCATATTATTATACAAATGGAACTTTCAATTATTATTTTGGTGTTTCAGATGATATGCAATTTTATTCAGGTGGAAGTCCTAAATATGCGCTTGAATCAATATCAAAATCACAAAATGCCATTCCTGAATATGTACAAAATAAAATAAGAGGAAAGCGTTTGTGTTTAATACTGAATTTAGAAACGATATTGGGGGATGGTACGGATAAAGCTTCTGTTATGACATCAATAAAGCCATTACTAGGAAATATAAGAACGGTTATATTCAGTATGTAAAAAACATGAAAGAAATAATATTTAATTCGGTTATACCTGATGTGTTTTCACATAGCAACACCCTTAATTCTGATGTATGGAATAGTGATGTTGCATTTAATAAGGAACAGCTTTATCTTATTGAGGCTGATAGTGGAAAAGGTAAAAGTACATTTTGTAGTTATATTCTAGGATACAGACGGGATTACAGCGGTAACATCAAGTTCGATAATAAGTCTGTTAGAGAGATGAAAATATCTGAATGGATAGACATACGCAAACTTCATATTAGTTATCTTTTTCAAGAACTTCGTTTATTTCCTGAATTAACTGCGTTTGAGAATGTAGAGATAAAGAATAAACTTACAAATTTCAAAAATAAGCAACAAATACTTGAGTGGTTCGAAATTCTAGGTATAGGAGATAAAGTAAATTCGAAGATATGTCATATGTCGTTTGGACAGCAACAACGCGTAGCTATGATAAGAGCTCTAGTTCAGCCTTTTGATTTTATACTAGTAGATGAACCAATAAGTCATCTAGATGATAATAATTCAAAAATTATGGGCGACATTATGATGACTGAGGCAAAAGCTCAAGGAGCAGGGGTTATAGTTACAAGCATTGGCAAACATATGAATTTAAATTACAATAAAGTTTTTAAGTTATGAATTTGGTTTGGAAATTATTGCGACAACATATAAGTGTACCTCAATTTACAGGATTTGCTTTCGCAAATTTATTTGGAATGCTTATAGTTCTTTTAGGTTATCAGTTTTATTGTGATGTTTTACCTGTATTCACATCGCAAGATAGCTTTATGAAAGCAGATTATCTGATTGTAAGTAAAAGAATAGGGACCGCAAGTACTATTTCAGGAAGAGATAATTCTTTTAATAATGCTGAGATTGATGACATATCCTCACAAAAATTCATAAAAAAAATAGGTAATTTTACATCTACAGAATATAAGGTTGATGCACACATGGGCATCAATGGACAATCTATACTCAGTTCAGAATTATTTTTTGAAAGTGTACCAGATGAGTTTGTTGATGTGTCATTAAAAGATTGGAAATATGATGAAGGTAGTAGGGAAGTGCCAATTATTCTTCCTCGTACATATATCAATATGTACAATTTCGGATTTGCCCAATCGCGTTCACTTCCTAAAATAAGCGATGGACTTATTGGAATGATTGATTTTCGTATCTACATTCATGGAAATGGCCACCAAGATGAATATAAAGGTAAGGTAATAGGTTTTTCAAATCGTCTAAACACTATACTGGTTCCACAAAAGTTTATGGATTGGAGTAATAAGTATTATTCTCCTGCGGAAAAGTCAAATCCAACCCGCTTAATCATTGAAGTATCTAATCCTGCAGATGAAAATATAACTAAATATCTTGATGATAAAGGATATGAAGTTGACAGCGATAAACTTCAAAGTGAAAAAACGACATATTTTCTAAGAATGATTGTAATTATTGTAATGGCTGTTGGTATTGTGATAAGCATATTGAGTTTCTATATTCTGATGTTAAGTATTTATTTGTTAGTACAAAAAAATACTTCTAAACTAGAAAATTTATTACTCATCGGATATAGTCCCATACGTGTCGCGATGCCTTATGAATTACTTACCTTAGGCTTAAATGCAATAGTACTTATTGTTGCACTGTTAATGATTTCATTTATCCGCAATTATTATATGGGAGTAATTGAGATATTATTTCCGCAAATCGATGAAGGAAATATATTACCTTCTGTGATATTAGGATTTATTTTATTTACATTTGTTTCTATAATGAATTTCATCGCAATTTATAGAAAGGTAATACGAATATGGTGGCGTAAAGATTCTTAAGACATAAAAACAATAGGCCTTTACTCAAATTTGAGTAAAGGCCTATTGTTTTTATGTCTTTGATACATCAGGATAGAGAATTTGCTAACAATTTGTTTATAGGCCTTCTCTTATAAAATCAAATGATTCAAATATGTCTTCCTTTGATGCTGTGAAATTAATTTTTACTTTTCCAATATTTTCTAACAATGTAAAATTAATAGTATTAGCTGTATTTTTTTTATCATGTTTCATGAGTTCGTATAAGACTTCGTAATCGTCACAACTAAAATCATAAATTCCATAAATATGTTTTATGTAACTAACCGTCTGACGCATCTTTTCAATCGGGAATCCCACCTTAATTGTACAAAGATAAAGTTCACAAATCATACCATAGGCAACAGCATAGCCATGCAATATCGGAGATTGTTTTATCATTGAAAGTGATTCAAATGCATGACCTATCGTGTGCCCGAAATTAAGCGCTTTTCGCATACCGGTTTCATATGGATCATTCTTAACAATTTCTTCTTTAATTTTTATGCTATCCTCAAGAATATATGATAAATCATTAAGATTTGGCGCTAAAATATCAAATGTAAGCAATTTACTCCAGATATCTTCATTACTAATTAAACTATGTTTTATCATTTCTGCATATCCAGAACAAATATTTTCGGAATCAAGCGTTTTTAAAAAATTTGTGTCAATAATTACTATATCAGAATTATTAAAAACCCCTATTTCATTTTTTAATCCGTTAAAATTTATTCCAGTTTTACCACCAACGGAAGCATCAACCATAGCCAATAGGGTAGTAGGTATGTTAATAAATTTGAGGCCCCGTTTAAATGTCGAGGCTGCAAATCCACCAAGATCTGTTACCATACCGCCACCTAAATTGATAATTAGAGAATATCGTGTAGCTTTTTGTTCGCTTAAATATCTCCATACGTGAGTAAGCGAGTTTATGTTTTTACTATTGTCTGTAGAACATATTGAGATAATACCGGCATTCTTAAGTGATGGGATATCACTAATTCTTGGCAAACAAAATTTCTCCGTAATATTATCAACGATTATAAAAACTTTATCGGGATTGAAAGATTTAATATGAAAATCAAGTTCAGCATTTAAGCATTTAGATATTATAATACTCTGTTTCATAATCATAAAGACATTATATGTGTTGCAAAGTTAGTCAAATTTATTCTAAATGAAAATTTTTATTCAACTTTTAATATGTTGTTGATTAAACCAATAATTATATTTAACGTCTAAGACAATAAAATATAAGGTAAAAATGAAAAAGAAGATAATTCTACTATGCCTATTGATAATTTCATCAATAGATGTTTTTTCTCAAATTAACACTATAACAGGAAAGCTTATAGACCGCGATACAAAGGAAGGCGTGATGATGGTTACGGTACAAATGTTGACACAGGATAGCACCTATATCTCTGGTGTTTTAAGTGATGAAAATGGTAAATTTAAGTTAACTGCACCTAAAAGAGGAAATTATATTCTAAAATTTACATGTGTAGGATATATACCATTGACAAAAACACTAAATGTTTCAACTGAGAAAAATATAGCATTAGGTGATATTACCTTTTCTGCTGATGCAATTATGTTAAAGGTAGCAACTGTCATAGGTCAAGCGCCGCCTGTGACAGTTCAAGAAGATACTTTTGTCTACAATGCTTCTGCATATAGAACTCCAGAAGGTTCTGTTGTAGAAGAATTGATAAAGAAATTACCAGGCGCTCAGATTGACGATGACGGAAAAATTACAGTAAACGGTAAAGAAGTAAAAAAAATACTTGTTGACGGTAAAGAGTTTATGACCGGAGATACTAAAACTGCATTAAAAAATTTACCAACATCTATTATAGACAAGATTAAAACCTATGACGAGAAAAGCGATTTGGCTAAAGTCACTGGCATAGATGATGGTGAAGAACAAACTGTATTAGACTTTGGAATAAAGAAAGGAATGAATAAAGGACTAATAGGAAATGCAGATGCATCGATAGGAACGCATAATAGATATGCCGAAAGATTGATGGGTGCCCTATTTAAGGATAAATCAAGAGTGATGCTTATGGGAAATGCCAATAATACTAATGATAAAGGCTTCCCAGGAGGAGGTGGAGGCGGACATTTTGGAGGTGGACTCCAAGGGTTGAATTCCTCAAAAATGATGGGCGCAAATTTTAACTATAATCGTAATAAGATATTCATTTTAGATGGTAGTATTAGATGGAATCATTCTAATGGTGACGTCAGAACAGAGCAATCAACTGAAAATTTCGTAAGTAACATCGGCTCTTTTTCAAATAGCTTTAATCAAAATTATACTCGAAGTAATAGTTGGGATGCTCGTTTGAGAATGGAATGGAAGCCTGATACGATGACCAATATTATGTTTCGTCCTACTATTAAGTATTCAACAAGTGATGGATTATCATCATCAACAAGTGCCTCATATAATGATGATCCATATTTATATGTTACTAATCCGTTGTCTCCTGAGTCAATATTACAAATGGCAGAAGATAGTTTAATGGTGAATACAAGGAAGAACAATTCTATAACATACTCTGAAAATAAAAGTTTAGGTATAATGTTGCAAATTAACAGAAAACTAAATTCTAAAGGTCGAAATGTAACATTGCGTACTAACGTTACTTATAATGATAATAAAAGCAAAAGTTTAAGTACATCAAATGTACATTTATATCAGATAAAAAATAGTTCAGGAGTTGATTCGGTATACCAAACAAATAGATATAATTTAACTCCAACAAAATCACTTAGCTATAATATTCAAGCAACTTATAGTGAACCAATATTTAAGGCCATGTTTTTGCAATTTAGCTATAAATTTACTTATAATTATAACAAAAGTGATAGGGCAACTTTTGATTTCAGTAATTTAGGTGAGAATTTCTTTGATAATGTTATTAATGAATATAGAGGCTGGAATAATTATCTAAGCATGTTAGAGAATCCACTTGACAACTATCTGGATTCAGATTTAAGTAGATATTCAGAATATAAGAACTACATTCATGATTTGCAAATAATGCTGAGAGTTATTAGACAAAAATACAATTTGAATGTTGGATTCATGGCACAGCCACAAACGACACATTTCGTTCAGAAATACCAAGGTATATATACAGATACAATAAGAAACGTTGTTAATGTCAGTCCAACATTAGATTTCAGATATCGTTTCTCAAAGTTGAGTAATTTGAGAATAAATTATAGGGGTACAACAACGCAACCTAATATGACAGACCTTATGGATATTATAGACGATAGTGACCCTTTAAATATTACAAAAGGAAATCCAGGTCTTAAACCATCGTTCACAAATTCACTAAGATTATTTTATAATACATATTTACAGAATCATCAACGAGCTATAATGACGTACATTAATTACCAAAATACACGTAATAGTATTAGTAATATGGTTACTTATGACGAGAAAACCGGAGGACGCATAACGCGACCAGAAAATATAAACGGAAATTGGAACATTTCAGGAGCATTCATGTTTAACACTGCAATCGATTCTATTGGGAAATGGAATATTAATACATTTACTAATATATCCTATAATAATTATGTTGGATATCTTGCTTTAGATAATAATTCTAATTCACAAAAAAATATAACTCGCACATCACAAATTAATGAACAACTGCGCACTAGTTATCGCAATGATTGGCTTGAAGTTATGCTAGATGGTTCATTAAACTATACTCATTCACGGAATTTATTACAAAGTGAAAGTAATCTTGATACATGGCAGTTTTCATACGGAGGTTCATTAAATATATATTTACCTTGGGGAACTAGTCTATCTACCGATTTACATGAAAATAGTCGCAGAGGATTTAATGACAATTCCATGAATACAAATGAATTAATTTGGAATACTCAAATTAGTCAAGGATTCCTTAAAGGAAAGCCATTGACTATTTCTCTACAATTTTATGACATCTTACATAATCAAAGCAATTTCAGCCGAGTAATAACTGCTGTACAAAAAAGCGATACAAAATATAATAGTATAAATAGTTATGCAATGTTACATGTTGTTTATCGTATGAACGTATTTGGAGGAAAACAAGGCGATGACCCCAAAAGAAGAATCAGACCAGAAGGCATGTCGATAGGTCCTGGTGCAAGAGGGCATATCCCACATGAGTTTAGAGGTCGATAAACAAATATATAATATATTAGCGTATATTATAGTAGAAAATCTAAATTGATTACATACATCAATATATTTTAGAATTATAAATTTTATTTTGTCTTTAAGATAAATGTATTATAGAATTTTATCTAATAAAATTTTGAAAAGATATATAAATGGCTTAAATTTGCATTAATTTGAACCTATATAAATTCATAACAAGATATTAAGGATGGGGAGATTTTTGATACTTTTTTTATGTACATTGACAAGTGTTGTGCTTAATGCTCAAATGAGGTGGAACTCTAAGTATCAAGCTTATATTGATAAATATAAAGATCTGGCTATTTCAGAGATGCTGAAATATAATATTCCTGCAAGTATTACTCTTGCACAAGGATTACTTGAGAGTGGGGCTGGAATGAGTGAGCTTACAAGAAAAGGGAATAATCATTTCGGTATAAAATGTCATGATTGGCTCGGAGCTACAACATACCATGATGATGATGAAAAACAGGAATGTTTTAGAGCGTATCGTGACGCATACGAAAGTTATGAGGATCATAGCAAATTTTTGGCACGCCAGCCAAGATATAAAAAACTATTTTCACTTAAAAGAACTGACTATAAAGGTTGGGCACATGGATTAAAAAAGTGTGGATATGCTACGAACCCAAACTATGCAAAAAAACTTATTGGAATTATCGAATTGTATAAGCTACATAAATACGATCATGCTAAAAAGTATGATAAGTTCATGGTCGAGATGGCTGAAGTGAAAGACATTTCACCAGATACAAAATTGCATCCTATACATATTTATAATAAAAACTATTATCTTAAAGCAAGGCAGGGTGATACATTCAGATCCATTTCAAAGGAAGTTGGTATTTCATATAAGAAATTGGCAAAATACAACGAAAGAGATAAAAATGACAGATTAATACCAGGAGAAATCATTTACTTGAAAAAGAAACAAAATAAAGCCGAAAAAATATATAAAAACCGACCGCATAGAATTAAAGCCGGTGAAAGTATGTATTCTATAGCGCAATATTATGGTATTAAACTTTCTAGTCTTTATAAGATGAATAAATTGTCACCAGATTATAGCATAAAAGTTGGTGATTATTTAAAAGTAAGATAAATTACGCTAATCGGCATTATGATAAATGTAAAAATGATAAATCTATGACTAATTATATTGAATTAAAAAATATACGAGTAAATAATCTAAAGAATATTTCACTAAAAATTCCTCATAATAAGTTTATTGTTATAACAGGTGTTTCGGGCTCTGGCAAATCATCATTAGCCTTTGATACTCTCTATGCAGAAGGTCAAAGGCGCTATGTAGAAAGTCTTTCGTCATATGCAAGACAATTTCTAGGCAGAATGAATAAACCAGACTTTGATTATATTAACAATTTGCCTCCAGCAATAGCTGTTGAACAGAAAGTTAATACACGTAATCCTCGTTCAACAGTAGGTACCAGCACTGAAATATACGATTATTTAAGAATGCTTTATGCAAGGATTGGGCATACCTATTCGCCTATAACGGGCAAAGAGGTAAAAAAACATTCATTAAAAGATGTAGTAAATTGTATAATGTCCTTTTCAAAAGGTACAAAATTTGTAATATTATCACAATTGCATATAAATGAACAATATACACTAAGGAGGCAACTTCAGATATATCTTCAGCAGGGTTTCTCACGTATTTATCATAATCACGAGTTTTACAGAATTGAAGATATTTTAGAGTCAAATATAGAAATAACACAAGACGAATCATTTTTATTAATTGACAGACTATCTGTAAATGACGATTCTGATACGTTATCGAGAATCTACGATTCATTAGAAACTGCTTTTTTTGAAGGAAACGGAGCATGTAGACTCGTATTTATCCCATCATATATTTCTTATGATTTCTCTGATAAGTTTGAAGCAGATGGAATACGTTTTGAAGAACCTAATGATAATATGTTCTCATTTAACACCCCATTTGGAGCCTGCCCTGTTTGTGAAGGTTTCGGTAATGTCATAGGAATTGACGAAAAACTAGTTATTCCAAATCCATCGCTAAGTGTGTATGAAGGATGCGTACAATGTTGGCATGGAGAAAAAATGGCAAAATGGAAAGATGAATTTTGTTATCTTGCTGCAAAAGACAACTTCCCTATTTTTGAACCATACTATAATCTGTCACAAAATCACAAAGATTGGTTATGGCATGGCTTACCGTCACAAAAAAATAAAAATACAGAAGAAAAAATCTGTATTGATTCTTTCTTCCAAATGGTAAAGGAGAATCAGTATAAGATCCAATATCGTGTTATGATGAGTAGATATAGAGGGAGAACAATATGTCCTGAATGTAAAGGTACTAGATTGAGAAAGGAAGCACATTATGTTAAGATTGGTGATAAGAGTATCAATAATTTAGTAGAAATGTCCATTGACAACCTTAAAAAATGGTTTGACAATTTAGAACTAAATGAAACAGAGAAAAAAATCAGTAAGCGACTTTTAGCTGAAATTAATAACAGACTACAATTTTTGTTAGATGTAGGATTAGGATATCTAACATTAAACAGGGCGTCTAATAGTTTGAGTGGTGGTGAAAGCCAACGTATTAATTTAACAACAGCTCTTGGAAGTAGCTTGGTGGGATCGCTATATATATTAGACGAACCTAGTATTGGTCTTCATAGTAAAGACACGTATAAGCTTATTCATGTCTTAAAAGAATTACAATCACTAGGTAATACTGTAATTGTCGTAGAACATGACGAAGATATTATAAAAGCTGCTGATTATCTGATTGATCTTGGACCCGATGCAGGTGCTAATGGCGGAGAAATTGTTTTCAGTGGAAACCCGGCAAATTTAAGAAATAGCGATCTAGAGAATTATTCAAATAGTCATACACTGAAATTTTTATTTAATACGGATAAAATAGAAATCCCAAAAACACGTCGTTCTTGGAATAAAAAAATAATAATCAGGGGAGCTAGAATGAATAATCTAAAGGGGATTGATGTAGACATTCCTTTAAACATTTTAAATGTCATTACAGGAGTGAGTGGCTCGGGTAAATCTTCATTAATTAGGGGTATACTCTACCCTGCCTTAAAACGAAGATTAGATGAAGTAGCAGATATTCCAGGAGAATTTGCTTCTTTAGATGGAGATTGGACTGAAATAAAACATGTGGAAATGGTTAATCAAAATCCTATTGGGAAGAGTTCTCGCTCAAATCCTGTTACTTATGTTAAAGCTTTTGATGATATAAGACAACTTTTTGCGGAACAACCTTTGGCAAAACAAATGGGATTCACAGCACAATATTTCTCATTTAATGCTGAAGGTGGAAGATGTGAAACATGCAAAGGCACAGGAATAATTACTGTTGAAATGCAATTTATGGCAGATTTAGAGATAGTATGTGACAGTTGCCATGGTAAAAGATTTAAATCAGATGTTTTAGATGTAAAGTTTGCTGGCAAAAATATCTTCGACATCTTAAATATGACAGTTACAGAGGCTATAGATTTCTTTACAAAGAATAATAAAGTTAATATAGCAAACAAATTAAAGCCTTTAGACGATGTCGGTCTTGGATATATAAAATTAGGACAAAGTTCCTCAACCCTATCAGGTGGAGAAAATCAACGTGTAAAATTAGCATATTTTCTTAGCCAAGAAAAATGTGAACAAACTTTATTTATTTTTGATGAACCTACAACAGGTCTTCATCTTCTTGATATAAAAAAATTACTAAAAGCTTTTGATGCCCTTATACAACATGGGCACTCAGTGATTGTAATTGAACATAATTTGGATGTCGTTAAATGTGCAGATAATATTATAGATTTAGGACCAGAAGGAGGAAATAAAGGTGGAAAACTTATTTTTGAAGGAACTCCCGAAGATTGCATAAAATGTGAATCAAGTATCACG
>ENA-OOZG01001638-OOZG01001638.1-human-gut-metagenome-genome-assembly--contig:-NODE-1638-length-15444-cov-14.091299_pt1 | contig 15444 bp, 17 predicted proteins | sample MGYA00241706_ERZ501384 | MGnify/ENA primary metagenome ERZ501384 (study PRJEB25962, sample SAMEA2042742) | human gut metagenome | biome: human gut; feature: human-associated habitat; material: faeces... | reverse complement strand
TATGTTAGGAGTTTTAGTTTGGATAGTAGTGATTCTTCTGATCTGCTTTAGTGTTTTCGGAGGGCCATGTCTATTACCACTATACGTACTTTTTGTGGTGGTGGTAGGTTTTTATTTTGGTGTAAAATATTTAGATATATGATAGAAAAGGAACAAAAAGCTAAAAGAGTGTATCATCGAACAAAACCTGCGAGTAAAAGTAAGGTTCGGGCTATCAGATTTGATTTAGACTTGGTAGAGTTTATAAATCTACAACCAAACGTAAGTCTATTTATAAATGACCTTATTCGGAGAGAAAAAGAAAAAATAGAAAGAATGAAAGCTATTGAAGTTCGTGAAATTTTAAAAGAAATGGAATAATGAAAAACATTTTACTTTTACTGTTCATATCATATTTTATTATTAGTTGCAGTAGTAATACAAAAACGCCATTTGAAGAAGAAGCATATAAAATGCTTAAAACTGAAATTAGTGATACGTTTTCCAGCGTAGGAAACGATGTTGATATATTAAATACCAGTACAGAGTATTATACAGATTCATTATGTGTAATAAAACTATCTGTCAAAGGGAAAAATGAACTTGGAGGAAAAACTTCAAATGTGTTTGAATATATATATTTAAAAGAAGATGATAGTTCGACTATGGGATTTCTTAGAGAAATACAAAAAAATGATTCTTCATTGATGAAAGTAGCTGATATTGAAAGTGAAGACTCCAAATGGAATAATAAATCATTTGATGAAAAGTTATACCATCTATGTAGAGTTTATGCTGCTACCAAGGCTTACGCTAAACAGCTTTAAAAAAAATACAAACTAAATTAGGTGAACATAGTTAGTAATAAAATCATGAATGAGTAGGGCTGGCTCCAAAGTCAGCCCAATTTATTTGTTATGTATTGAAAAGAATCGCAAATTACCTCTTGATTGTATAAGAACGGAATTACGTTCTTTTAGTTTTTCCTCTGTAATTAAGTTTTTTACGAATTGTTTAGTAGAATCGTTTCTGTATAGCGCACCATCTGTTTCTGCTGCCCACTATGTTTATTCCATTAACTTTACCGAAAAATGACGATTTAAAATTTGCTTATTACAGTATATTGTCAAAAACTCGATTCTTCTGAATTTTCAGAGAAATAAATAGTGAACGCTATGCTACTGGTATTAATTCACCCTTAATCAGCTTTATGGCTTTCTTTACGTCCCAACCGCTTTCGCATAATGCGATGATAAAACGTACACCTTTCGTAGTCCATACAGTATAAACATTTGTTCCTATCGAGCCATCCGAACGTGTGTACGTCTGTGTACGTGTAGAGTGTAGTCCCCAAGTAGAATAAGGAGTATGCAATAACCATTGTCCGCTTTGTCGGTAGATGACTCCGATTTCTTTCAGCTTCTTATGCAGCTTTTCGGCATCCATTCCTATCTGCTTGGCGACTTGTGTGCTCGTCTGGGTGTTTACACTCTGCAAGTGGTTATCATAATAGCTGACCTTCGGAGCGGCTTGAAGCAACTGCTCTTCTTGCAATGCGTTCTGTTGTTCAAGACGTTGCTTCTCTTCTCGCTCGTTCTTTAATTGTGTTGCAAGACTGATAACAAGGTCGGGATTGTTTATCATTTGCTCCAAAGTTGGCTGCATGGCGGTCATGCCATATTGAAGTAACTCTTTGATACGCTTATTACACCATATAGCAAATGATGGAGATAACCAACGGGCAAATTCCAATGCTACATCTTCGTGAAGCCATGTGCCTTGTTCGCTATTACCACCTTTAACTACTTGAATTAGTGCCGATATGGGAATATGCATATCGGCTGAAAGTGCTTCTGTGAACTCGGTAGTAGCTTTCAATCTAAGCCAATCCCCTACTAATTTACCAAACGGCTTTGCCATTTCTGTTGCATTTACCATTACATTATCATCTTTATAAAAAGTGATAGGGCTTCCATTATATTGAAAAATTTGATTTGTTTTCATATTATAAATTTAGATTTTACTTAACAAAGATTTCTCCCTTTTACGGGAAAGCTCACGCTTGTTTTCTTCAAGTTCTTCCCAACGATTAATAATTTTGGCTCGTAAGTTTGCATCATAACCACTTGCGAGAAGCAAGCAGTCTTTTTTAGTGAGAAGATAATAAGGGTCTTTTCTTTCTGCGTTATTCCCTAACTTTGTGATTTTGAACATCAATTCAAAATTGAATTTATGTTTTTCTTCCAGTTGTTCAAGGATATTGCGAATATCTCGCATTACATTTGAATGAGTTTTGCCCGTAATTTCTGCAATCTGTAAGGAGGTCATTGTTCTTTTTTTACCTTTTCCCTCATCAATAGGTATTAACTGATTAAAATTTTCCATATCTTTGCACTATAAAGTTAATGTTTTCCCCATCAGCGGCTCGGACATCTCCGCTTTTGGGGAATTATTTTGTCCGATCTTGTAGTAGGCAGGGAATCGAACCCCAATACGCCGTTACTCGTACCTACTGAACCCTCCTTAATATAATAGTCACGCTTGACATAATAGTAAAGAGAAAGGGCAAATCCCGATGAAGCCTAATGTGGTTGTCTGCCTCAAAGGGAATGCCCTATAATATTTTACTCCAGTTCATGACAACCACGTAATGAACCTAACAGCATTGTTTCCGGCGCAAATATAAAGACGATATTTTCACTATACAACAACCTAAAAATCAATAAAATAAATTCGGTAAACATCAGTAACAAACGGTAAGAATCGGTAAATAAAAACAGTTATATTTACTCTAAAATTTAGACATAATATAAATAATGCGCGTATCTACCGTATTGTGACGAGATGTTGATTGTCATTTATGATACCGTTCAAATAATATAGAAATATAAAAGGTTATAAATAAGGATGTTGCAAAACACATATTAGTCCCCATTCATTTTATATCTTACCATGACATTGCCATCGGTTTCAACTTTACAGTTTCCACCATGAACATATACATAAACTTTAGCCACATCGCTTTGCCTTACATGTAGTTTAGCCCGATCATATACACTTACAAAAACTTTGGCACAATCCTCCACTTCAAGAGTCAATTCACTATCATGCCGCAAATGGAGAGTAGCGGCTGTAAATTTACCGAAAGAAAGTTTGCCTGAACATTTACCGTTCAGTACATATACACTATTGTCGCCTCCGGTCACTGGTTCATCAACAAAAATATGGTTTTGATGAAGCAGACTCCGGTCAAAATTGCCTTTTATATATTCCACTGTCGGATAATCGTGTTCAATACAAAAATCAATACCCCGTATATACATTCCGATCAATTCTTGCTGGCTTTTATTGGTTTGCCAGTCACCTTGCCATTGTGTGCAGAGGCCATACGATACGGCATGGCCTCTCAATTCACTATTCAATCTGTTCATAATCATATATTAAACTTGTTTACACCGTTTATATTCCTATGTAGTATATCCCTGATTTCTTCCACAAATTCCACATTCTTTGCTGTATTTATCTGTATCATTGTCAGTTGTTGCAATTGCGCTTGTGCTATTACATTATAGGCCGGGAACAATTCTTCAACCAATCTTCGCACATACTCCCGTTTGACACTCACGTCAGCCCGGATTGCATTTATATAAGAAGCCAAAAGGTTAGCGGTATTTTCAGTAACATTCTGTATGCCTTTAGATAACCCACTTCCACTGTCTTCTTCCTCTTCTTTCATGCTGATACCATATTTCTTTTCCATATAGTTATTCAGCTTGTCAAGCATGGAATAATAATCATCGGTTTTCTCACTGACACCCATTAGATAGTCCGCAATACTTTCCAACTCCCTTTCGTCAAGAGAGAAATCCTTGCCGAAATAACCACTCATTCCATCCTCACCAAAAAGCATCTTTTGAAGCTGTTGCATGGCCGGTTCCAAAATACTTATTTTGAGAATAGAGTTCATAACATCACCCATAATGTCGGCAACCTTATTTTTGAAAGCTTCGGCACCATCCTCGCCTTTCTGCCATGCCTCATACAAGGCATCTCCCAGCTGTGAAGCCCAGTCTTTCAAATTAATGCCATAAAGAGATTCAGCCGTTTCTTCGGCAAAATCCTTTATTTGCTGTTTCATCTCCGCAATCTGATTCTCATAATCAGCAACTTTGCTATCATCCGTCTTCTTCTTGTCAATTTCGGCTTGCCGCTGTTTCTCCAACTCTGAAAGTTGTTCTTGCATCAAGGCACGTTGATACCCGTATGCACCTCCTTCATCGTATGCCGAAACACGTTTTTGAAGTTTTTCCGCTTCCTGCTTATATTTCTGCAAAGACATCAAATCGAAGATGTTGATCTTCCCCTTATTGCGTATTGCCTCAATCTGATTATTTAATTGATTCAACCGGGTACGGTCATTTTCTGCATCTACAAGTTTTAGTTCCGTGCCACTGCCCAAGAAACGTTCAAGAATACCGTCAATCTGTTCGTATATATACTGCAACTGTTGAGCACGAAGTTTACTTTTTTCAATAGCCTTATCGAGTTTCTTATCATGCGCTTGTGCTATCTTCCCAATCCAATTTACAGCTTCACCAGCAGCGGCAGCAATACCACCAACGATTCCACCTTTGGCGAATCCCTGCCCGATATTGCTTATAGAAGACATGGCATCCTGCACATTACCCATCGTGTCGGCCATACCCTCATTGCCCAAAGCATCGAACATGGAAGACATCTGTCCTGCAAAATTGCCGACAAGATCAGCACTTTCAGCGGCACTTTCTCCCAACCGTCCGATTTTCTTTTCCAGTTTGTCGCTGTCTTTTTCAGAAGTAAAAAGTTCTTTTACATTCTTCGCTAAGGTTTTGAATGGATTTACAGCCAACTGTGCATCTTGCAACTGGGGGATGGCTTTTATCAATTTATCCAATAAAGAATAAGCACCCTTAACATTTTCAATACTACCATCATCTTTTTCAAAAAAAGAAGTAAATCCATTGGGCTTTCCATCGCTATCATAGGAAACCTTTGCATTATTCTTGATTTCCCTTGCGATACGTTCAGCCTCTTTCAAATCAGAGAATGAACGTTGCTCTTTATCTCCAAATATTTTCTCCCATTCAGGTAACAATTGTAATAAGGTCGATTTTAATTCAATCAGCTTCTTATTATATTCATCAAGATAAGCCTTCTGAACATTGTTTAGACCTGACGTATCACCAACCAACGCCCCATTTTTTCCGACACTTAATCCAGTCTTTGATGCGTACTGTTCACTTAATATTCGTATCTTTTCTATCGTTGATCTTGCATTGGCAATAACCTTTGTATCATCAAGTGCAATACTTACCTTATCTTTCTCAAATGCCTCTTTAGCATCCTTCCACACCTTAAAAAATTGCTTATATAATGGGCTGTCTTTACCTCCTAATATACTTTCTGCTTCATCGTCACTCAAAGTGAATGGAAGATCAACACCCTTTTCTTTGAGTTTCTTTTGTACTGTATCTATTAAATATTGCGCTTCATTCTCATAATCAGTCAAAAAACCAAAAGCATAAGTTGAAGCATCCTTCTTACTTGCACCGGCATTGACAAGCTGCTTGTATATATCCCATTTCTTTGAAACATCAGACACGTACCTTTCAAGTTCTTTTGCGGCCTTATCCGAAGCTTCTTTCATAGCATTGGCATCAATATCCAAAAGAACTTTCCGTATAGAAACTTTCAATTCCCTACGTTCTTTGGTCTTATCGTCAAGCTGGTTAAGAATCTTATTCAATTCATCCCGATAATTGCCAATATCCACCGGTTCTTTACCTTTAAATAAGGAATCAAAAATACCCGATTCTTTAACCTTGCTGGCAGCTTCTCCTTTTCCAACAATGTCAGTCCACTTCTTATATTCAGAATATGCCTCCTTTAGTAAGTTTACCCGTTCTTTCAATCTTTCGGCAAAGGCATCCTTTTTGCTCTTATCCTTATTGGGATCAGTGAGAGAAAAACCGATTTCTTTAGCTCCTTTCTCACCGGCTTGCATTGTATCGAAAGCCTTTTTATAATCTGATACAATTTGTTTCTGCCAGTCGGGAAGTTTTGACAAGTCAATAGCTCCAATACCTGACAAATCTATTCCGGCTTTAATCAATACCGGCTTCAATTGATTTGTTGTCTCTTTAGCTTCCTTATACGCTTTTTGTACTCCTTCAATAATTTTCTCTGAATCCGTGGAAACCTTTATTTGAGCTTCAAATTGCCCATCTGTGGCTTCATTGAACTTTTTCTGCAAGTCTGACAAGCTCTGAATAGGTTCCGCATATTCAGCATTAATCTTGATATTGAATTGCTTTTCAAGAATCTCACCATTAAGAAGATTCCGTATATCTACCGGCATCTCTTTAAATTGATCCAAGAAAGAACTTATATCCAAACCGATAGCTATTTTTTGAGCGTCACTCAAATTGTCTAAATTCCATCCGGCAGCTTGTAATCGTGACTTATATTCAGATATGAAACTCTGCATATCCGGTGATACTTCTTCCTCAAAAACACGTTTAGAGTTTTTCCATGCCTTCCACAGCTGAAAAATATCATCCCTATACCCTCCCGTGAAAGGTAACTCATTATTCAAACTGGCTAATGCCTTGGGATATTCTTTGATTATATCCAACTGCTCTTTCAATGATTTGCCCGAAGCGACTTTAGCAAAATCATCATACTTGGCTATAACTTTCTGCATGGCAGTATAATACTCTATATAGCTACCAGCCATACGGTCTATAATCTTGTCTATCTGTTTCTCTGCCTTGATGTAGTCTTCAATATTTTCACTAAAGCTTTCGTCAAAATAACCATCAGTAGCATCATTCGCATATTCAGATGTACCTCTTATAGCATTCAACAGCCTATAAGCCTCTTTTGTATCATTCAAAGCATTCCGAAGCAATATATATTGTTCTGCAAGGCTTTTAACCGTATTTCCTTCATCATCAGTCTTAAACGTTTCATTAACAGTATCTGCCCAAACCGGGGAATAATCCTTTAATGCTGTTTTCATTTCTTCAATGGAAGAAATCAGTGAGGCATCATTCGCCTTAAAAGGATCAACATCAGCAAATTTTTGAGCTTCTTTCGTTAAATTCTTGAAACCGTCTTGTGCTCTTGTTGTCAGCTCGGAAATACGCTCGTTCATTTCGTCAGCCTTTTGCCCGGACTTATACCATAATTCAGTAATGGCAAAAAGTCCAGCGAACAAATACATGTATGGATTGAACAAACCCTTAAAAGCAGTCCAAACTTGTTTGGCTCCATAACTAAGCATTGTCATTGCCACACGAGCTTTTCCAGCTGACATAGCCACTTGAAGTTCAGCTTTTGATATATTAAGTAATTGGGTAATATGTCCTGCCTGACCTGATTTAATTTTCCCAAGTGTTATCAACCTCAACGCTTGTTCTTTGTTCAATGCGCCACTAACAGCCAATGCCCTCCATTCTGCGGTAGTCATAGCATTTCTTGAAGCAATCAATCCTTTTTCAGCGGCAGTTAAAGTGCGGTAATTGGAAGCCATCACTAAATCCGCTGCTGTTTTCTGTTTAGCTGCGAGTGTTCCTTTTATTAATGTAGCATTTGCCACTCCCATGGCACGTGATCCTGCATAAACCGCAACCCGATATGTTCCAAACGCAGCTGTGGCCGCTGTTATAAAAGGTACAACTTCTTTCCAATTTTGTGCAAGGGTGGTAAGGCTTTCGGCAGTCCATTTTAATGTACTACCCATTGATTCCGCAATATCACCAAGCATAATGTCAATCGCATCAGCCAAGTTCTTCCATTTGGACTTAACTGATTCTGAAAGAACTTCCTGCATGTTATTAAACACGCCACCATCATCCGTAAGTTCCCAAAGAACATCTTTTACATCCTCAAACGTAACCTTCTTTTTCGAGATCATATCAAGCACTTCACCGGCACTGACAATGCGCCCTTCCAACTTGCTGAATCGCTCGGCCAGTTTATCCACCATAGGAATGTTCGCTTCCGTCAATTGTCGTAATTCCGTTCCTTTCAAGAATTTAGCAGCCTTTATCTGACCGTAGGCCAATATGATACGTCCCATATCAACACCTACACCGGCTGATATATCAGCCAGCCTTTTCATGGTATCATACAATTCATTGTATGGTATAGAATACGCGGAAAGTTGTTTGGCATACTGATTCAAGTCCATAACCCCGAACGGAGAAGCAACAGCCAGTTTCTTAATCTGATTGAATATGGTCGTAGCTTTGCCTTCATCTTGCAGGATAGAGGCCATTGCAATTTTCTGATTCTCCAATTCACCACCAATATCAACCACCGCACGTAAAAAATTTTGTGCCGCATAAATGGAGTATAACCCTAAAAATTCATTTCTTAGTTGTCCGACAATACTCAACTGACTGTTCATTGCTCCATTCATATTGAGAGTAGCTGTCATGTGCCGTCTTGCTGCATTGGCTGATCTCTCACGGGCATTAGCCAAATCCAGTTCCGCTTTGGCGGCACGTGCGGCTCTTTGTCGCGCAAGCTCACGTGCAGCTGCGGCAGAAGCCTCCGCTTTGGTTTGAATGGCTGCGGCTTTGGCGGCGCGTAAATCACTTGCTGTAAAGTTTGTATTCAAACCGGCGGCTTGCAAGGCGGCACGAACAGCTTGTGTGGTACTGGCCTTATCCACTACCACATTGATCTCAAACTTCTCACTTTGAAGCAAAGTCTTCATATCACCAACCAACTTCTTCTTGTCAAAACCCACATCAAGTTTTGCCTGCAAGTCTTTGGTGATTTCCGCTTTCAATTTTTTACGTTGTTCCGCTGTCTTATCACGGAACAGTATATCAAAATATAAATTACCGAGATCAGCCATATATTATTGTGTTTGTGTTACTTATAATCATTAATGTTAATTGCTGTTTCTCCATTGCCATACTTATCTTTCCAGCGTTTGGCAGCATCCTCTATTTCGCTTACGGAAGGGGATTTGAAGTTCTTCGTATCGTGCTTCTTTTCCTTGTTGTCCTTGTCACAATCTGTAACCACAATAGACACATCCATTGCCAATAGTTCAATTTGTGCATTTGTAAGTACCCAATAAATACCAAACAAGGGCTTGCTTATTGGAATCCCAAATACTCTCAAAGGCTCTGTCAGCCACGGATAGGACTTGCCTATTTCCCACGTTTGTCCGTAGCTGGTTCGTGAAGGATATGCTCTGCTTCCTCTTTTGTCATTGTCATCATCGTGTCCTTCATCGCGGTCAGATATATGGTAGCAGTCAAGTAGTCTTCCACTGGAATTTTTTTTTTGCCGACGGCTATAACCTTCATCAGCTCATGATCTCCATATTGTTTGATATAAAAGAACCATCGCCACAAGAAAGGATAGAAGAACTTGATCTTCCAATATCCGTTCAAAATGATAGCGGCTGCACATTGGCAACTGATCTTATCATCATTCCCCGATTTCTGCATGGTACTGGTGAATTTGCGTATAGTCCCTCTTTTCAGCCATGAAATACCATATTTCTTTCCTCGGACTTCCACATAGTCCACACTGTCTTCCAACACATCATTCAGTAGCCTTTCATCCTCCGGTGTAGGAAGTGTTATGTCATTCTTCTTTGTCATATTTTATCGTGTTTTATACGAAAAAAGGTGGTGGCCGGTATCAAGTAGCTCACCACCTTTTCGCTGATATGAATTTTGCAAAGTGTTATATCCTAAGTTTTTTATTCGGACACTTTTTTACGTAAAATGTAAATAGAGGCACCCTTAGCATCATTCAACGGAGAAACAGATACATTAAAGTACCCCGGCTTATCCTGCTCGCTGACGAAGTTGCTATACCCCTCAACATTCGGTAAGAACAAGGCTGTTTGACGGTCTTCACTACGCATGAAGAGTCCTCCGATTACTTTCTTCGGTTCGATATTGTAACCTTCACCTTCATAAGTCTCACCATCAATGGTAGCAGTCATAGTCACCGTTTCCGCTTTCTTGTTCAGTAACAAGTCATTGATCTTTCCTGCCACGGAAGGTACTTGAAACTGAATATCGGAATCTCCAGCATTAGCAATAGAAGTCCAAGTTGCTCCGGTTGTCAACTTGATCTTGGAAACATCGGCAGCTCCGGTATCAAATGTAACTCCGTCAGAGAGTACCGGCAGCTCCATATCAAAAGCCGCTAAAGTTGCGAGGTCACTATTGACTTTGGACACATAATAAACCTCCTTCATCTGATTAAAGAGCACCTTTAACTCTTCCAGTTTGGTAGTAATAGAAATTTCTGCCATAATCGTATCTTTTTAAGTTTGTGTCATTTGTTTATTATTAGCTTCGCTTGTATTATTAAGGAATGAAAACCGAGTCCGTCATTTCCTCCGGGAAGCAATCGTGGACTTACAGCTGAAAACAATTCCGTCACTATTGGAAATTTTGAAACCACTTCCATTTGCATTTCATCCAAACGGACTGTATTCTCAATACCGTTTGAGCGATCATGCGCAAAAACGTTTATCTGACAGTAAGTGTCTTGGTAGGTACTTCCTTTATCTTGGATAGTTTGTGGCAACCGGATAACAACAAAGTCCTTCATCGCCTTTTGTTCAGCAGCCGGACGATCTGTTATGAAAACCTTTTCACCAATGCCGGTTACTGCATCAGCGATTTGTTTTAATATATCCATACGTCTATAAACTGTCCGTCCCATCATTTCATTGGTTTAAAGTTCTTGAATAATGTATTTTGTGCCCTTTGAAATGTTCCGGTCAGAACATCTGCATTCAACACATTCTCCAAATAGGTTGAATATTCAGTACCCGTGCACATTACTATCTCAAATCCTTTACGTGATTCCGACTTATATCTTTTCAAGAAATCAAAGGAGAATGCTTCGCCATAACCTTTATCAGTTTCTATTGTTCCTGTAAAACGTCTGTTCTGATTATCATAACTGACACCTACAAATGTTTCACCTTTAGCCAGCTTTACTCTCACCGGTTGTTTCATTGAATCTCCACTACAAACGAAATAGGAAAATCTACCGTTCATGAATAATCCGCACGCATAACTGGTTATTGTATTACCCGTAAGATTCCGAAAGCCTGACTTGTTATCAAGTGCATCTTGGATAAGGTCTTCACAGCATTTAGTCAAGACATCAAAGATATATCCTGAAACAAGCTCCTTTGCCTTCCTCATTCCTTCATCAAACAATACTTCATTACTCCGGTTATCCATGCGTTAATTTTTTGCAAGATTGAAATACACAGTTGTTCCCAAATTTCCGGCATAGCTATCAGTAACCATACATTGAGTGAAAGTGCCTTGTCTGTCCGTGACATCTATCAAATCACCGGCCAATATTCCTTCAACAATTCCGGGAAGGCTCAACAGATAATCGCTCTTTATCACATTATCGGTTTTGAATGTCCGCAAATTTGTACTACCTTCCTTTCGGCATATACCTTCATACAAGATCACCTTCTCACCATCACTGAAAGAATCCTCACCTATAATTCGGTAAACAGTACATTTGTGCGGATGCCGTGGATTATTCACTTTCATACTCAAAAATTGACTATTCTGATTTTACTGCCCTTTACAACTTCTTCATCCCATTTCTCATACAGTTCTTTCGCCATTTCACGGAGTTGCCGCTTGTCGTATGCACTGGTCTGCCAACCACCTTCCTTATGCTTCCATCCCCCGTCACTGTCTTCGGTATCATTCTTACTGCTTGGAGTGCTTGCACACCACATGTAAATATCGGCAGTGGCAAGATCAAGCTGCCTTTCGGTCAGTTCACTTACCATTGTTCCAAAAGCGATTTTCCGCTTGACAAGAACCCTTTTGAGGGCGTTGTCCGCTATTTCATAAGCAGTTGCGCCACTCAAAAAGTCCTCAATGGTCATATCTTCCGTATGAGAAAGTTCCTCATTCATTCTTGCATGAGTTTAAGAATTACATAGTTACAGTAGAGATGAACATATACTGTGGCATTCTCGGCACACACATTTGGGCGGCTTCACTTTCAATATAGATTGAATGTGTTTCAGGATTGGCTCTCTGTGTCAGTTTCAAGCGTCCACCGTCATAAGAAGCAACCTTGTTTGCCTCATATCCCAAAGTCAAAGGCTCCACACCTTGAATAGTACCGATCTGACCTACCGGTATAAAGGCAATATTGGTGGCCTTGAAGTTCTCCACTTGTTCAGTGATAAGATCAGGTTGTCCGTCCGCATCCTTACCGGGCTTGTCAACAAAAGCATAGCTGTCACGTGGCACGATTTCATCCACCTTAACCAGTTTCTTGAAAATGGCTTTCAGGCGGTCTTCATCTTCATTCTGTGCATTGGCAATAACCGTACTATCATCCGTCACAGTCGGATAGAGGGAATGGCCGATACGTTTAAGAACCGCGGTATGAGTCATTAAATCATCCCATAAGTCCTGCGCCAGCTCCATCCTGATCTTGCCCAAATAATGATATTTGCGGCGAATCTCTTTCACTCTGTTCTTTATATCCATAATCGGATCAGAGGCAGAGCCTTGATTTGCCGGAATATGTTCATCCTTAGTCCACCAGCGGCTTGTGCCGGCCAATACTTGATAATGGTTTTCAGGGATATTAAAGTCAATAGTGATACCCTTCAAACCACGTGGGTTGTTATCAGTATCAATAGTGAACTTACCCGTGGAAACAATTCTCATTCGCTGGTGAGTAAGCGCATTGTAGTACGATCCGATAAGACCGTCAGCACTTTCATCAAGCAAGCCCAAGAACACATTCTGCATCTCTTCCGTCAATGCGGACATGCCTACCCGTTGCAACAGCTGCAATTGTTGTCTCACAGTCACACGGTTCAAACGGTAGAACTTCTTTTGAGTCGGGATATTACCCGTCCTTCCTTCGAGTTCTCCCAATGCAGCTTCATAACCCGGACTTTCCGGATCAACGTAAGCTGGCAGCGTTTTCACGCCGAGGCTCGTAATAAGCTGGGAGAAAGTATAATCCAACTTGGTTGCTTCAAATTCAAAACCATCAATTTGAAGTAGGTCATACTTCTCCTTGTAACGGTCAATAAATTCTTGCCAAGTGTCCCCACCAAGCCCATACTCGATAACCTTGTACAAATCAATAGGAAGTGTATTCATACAATTGTCGTATTTTAAATGTTGTTTTCAAATTCTTTTACTGCACCCATACAATTTGAGGAAGTGTAGTAATCTTTTGCAGGATAGCGACCACTTCTTCGTCAAACATGTACTGATAAATCTCTCCGGCATAGACTACTGTCCCACTGGCCTTTGTGTTGCCACTGGCTACAAGAATATCTTCTTGCAAATAACCATTAATGCCAAGAGTGGTAATATCTGATTCAGCCGCCTTGATCTGTGCATCCGTATAAGCGGTGAATGTCTTACCTGAAAGATCAAACTTCACAGCTGTACCGGCAGGAATCTTGCCAACCGCAACCCAATCGGAAATGTTGCTCACCATACCACCGCCCGGATAACGGTGACGGATTTCACGCCACACTTTACGGGCATGTCCGTATTTCACGGTGTTCACATCAAACGTGTTACCCATTGTTCCCATACATTTACTGTTTTAGAGTTAATAATTTTAATTCTTCTTCCAGCCTTCCTTCTTGCCTTTACGTTCAAAGTATCTGCTGGCTGCATTGTGTTGTGTTCCACCTGAACCGTCAGAAGTTCTTGGGGCGGTGCCATAACCCCTGCACGCCTTATATTCTGCATCATATTTTGGCAGAAATTCAGTAACCAGTTCATCCACAGTTTTCTTGGTATCGAAAGTTACCCCCTGCAAAGTCTTGTCCAATACGTAATCATCATTCGCTTGTTTGGCCTTCATTGCAGCCGTAACCTTCTTCAACAAATCAGCTTGAACCTTTTTGCTGTCTTCCGCGTCTAAACGTGCTTCCAATTCTTTCAGTTTCTTCTCCAGTTCATCATCGTTTTTCGGTGGTACCGGTGGAGTTGGAGGTGTCGGGGGAGTCGGTTGGGGCTTATAGTTTTTCTTAAAGTCCTCAACTCTGGTTGCGACATCATGGTTGTACTGTCCTTGCATCCCTTTCAGAAAATTCACAGCCTTGTTCCAATAAGCCTCGTCAGGCTCCGAACCTTCGGCTATGGGATTAAGTTCTACATACGTCTGTAATGTCTGCGGTGAAAAACTGGTTTCTCCAAGTTTCTCGCTTAATGTGGATAAGATTTTTTCTTGTTCCATCGTGTTTATTTTGTGTTTATATTGAATAAAAAAAGAGTCAGACAATGCTTTTTGCATCAATCTGACTCTTTGGCCTTATATATTTATATTTAATTGCGGAAGCAGAAGGATTCAAACCTCCGAAGCCTTTCAGCTTGCCTCTTTAGCAAAGAGGTGGTATCATTCACTCACCCATACTTCCAAATGTGCGGACTACAATACATCTCTGTGAAACCACCGCACTTCCCTTGTACTTCGGACGTTATTCATTTTGTGTAGCGTATCAGAGAATCGAACTCTGATTTCCACCGTGAAAAGGTGGCGACCTAACCGTTTGTCGAATACGCCATTTGTTGAGATACAAGGATTTGAACCTTGAATAGCAGAACCAAAATCTGCTGTGTTGCCATTACACCATATCTCAATATGCGCGAAGAGAAGGACTCGAACCCCCGACAATCAGGTTTGGAATCTGACGTTCTTCCAACTGAACTATCTCCGCTTCATTGCGCCCGGTGATAGAATCGAACTACCGACCTTTACATTAACAGTGTATTGCTCTACCAATTGAGCTAACCGGACAATATACCTATACTCACCTAACCTGCGATACCCCATTTCAGCGTACCTGTGGGAATTGAACCACACCGTATAGGTTTTGTGGAAAGAGATGAAATCGAATCACCTTAACCGGATTTTCAGTCCGGCGCATACACCACGTCTGCCATCTTTCCATATTCTCCCTTTATCCCCATACGCCACATCGAAGGGAGAAACAATGCGTGTTTTCCTTTATTCTGATAAGCTTCTGCTGTCATCTTAATTGCCCAGTTGTCAGCCTCGCTTCCGCCTCCGGTAAAATAAACTTCTGCCGGTGTTTTCGCATTTAAAGCATTTGCAATCTGCTCTCTCGCATCGTCAACCGCTTTCTTTGCTTTTCCGGCAAAACTGTAAACACTCGCCGGATTACTATATGTGTCCATAAAGTAAGGCATCATCTGTTCAAAAACTTCCGGCTTAACTGCTGTCGTTGCAGCATTGTCTAAATATATTAATGAGTCCATAATTCGCACTCCTTTTCATATAATTTTGATAGGATATACTTATTATAACAACTTTGATTTTGTTGTCAAGTTTCCTTTCTTAATCTCGTCCACATATAAAACCTTTTTCTTTACATGGAAAATAATATCA
>ENA-OOZG01001637-OOZG01001637.1-human-gut-metagenome-genome-assembly--contig:-NODE-1637-length-15451-cov-2.736425_pt1 | contig 15451 bp, 10 predicted proteins | sample MGYA00241706_ERZ501384 | MGnify/ENA primary metagenome ERZ501384 (study PRJEB25962, sample SAMEA2042742) | human gut metagenome | biome: human gut; feature: human-associated habitat; material: faeces... | reverse complement strand
GCCCGCGTACTCGATACGATCCCTTACGAGGTGATGACCTCCGTGTCGGGCCGTGTGAAACGGATTTACAGCAAAGAGTAAAAAAGAGAATCCCGACGGAGCCGGATGCCGGGGCGGTGGCAGAGGCGGGGTTTTCGATAAATGGAATGAAGATATGTCGCAGGAACGAAAACCGGGACAGCCGGGTACGCTTTACCTGATTCCGTGTCCGATCGCCGAGGATACGCCCGTGTGGGACGTGCTGCCGGCGGCGAACCGGGCCGTGATCGACTCGCTGGATTATTTCATCGTGGAGAATGTCCGCTCGGCGCGGCGTTTTCTGTCGAAGGCGGGCTTCGGCCGTCCGATCGACAGCCTGGAGTTCCGGGAGCTGAACGAGCATACGACCGATGCCCGGGCTGTGGACGAGATGGTGCGTCCGATTCTTGCGGGGCGTTCTGCCGGAGTGATCTCCGAGGCGGGTGTGCCGGGAGTGGCCGATCCCGGGGCCCTGGCGGTGGCCCGGTGTCACCGGCTCGGAATCCGCGTGGTGCCTTTGATCGGTCCTTCGTCGATCATCCTGGCAGTGATGGCGTCGGGGTTGAACGGACAGTCGTTCGCCTTCAACGGCTATCTGCCGGTCAAACCGCCCGAACGGGCCCGGGCGATCCGGACGCTGGAACGGCGTGCGACCGGCGAGAGGCAGTCGCAGGTTTTTATCGAGGCTCCTTACCGGAATGCGAAGCTGCTCGGGCAGTTGCTCGAGGTATGCGCCCCCGATACGCGGCTTACGCTGGCCGTCGATATTACCTCGCCGCAGGAGTATATCCGCACGCTGACGGTTCGTGAGTGGCGCTCGGCCCTGCTGCCGGAAATGGATAAACGGCCTGCAATTTTCATTTTGGGCTGATGCTTCTGCCGGTTGGTATATATTTTGGACAATAGAGGAGTGGAAAATCAAATAATACATCAGATATGGACAAGGAAAAGGTTTATAATGAAGCGGTTGGCGGCGACGAAGGCTTCGCGGCGGGCGATGGGTATCCCTCCTGCGACGGGGAGCCGTGTGCCAATGTGACAGATGAAAGCTCTGCCGATGCTGACACAATGGCAGGGGATAGGAATACACCGAAAGCGGCTTCGGAGGAGTTGCCTTCGCGCGACTGGGAGGCGGAGATTGCGGAGTGGCAGGACAAGTACCTGCGTTTGCAGGCCGAGTTCGACAATTTCCGCAAGCGCACGCTGCGGGAGAAGATGGAGCTGGTGCAGAGCGGAAGCGCCGAGTGCGTGAAGAATTTCCTGCCTCTGATGGACGATTTGCAGCGGGCGTTGGAAGCGATCGAGAAGAGCAATGACCTGGAGGCGCTTCGTGAGGGTGTGAAATTGATCGCACAGAAGTTCCGGGAAACGCTCAAGAAACAGAATGTGAAGGAGATCGAGGCGCTCGGACTGGAGTTGGATACCGATCACCACGAGGCGGTGGCCCGTTTCGATGCCGGGAAGGAGAAGAAGGGCAAGATCGTCGATGTGGTACAGCCCGGTTACAAGATGGGCGACAAGGTGTTGCGTTTTGCGAAAGTGGTCGTCGGAGAGTAACGGGCGTTTTCGTTTAACGGGCGCGGAGTTGCTCCGTCGCGCACTATTGTGCCGAGCGTAGAGTGTGAAAATACGACTATTGAAAAAGAATATTGAGCCGGAATCGAAGTCCGGCATTCGAATACTATGGCAGAAAAGAGAGATTACTACGAAGTGCTTGGCGTGGCGAAGAACGCCAACGCGGATGAGATAAAGAAAGCTTACCGAAAGGCGGCTATCAAGTATCACCCGGACAAGAATCCGGGGGATAAGGAGGCCGAGGAGAAGTTCAAGGAGGCGGCCGAGGCGTACGATGTGCTCTCCAATCCCGAAAAGCGAGCCAGATACGATCAGTTCGGCCATGCCGGAATGAGCGGTGCGGCCGGAGCCGGCGGCGGGTTCGGCGGATTCGGCGGCGGGTTCTCGATGGAGGACATCTTCTCGCAGTTCGGCGATATTTTCGGGGGCCATTTCAGCGGCGGAAGTTATCGGACCTCTTCGAGTGGCGGCCGTCGCGTAAGCCGTGGTACGGATATCCGTGTGCGGGTGAAGCTCACCCTGGCGGAGATCGCTGCCGGAACGGTCAAGAAGCTCAAGATCAACAAGCAGATCGCCTGTCCTAAATGCGGAGGTACGGGAGCCAAGGACGCCAACTCCTATTCGACTTGTTCGACCTGCAACGGAGCGGGGTATGTGAATCGTGTCGAAAATACCTTTTTCGGTCGGATGCAGACCCAGAGCGTGTGTCCCCCGTGCGGCGGTACGGGCAAGGTGATTACCAATCCCTGCGACGAGTGCAAGGGCGAAGGGACGATCAAAGGCTCCGAGGTGGTGGAGATTCGGATTCCGGCCGGTGTGGGCGATGGAATGGTATTGACGGTGTCGGGCAAGGGAAATGCGGCTCGTCACGGCGGTGTGAACGGTGATTTGCAGGTGGTGATCGAGGAGGAGCACAATCCGGAACTGGTACGCGATGGCAACGACCTGATCCATAATTTGAATATTACGGTTCCGACGGCTTTGCTCGGCGGTTCGGTCGAGGTTCCGACGGTCGATGGCCGGGCGCGGATCAAGATCGCGCCGGGTACGCCTGCGGGCAAGGTGCTGCGGCTGGCCGGCAAGGGCTTGCCCGACGTGAACGGTTACGGACGCGGCGATATACTGGTCGTGGTGGATGTTACGGTCCCCGCCAAGCTCAATGCCGAGGAGAAGCGGTTGGTGGAGCAACTGGCCGCACAGCCTTCCTTCCAGCGGGCCGAGGCGTCCAAAGGACACAACATTTTCGACAGGATGAAGAGTTTCTTCCGGTAATCTACGGTCGAAAAGTCAGATCTCCCGGAGTGACATGGCTGGTTATTCCGGGAGTTTTTCGTATCTTTACCGAAGAAATAACCGGTTTGGACGGCTGCATTCCGATCGGGAGTAACACGACGTGTTGCCGGCCCCGTATTTTTTACACAGGATGATGAGGCGGGCCGATGCGATTCGTCTGTTCGGAGCCTCGCCCGGGCCGTTGCTGTCTTCACCTTAAAAAACAGAATTTTATGTCCGGTTTTACGCCGTTTAAGAAACACGCCAATAAATTCAACTACTTGCCGCGTTACTACGATCCCGAGAAAGAGGAGCGCGACCGGCGTCGTGCCGAGCTGCGCGGCGAACGGGCCGAGGATGCGGGCAAAGAGTATAAGCCGGGACAGTATATCCGTACGCAAAGCCAGGCCCGGGCGGCCCGCCGCCGCGAAGAGATGTCGCGAGGCTCCGGCCGTATGTGGATGATGGTCGTACTGGTGGCGCTGGTACTTTTGCTTATGGTGTTCGGCTATCCGCGTGTGGTCGCGTTCATTTCCGATATGCAGAAACCCAAAACCCCGCAGACCGAGGAGTTCAATCCCTACACTCCGATTACGGTCGTCCCTAACGATTATGAGGAGTAATGGCTGACCGTATCAAATTACTGCCCGAGGTCGTTGCGAACCAGATTGCCGCCGGTGAGGTGGTGAACCGTCCGTCGTCGGTGGTGAAGGAGATGATGGAGAATGCGATCGATGCCGGAGCCCGCAGCGTGAAGGTCAATTTCCGGGACGGCGGCAAGGAGCTGATTCAGATCGTGGACGACGGTTGCGGCATGTCGCCCATCGACGCCCGTATGGCTTTCGACCGGCATGCTACCAGCAAGATCTCTTCGCTGGACGATATTTATGCGCTCAAGACGTTCGGCTTCCGGGGCGAGGCGCTCGCTTCGATCGCCGCCGTGTCGCAGGTGGAGCTGCGTACGCGCCAGGCGGAGGACGAAGTGGGTACGCTCACGACGGTCAATGGCGGCGAGTTCGTTTCGCAGACCCTCGCGGCTTGTCCCGTGGGGTCGCAGTTTTATGTGCGCAATCTGTTCTACAACGTGCCTGCCCGCCGTAAGTTCCTCGAAAAGAGTACGACTTCCACGGGGCAGATCAAGTCCGAGTTCCAGCGGGTCGCGCTCTGCAATCCGCAGGTGGGGTTCGAATTGCTGATGAACGACCAGCCGCTCTATCGGTTGCCCGCTGCTTCGCTGGCTTCGCGGATCGTCGATGTGGTGGGGCGTCATATCAAACAGAACCTGCTGGAAGTCGATGCCGACACGTCGATCGTGCGGGTGACGGGCTTCGTGGGCCGTCCCGCTGCCGCCAAGAAGAGCAATAGTTCGGAACAGTATCTTTTCGTGAACGGGCGTTATTTCCGCTCTCCCTATTTTTTCAAGGCGATCCTGAAGGCTTACGAGAAGCTGATTCCCGACACCTGCTCGCCTTCCTATTTTCTCTACCTGACGATCGATCCTTCGCGGATCGACGTCAATGTCCATCCCCAGAAGACCGAAGTCAAGTTCGCCGACGAAGAGGCCGTGTGGCAGATCATCAATGCCGCCGTGCGGGAAACTTTGGCCAAGACGGGAGCGGTGCCGCTCATGGATTTCGATCAGACGGAAAGTGTCGAGATTCCGGTGCTGACCAAGGGGGCCGTTTACCGTGAACCCAAGGCGATGTCGAACGAGAGCTACAACCCTTTTCGTGCGGATTACGCTTCCGATGTGTCGGAACGGATGCCCGACGTGGATTTTTCGGGCTTCGACGCTCCTTACGACGGGGAGATGCCTGCCGGAAAGGGTGTGGGGGCGGAGGATCGATACGACGAGATGATCCCTTCTGCCGGGTTCGCTCCGACCGAAATGGAGTTCATTCCTTCTGCCGGGGAACCGGTGCAACAACGGCTGATGGACGATCCTGCGGCTTGTTTCAGCGGTGTGACGGTGCTCGGCAACGGGTATGCCTCGGCGCTGTACGGCGGCAAGTGGGTGGTCGTGGACCTGCGCCGGGCGCGGGAACGGGTGTTGTACGACAATTACCTGCTGCTCCTGACCAACGGATCGTCGGTCAGCCAGCAGCTCCTTTTCCCGGAGCGTCTCGCGTTTTCGGAAAACGAATATGCGTTGCTCGAGGAGAATGCGGTCGATTTCGCGGCGTTGGGTTTCGACCTGGAGTTTTGCGGCGGCCGTCGAGGTAAAGGGCGTTCCGGCCGACATTCCGCACGATACGATCGACCGGTTGATTTACGAATTGCTGCAGGAGTTCGCCGTGCCTGTGGACGTTCAGGCATTGCGGCGCGAGAAGATCGCCGCTGTCATGGCTTGCAGCGGAGCCCGCAGCATGTCCCGTACGATTTCGACGGAGGAGGCCGAATCTCTGCTGGGGCAGCTCTGCGAAGGCGGGAATGTCAGTTTCACGCCTTCGGGCAAGGCGGTCATGGCCGAAATCACACTGGAAGAAATCCGCAATAAACTTGGTTGAGAGGTTGCCGGAAGGGATATAATCGTTACATTTGCATCTAAATCTTACTTTGTCTATGAATAATAGCCGCTATTTTTCTTCGACGCCTCCCGTAGTGCTGAACTTGATTATCATCAATGCGTTGATGCTTCTTGCGACCGAGCTGCTGCCTGTCGGGAACAGAATCGTCGGGGCGCTGGCGCTTTTCAACGTCGAGAGTCCGTTGTTCCATTCCTACCAGTTGGTGACTTATATGTTTCTGCACGGTGGATTTTCCCACTTGTTTTTCAATATGTTCGCCTTGTGGATGTTCGGTCGTACGCTCGAATACGAGTTGGGGTCGAAGCGCTTTCTGACCTACTACATGGTGTGCGGCGTCGGTGCCGGGGTGTTGCAACTGTTGGTCGGCTGGCTGGAATACCGCTATGGCAATGTCGGTATGATGGCCCTGATGGTGCCGACGGTCGGAGCTTCGGGTGCCGTGTTCGGTCTGCTGCTTGCTTTCGGCGTAATGCACCCCAATGCGGTCATCATGCTGCTCATTCCGCCGATTCCGATGAAAGCCAAGTGGTTCGTGGTCGTGTATGGCGTGATCGAACTTTTCTTCGGCATTTCGGGCCGGATGGACGGTGTCGCCCACTTCGCCCATGTCGGCGGTATGTTGTGGGGATTCCTGCTGCTCTATTATTGGAAACACAAAGGGGTGATCCGCTATTGATCGATGAGCAGGGAGTATTACGACGATTACAGACACGGTGCTTCCCGGAAACGTCGGAAAAGTTTGCCGGGCAGCGTGTTCAACGGGGTGATGCTGATCCTTTCGGTCGCGACGGGTGCGGCCATGATCGTAACGCTGCTGGCACCGTTCGTGCACCCGGGGCGAACCTGGATTTTTCCGGTGCTGGGGTTGGTCGCTCCGGCGGTTTATGTAATCACCCTGCTGGTGACGTTGTACTGGATCATTCGGTGGCGGTGGCGCATTGCCCTTCCGCTTGTCGTACTGTTGCTGGCGGGCCTTTTCAAGGTGCCGCTCTTCCTGAAGCCGGAGTTGCGCCGTCATTACGGCGAAGAGACGAGCTTCGGCCGGGGGGTGATCACCCTGCTGACTTTCAATGTTCGCAGTTTTTATAACGACCGGGGACAGTGGAGTTTCGACGGGGTGACGGAGGTGATCCGCCGTGTGAATCCCGATATTGTCTGCTTACAGGAGTTCAACCGTACCTCGAGCAAGGCCGAAGAGTTGGATTCGCTGTTATCCGATTACGATCGTACGGTGGTTATGGAGGGGAACAGACGGGATCCTGTATTTCCGCTGGCGCTTTATACCAAATACCGGATCCTCGGAAAATCTCATTCGATATTGGGTCCTATGAAGCAGGACGGGCAGTCGGTATGGGTGGATCTGCTGGTGGGGGACGATACGATTCGGATCTTTAACAACCACTTGCATTCGACCGCAATTACCGTGCATGACGATAAGTATCTTTCGGAGCATCAGTTTCTTACGGATACCGCTGGCGGAGCGAAAATCAAGAATATCTTCCGCAGGTTCCGCGACAACAGCATGTTGCGGGCGGCACAGGCGGACACGATCGCTCGGGCGATCGCTGCGACTCCGGGCTGTAAGATCGTTTGCGGTGACTTTAACGATACGCCTATGTCCTATGCCTATCGGGTGATGGCACAAGACCTCGACGATGCTTTCCGGGCGAGCGGTAAGGGGTATTCCTATACTTTTCGCGGATTCATGGATGTTTTGCGGATCGATTACGTCCTCTATTCCGAAGATTTGGAGTGTCTCGATTACCAGGTTTTGTACGATGTGGATTTGTCGGATCACTATCCGGTCGTAGTCCGGTTGAGGCCGGTTAAAAAATAGTTGTTGTTATGATTTTGGATTCATTGAGAAACTGGGCTTTTTATTGCGGGGCCGATTCCCGGTTGAAGCGGGCGTTGGAATACCTCGCAGCGGCCGATTTGAATACTCTTGAGCCGGGGCGGTACGAGATCGAAGGAGCTGAAATTTTTATGAAAGTGACAGAAGGGGAGCTCAAACGGGAAGAGGAGGCTTCGCTGGAGGTGCACGATAAATATATCGACGTACAGGTATTGATCGCCGGCGAAGTCGAAACGATGGGTTGGCGGGAGCGTCGGGAGTGCCGTGTTCCCCGGGGGCCTTTCGATGCGGAAGAAGACATTCGGTTTTTTGCAGACCGGCCGCAGCTTTTCGTCGGGATCAGGCCTGGACAGTTCGTCGTTTTCGGTCCCGAGGACGCCCATGCTCCGATGATCGGTCGGGGACGGATCAAAAAGGCGGTCGTAAAGGTGATGAAATAGGGGCTTGTGCCGCGTGTCGCAGGACTCGGAAAGAGATAGAAACTAAACAGGGACGGTGCCAATGACGGCACCGTCCCTGTTTATTGCGGACGAATCGGGATTTTCTACCGGATTTTTTCGGCAATGGCTTTGGCAAGTGCCGTGCAGCATTGTGCCCCCTGATCGTCGTATCCCTGTTTCATTTCTGTCGGCTGGCAGATGGCCTCCCATTTCATTTTCTGGGCGAATTCTCCCAGCAGGCGTACCGCTGCTCCAGCCCAGGTATAGGAGCCGAAATAGGCGAATTTCCGGCAGGGAATGCAACGTTCGCTGATTTTTTGCAGCAGGGACCCGACTTCGGGGAAGAGTTCGCCGTTGTAGGTCGGAGAACCCACGATCAGCGTGTCGTATTTGAAAATGTCGCGGATGACATTCGAAATGTCGGCATACGAAAGGTTGTAAACGATGATGTTTTTTACACCCTGTACGGCCAGCTCCCGAGCGATTTTCTCGGCCATCTGGGCCGTATTGCCATACATCGAACCATAGGCGATCACCACACCCGGTTCGCCTTCGTAGCGACTCAACTGATCGTAGATACCTATTACGCGCCCGATTTCCTGCTGCCATACGGGGCCGTGCGTCGAGCAGATCGTTTCGATGGGAAGGCCGCTCAGTTTTTGGAGGGCTTTCTGTACGGGGGCGCCGTATTTGCCCACGATGCAGGCGTAGTAGCGGCGCATCTCGTCCCAGAAATGGTCCAGCGAAAGCTGGCTGTCCAGGATACCGCCGTTCAGGGCACCGAACGTGCCGAACGCATCCGCCGAGAAGAGTACCTTGTGTTCGGGGCAATAAGTGACCATCACTTCGGGCCAGTGAACCATCGGCGCCATATAGAACGAGAGGTTTTTTTGGCCGAGCGAAATGCTTTCGCCCTCTTTGACTTCCCGGGTGAGGGTATGGATGCCGTAATATCCGTCGAGCATCTGAAGGGTTTTGGCATTGCCCACGATCTGCATCTCGGGGTAGAGCAGGCGCAGGGTTTTGATCGAAGAGGAGTGGTCCGGCTCCATGTGATCGACCACCAGGTAATCGATCGGCCGGTCTTTCAGGATCGCGCGGATATTGTCGATGAACTGTTCGCCGAACGATACTTCGACCGTGTCGATCAGAGCGACTTTTTCGTCGATGACCAGGTATGAGTTGTAGGAAACGCCGTAAGGAAGCGACCACAGCGATTCGAAACGGGTCGTGGTGCGGTCATTGACGCCGACGTAGTGTATTCCGGGTAATATTTCTGTAAAAGCCATAAATTGTTTAGGTTTTGATTCGGCGCGAAGATACGAAAAAAATCGTTTCGATCCATTGCTGCCGAATTTTATATATTATAAGGTGTCGAATAAGAGCGGGGTGTAAAACCGGTATTTTTCCGCTGCTTTGTCGGGCAAATGGCTTTTCCGCGCCGGTCAGATCTTAAATTGGTCAATATGGGATTTGAAAGGAGATAAATCCGAATATACGTGCTTTTTTTGATTATTTTGAATACGGTTATTTGCTTATGAAGCAATTAATTTCTATATTTGCTCGGAACTTTTTATTTCAAACTCAATTTTTAAATTAACGCTTATGATTAAGAAAATTGTACTATCGTTAATTACTGTACTGAGTTTCTGTTCGTTGGCTCTTGCGCAAAACAAGCAGGTGACGGGTACGGTTACCGATGAGAAGGGAGAACCTATCATCGGTGCTACGGTTGTGGCAGAGGGTACGTCTGCCGGTACGACGACCGGAGGAGACGGGCAGTTTACATTGACGGTTCCCGCCAATGCGACGCTCTCGATCTCTTTTATCGGTTACGAAACCCAGAAGGTGAGCGTAGCCGGTAAGACGCATATCGACGTGACTCTCGGGGAAGAGGCTACGGGCATCGAGGATGTCGTGGTGATCGGTTATGGTACGGGTAAGAAGATCGGTTCGGTGATTGGTTCTGTAGATCAGGTGAAGTCCGAGAAGATCGAAAACCGTCCCAGCACCAACGTCGTGGACGCTTTGCAGGGTCAGGTAGCCGGTCTTCAGATTATGACCGGTAACGGTGAGTTGACTTCGACTTCTTCGATCCGTATTCATGGTCTGGGTTCTATGGGTGCCGATACGTCGCCGCTGATTCTGTTGGACGGTGCGCCGATTCAGGCTTCGACGCTGCAGACGATCAACCAGAACGATATCGCTTCGGTGAACGTCCTCAAGGACGCTTCGGCGACTTCGATCTACGGTTCGCGTGCTGCCAACGGTGTTATCTATGTGCAGACCAAAACCGGTCGTCGCAACCAGGAGAGTGTCGATGTGACGCTTACGGGACAATACTCCATGTCGAGTGCCGTAGCGCCTGAATTGAATATGATGAGTGCGAACGAGATGTTGGATTATATCGGTGCGGCTGTTGCCGTTCGTTTGTCGGGCGATGCCTTGACGACTCCTGATAAGATTGCGTCCGGCCGTCAATATTTTATCCGTAATTTCGGTCTGGCTAAGTTCATGGATGAGAACTATAATCCTATGAATGACTACAAGTGGTGGAACGAGATTCTTGAGAGAAATGCGCCGATGTATCAGGTCGATCTGTCGGTTTCGGGCGGCTCGGCGAAGACCTCTTACTATTTCTCGGGTAACTATGCCAATAAGACCGGTATTCTGCCCGGTTCGGAGTTGGATCGTTACAACTTCCGTACGAATATCGATACCAGGGCTAACAACTGGCTGCGTTTGGGCTTGAACCTCGGTTTGGGTTATCAGCACAGTTCGGTTGCTGATACGAATGAATCGCAGGGCGGTCTGTATGTATCGAACCCGGTGATGGCATCGTTGATTACGCCTCCTTACCAGCCTCTCTATGACGATAACGGTCAGATGCTCAATTTCTTTGATGCTACCCAAGCCATCAACCCGTTGATGACTGCAGACTATATGCCTCGCTGGCAGAATCGTATTACGATGAATGGTATGGCTTTCATTGAACTGACTCCGGTGAAGGGGCTGACGATCCGCTCCTCTCTTGCTGTGGATGCTTTTGACTGGCGTTCACACGGTGCGTCCAGCCCTGAAACTCCTACTCCTTCGGGTAAGTTCGGTACTGGTAGTGCCAGTGAACTGTTCCAGCGTTTCTATGAATGGACTTGGACCAATACCGCCGAGTACAAGCATACTTGGAATGAGGTTCATAACTTTACGGCGCTGCTCGGTGAGGAAACCCTCTATCGGAATAACAACAGCTTCTCTGTAGCTTCGATCGGTATCACCTCTTCGCGCTTCCTGAATATCGCGATGGGTACGGAAGTTTCCGGCGGTCTGCCGACCTACAGCATCGCACAGTCAGCTTCGAATTCTGTATTTGGCCGTCTTGAATATAACTTCGCAGAGCGTTATTTCATCAGCGGTTTGTTGCGTAACGACGCAAGCTCGCGTTTCGGTGAGAACAACCGCAATGCGCTTTTCTGGGCTGTCGGCGGTATGTGGAATATCAAGAATGAGACGTTCCTGCGCGACAATCAGACTATCAGTGATTTGAGTCTGAAAGTGTCTTACGGTACACAGGGTAACTCCGGTATCGGTGACTACAACCACCGTCAATATATGGCTGCGGGTTCGGCTTACGGCGGTTACACGACTTGGATGGTATCCGGTATCGGTAACCCTGATCTGATGTGGGAGAGCCAGAATACATTGACCGTGGGTGCCAATATTGAGTTGTGGAGAAAACTCTCTCTCTCGATTGAATACTATCGCCGTCAAACCAACGATATGCTGATGTCCATTCCGTTGGCTCCGTCAGGTGGTTACAGCGGTCGTGCCGGTAACGTCGGCGGTATGCGCAACTCCGGTATCGACCTTTCGTTGAACTACGATATTTACGCTTCGAAAGACTGGTTCGTGAATTTCCACGCGACTTTCAACTACAACAAGAACCAGCTGACCGATCTTTGGGAACCGGGTCTTGAATTCGTTTATATGGGCAACGGTCTGCAGGCTTACAGCGTAGGTGATCCGTTCCCGACTTGGACAATGCAGGAGTGGCGCGGTGTCGATCCTGAAACCGGTCTGGATACCTGGACTACGGCAGACGGCGGCATTACTTCCAATTTCAACCAGGCTGCTTTGGTGAATCTGGGTACTTCGCTTTATGCGCCTTATACCGGCGGTTTCGGTGTGACAGCCGCATGGAAGGGACTCAGCCTGACGGCAGACTTCTCTTGGGTTCACGGCAACTACGCGCTCAACAATACGATGTATTTCGTTGCTAATGCCGATATGGGACTCTCTTCCCAGTTCAACCAGTGCGACCTGGCATGGGACTATTGGCAGCAGGAAGGCGACCAGGCGAGATATCCCCGTCTGGACCAGGCGATCAATTTTGACAGCCGTATGCTTGAGAAGGCTTCGTTCCTGCGTCTGAAGTATATCCAGTTGGCTTATACGCTCCCGAGCCATATTATGGAGAAGACGAAGTTCATCAAGGGCCTTAAGGTTTGGGTCGGTGGCCGTAACCTCTGGACTGTGACGGGCTATAACGGCCTGGATCCTGAGGCTGCAGAGAAGGGTGTCGATGTCGATACTTATCCGAATACGCGCGAGTTCACTTTCGGCCTTGAGTTTAAGTTCTAATTTTCAGTGTTCATTATAAAAAAATAAATACAAGGCTTAGACTATGAAAAAGATAATAAATTCGATTTTGGCATTCGTTACCCTCTTTTCTGTGACGTCGTGCGACTTGGATATGGACCCCGAAACGGCGATCCGGCCCGAGGATGCGTACACCATGGAATATTGCGAGGGTGTGAGAGGTTACGTTTATGTGGACCTGAAAGCGCTCCTTTCCGGTGGTTTCTACTCGACACCGGACCTTTATGTGGATGTTCTGAATGTTTGCATCGGTAGCGGTAATCAGGGTATCTATTCTTTCAACTGGCGTTTGTATCCCACTGATCAGGATGTAACGTCGTTCTGGTCCAGTTATTATACGACGATGATGCATATCAACTATGCGATCCGTCATATGGATGCAGCTTATGAATATCTTACTCCCGACGAGCAAAAGAAAGTGGATGTTTACAAAGGCGAGATGTATTTCTTCCGCGCCTATGTAATGCACCGTGCCGCGCTGCTTTTCTGTGAGGACTATGATCCGGACAAGGCCGCTGATCAGTTGGGTCTTCCCTATCCGAAAGAGTGGGAGCCGGAAGCGAAACTGGCTCGCGGTACGTTGGCAAAGTTGTATGAGAACGTAGAGGCAGACCTCGTAGAAGCTGAAAAAACCGTGACTGCTCAGGGTACTCCGACGGATCAGATTTACCTGACCAAAGATGCCATTACCGCATTCCGCGCCGAGCTGGCACTGCATCTCCACCAGTACACGGAGGCCAGCCAGTATGCCCAGTCTCTTTATGGAACTTATCCTTTGGTGACAACGGCTGAAGGTCTCGAAAGAATGTGGCGCGAGGATACTTCTACCGAGAATATTCTGCAACTGGAGGTACTTCGTACGACCATGACGACTGTGAACTCGTTCGGTAGCTATCTGAACAGTAGCTGGGAGCCGAATTCGGGGGTATACTTCTATGCTCCTACCTATATTCCGGAGCAGCATATTGTCAAGTTGTTCAAAGATGCCGATTTCCGTACGGATATTTTCCTTGTTAAGAATGCCAATGTTACGATCAGTGGAAATAAGGGGGTCGGAGTTCTTATTGGTAAGTTCCGCGGTAACAAGAATTTCCAGACCAATACGACTACGTTGGTTTATCGCAACAGACCTAAGATGTTCCGTATCTCCCAAATGTATCTGGTCGATGCCGAGGCGCAGTATCGTTTGGACCCTGCTAAAGGTTTGGATCCGCTGAACCAGTTGCGTACGGCCCGTGGTCTGACAGCCCTTACGGCGGATGATGTGAAGGATGATGTTACGTTGCTTGACGGCACGAAGATATCTGGACTTTTCAATGCTATTCAGGAAGAGCGCGGCCGCGAGATGCTTGCCGAGGGTACGCGTCTTTTCGACCTGAAGCGCTGGGGACAAGGTTTCAAACGTGATATCAATGCCAAACTTGCTCCTTTGGTTGACCAGGTGTCTTATTTGCAGACTATGAAACAGACTGCTGGTAGCCCGAAGTTCGTATGGCCGATTCCGAATAGCGAGATGACGCAGAACCCGAATTTCGGTAGCCAGAACCAGGGATATTTGTAATAGATATCTTTGATCTGACAAGATATGTGAAGGATCGACCCGTTACGGGTCGATCCTTTTTATTTTGCGATCATATTGAATGAATGGGTTGGTATGGATTCTCCTTTTTCGTTGAGAGGTTCAGCTTCTCTTTTCTGACGCGGTTTGGAAATGGATTCGGGATTCCGGATATACTGTCGCAGGAGGATTTTCGGACCTTGCAGTCTGATGCAAATAATCCGGAATAATGCAATATGCTTGTTTTTTCTTGGTGATAAGTGGGCTCTTTATCGGTCGGGATATTTTTGTCAATGTGGTGCGTGTCCCGGGGTGTTCGGGAAAGCGGTGATATTTATGTGTTCGTTCGTAGCACACTTCCGGATTTTGTTGCCGGGCACGAGCGATGCCGGTGGCGTTGTCTTTTCTCTCTTTTGGGTATAGGGAAAAGGGAGGGGAGGATCCGCAAAACAGTGTGTCGGAGGCGGGATTCAGGCTTTTCCCTTGCTTCGGGTAAGGCCCTGCGGCAGGGCGAGCGATAGCCGTGAGAAGCTGACGACGGAACCGGCCAGGGCAAACCCTCCGGCAAGCAACAGGGCGATATGGCAGCCGTTTTCCGGGTCGATATGGAACAGCAGGGCTACCAGAGCCGCTCCGGTCGTCTGTCCCGTGAGCCGGGCTGTTGCCAGCATACCGCTGGCGCTTCCGCTTCGCTCGGGCGGTGCGGAGGCGATCAGGATGCTGTTGTTGGGAGATTGGAACAGGCCGAATCCGAGGCCGCAGAGCAGGAGTCGCCAGACGATGTCGGCGACGTGGGGTTGCTCGGGCAGAAAAGCCAGCAGAACCACGCCCGCCGCCATGATAAGCAGTCCTACGCCGCCCATGGCTCCTGCGTGGATCCGTTCGACCAGCAAGCCGGCGATCGGAGCCACGACCATAATGATAGCGGGCCAGGCAGTGAGGATCAGGCCCGTATGTACTTCTGTATATCCGAATGTCTTTTGCAGGTAGAAGGGAAGCGCGACCATAGCGAGCATCTGGGCGATGAACGAGCAGATCGAGGTGATGACCGAAACGGAGAAGATCGGGATGCGCAGCAGGTCGAAGGGGAGGATCGGATAGGGTTTGTGGAGCTGGCTGCGCACGAACAGTGTGCCGATGAGGACCAGCAGGATGACGCTTATTCCGATATAGCTGGGTTTGAGGCCGTGCGAGTAACCTTCGATCGAAGCGATCAGCAATCCGAAGGTGAGGGCGTTCATCAACCCGTCCCGCCAGTCGAAGTGGCGGCCCCGGATGCGTACCGGGTTTTTAGGCAGGAATCGGTAGCTCAACAAACACGCGATGAGTCCGATCGGGATGTTGATAGCGAAAAGCCAGGGCCAGGTGGCGATGGAGAGAATACCCGAAGCCAACGTAGGGCCGGCCACCGAGGAAACGGCTACGACCGTAGCGTTTACGCCCATTCCGCGTCCCAGGTGCCGGCGGGGGTATATCAGGCGGATCAGTGTGGTATTGACGCTCGTGATGGCTGCCGCCCCGAATCCCTGGCAGACGCGGGCCGTGACCA
>ENA-OOZG01001633-OOZG01001633.1-human-gut-metagenome-genome-assembly--contig:-NODE-1633-length-15462-cov-6.386707_pt1 | contig 15462 bp, 9 predicted proteins | sample MGYA00241706_ERZ501384 | MGnify/ENA primary metagenome ERZ501384 (study PRJEB25962, sample SAMEA2042742) | human gut metagenome | biome: human gut; feature: human-associated habitat; material: faeces... | reverse complement strand
CGTGCGGTCATTTGTACGTTTTATCGGCAACATTAAAATGCCGTAATACTTGAAAAAAATACATTGATTTGCAGAAAACTTTAAATGTTTTGCTGTAAAATCAGATAGAAAGAGAGGAAATATTATAGTGGTTCATCAGTATAAGAACAACGGCTATGATATTGTTTTAGATGTAAACAGCGGAGCGATTCATGTGGTGGATGACGTGACTTATGATGTCATTGAGATGATCGATCAGAGCCAGCCGGAATTGTATGCAAGGGATGAGATCGTATCTGCACTGTCCGGAAAATACGGCAAAGAGGAAGTGGAGGAAGCAATCGATGAAGTCCAGACATTGATCGATGAGGAGTCACTTTTTACAAAGGACACTTACGAAAACTATATCATGGATTTCAAAAAACGCCCGACGGTTGTCAAGGCACTCTGCCTGCATATTGCACATGACTGCAACCTGGCATGTCAGTACTGCTTTGCTGAGGAGGGAGAGTACCATGGAAGAAGGGCACTGATGTCCTTTGAAGTTGGAAAGAAAGCACTGGATTTCTTAATTGCCAATTCAGGTAACAGACGAAATCTTGAGGTGGATTTCTTTGGCGGCGAGCCGCTTATGAACTGGCAGGTCGTAAAAGACTTAGTTGCCTACGGAAGAGAGCAGGAAAAGCTTCATGACAAGCACTTCCGTTTTACTGTAACTACGAATGGTGTACTTCTGAATGATGATATCCAGGAGTTTATCAATAAAGAAATGGACAATGTAGTCATCAGTCTTGACGGACGTAAGGAAGTCAATGACAGAATGCGTCCGTTCAGAAATGGAAAGGGAAGCTATGATCTGATCGTACCGAAGTTCCAGAAGCTTGCTGATTCACGTAATCAGGAGCGCTACTATATCCGCGGAACATTTACCAGAAACAATCTGGATTTTTCAGAGGATGTAAAGCATTTTGCAGAGCTTGGCTTCAAGCAGATGTCGATCGAACCGGTTGTCGGGGATGAATCTGATCCGTATGCAATCCGTGAAGAAGATCTTCCGCAGATCTTTGATGAGTATGACAAGCTTGCAAGATATATCATTGAGAAAGACAAAAAGGGAGAAGGATTCAATTTCTTCCACTTTATGATCGACCTGGAAGGAGGACCTTGTCTGTACAAACGTCTGTCCGGATGTGGTTCGGGAACAGAATACCTTGCTGTTACACCATGGGGAGATTTCTATCCGTGTCATCAGTTTGTAGGTGATGAAAATTTCCTGATGGGAAATGTAAACGAAGGAATTACAAGACCGGAGATCGCAGATGAGTTCCGTTGCTGCAATGTATATACCAAAGAAAAATGCAAGAAATGTTTTGCAAGATTCTACTGCAGTGGCGGGTGTATGGCAAACGCATACAAGTATGCAGACGGATTAAATGATTCTTATGATCTGGGCTGTGAGATGGAACGTAAGCGCGTAGAATGCGCGATTATGATAAAGGCTGCAATGGCAGACGAAAACTAAGAAAGGGACTTGGACATGAAGAAGAGTAAAGGAATAGTAAGCCTTGTTCTGATTGCTGCACTTTTAGGACTTCTTGGATTTACCTGCTGGCAGGGATTTGGTTCCTCCCACACAGGTTCTGCAAGAAATATCAATCTTGGTCTTGACCTTGCCGGTGGTGTCAGCATCACTTATCAGGCAAAAGACAAGAATCCTTCCGCAGAAGATATGAAGGATACCATCTACAAGCTGCAGAAGCGTGTAGAGCAGTACAGCACAGAGGCGAGTGTATATCAGGAAGGAGACGACCGGATCAATATTGAGATCCCGGGCGTATCAGATGCGAATAAGGTACTGGAAGAACTTGGAAAACCTGGATCACTGGTGTTCCAGGATGCAGATGGCAACACCGTTCTTGAAGGAACAGATGTTAAAAATGCAGAGGCCCAGACGCAGGAAAACTCTACGACTAAGAATAAAGAATATGTTGTAGCTCTGCAGCTTACCAAAGAAGGAACAACCAAATTTGCAGAAGCAACAGCAGCAAATGTAGGAAAACAGATTTCCATTATTTATGATGGACAGACAATCAGTTCACCAAGAGTTAATCAGGCGATCGAAGGCGGAGAAGCCGTTATCACAGGGATGTCAAGCTATGAAGAAGCAGACAATCTTGCAGCTACCATCCGAATCGGTGGACTTTCTCTGGAACTGGAAGAACTTCGCTCTAATGTAGTAGCTGCACAGCTCGGAGAAGAAGCAATCAGCACAAGCTTAATGGCTGGTGCCATCGGACTTGCCATCATCTTCGTATTTATGTGCTTCGTATATCTGCTTCCGGGACTTGCAGCAGGTCTTGCACTTCTGATCTATACAGGACTGATCCTGGTGCTTTTAAATGCATTCAATATCACGCTTACCCTTCCGGGTATTGCAGGTATTATTCTTGGAATCGGTATGGCGGTGGATGCCAATGTTATCATTTTCGCCCGTGTGCGTGAAGAAGTGACAACAGGTATCAGTGTTAAGACTTCCCTGAAGAATGGTTTCCACAAAGCAATGTCTGCGATCGTTGACGGTAACGTAACAACTCTGATCGCTGCAGCTATTCTCTGGTTCAAGGGTTCAGGTTCTGTAAAAGGATTTGCACAGACACTGGCACTTGGTATTGTTGTGTCAATGTTTACGGCACTTGTTATTACCAGAATCATCATTTTCTCTCTGTATGCGATTGGTCTTCGTGATGTGAAATTTTATGCGAAGAAATTCAAAAAAGAAAGAAAAATTATCGACTTCCTCGGAAAGAAAGCCATTTTCTTTGCAATATCAATTGCTGTGATCGCAGCAGGTTTTGTAACAATGGGAGTCCAGTCGGGAAAAGGTGAAGGTGCGCTGAACTACAGCCTGGAATTCAAGGGCGGTACGGCTACAACCGTAACATTTGATAAAGATTACTCGATCAAAGAGATTGATTCAAAGATCGTTCCGGTTGTAGAAGATGTGACCGGAGATCACAATGTACAGGCACAGAAAGTAAAAGACAGCAATCAGATCATCATCAAGACACAGACGCTGAATCTTGACGAAAGAGAAGCACTTAACAATGCGCTTGCTGATAAATTTGGTGTAGACACATCGACAATTACAGCAGAAAATATCAGTTCTACGGTAAGCTCCGAGATGAGACAGGATGCGATCATTGCAGTTATCATTTCAGCGATCTGTATGCTGATCTATATCTGGTTCCGGTTCAAAGATGTACGTTTCGCATCAAGTGCGGTTCTTGCTCTTTTACACGATTTGTTATTTGTGCTTACATTCTATGCACTTGCAAGAACATCTGTCGGTAATACATTTATCGCATGTATGCTGACAATCCTTGGATATTCTATCAATGCGACGATCGTTATTTTCGACCGTATCCGTGAAGAGCTTCGGGTCATGAAGAGAAACGATGATCTGAAAGCGCTTGTAAACAGAAGTATCACTTATACACTGACAAGAAGTATTTACACAACATTTACTACATTTGTCATGGTAGCGGTTCTTTATATCATGGGTGTAAGCTCTATTAAAGAATTTGCAGCACCTCTTATGGTTGGTATTGCAGGTGGCGGATATTCATCTGTATGTATCACCGGTGCATTATGGTATGTAATGAAAACAAAAATCGGCGGCAAAAAAGCAGCGAAAAAGAAATAACTGACAGAAAATGAGGTGTCGGGGGAGAATCCTCCGGCATCTTTGTATTATCTGACTACCAAAGAAAGGAAAAGAGAAAATGGAGAACTGGGTACTTCTGAGAAAAGGAGCGGATTTTCAGCATATCAGTGAGAAATTCCATATCAGTCCGCGAGTGGCTTCCCTGATAAGAAACCGGGATGTGATCGGGGATGATGCGATCGAGAAATATTTAAACGGTACGATCGCCGATCTGTACGATGGAATGCTGATGAAGGATATGGACAAGGCAGTAGCGGTTCTTGGAGAAAAGATAAAAGAAAATGCAAAAATCAGGATCATTGGAGACTATGATATTGATGGAATCCAGTCGACCTATATTCTTCTGGAGGGATTCCGGATGCTCGGAGCTGATGTGGACAGTGACATTCCGGATCGTATGAAGGACGGGTATGGTCTGAACCGGAACCTGATCGACCGGGCGCTGGAGGCCGACGTGGATACGATCATTACCTGTGATAACGGGATTGCGGCGGCAGAGGAGATCGCCTATGCAAAAAGTATGGGAATGACGATTGTGGTGACGGATCATCATGAGGTCCCGTATACGGAAATTGGCGCGGGACGAAGATATATTCTGCCGGAGGCAGATGCGGTTGTGGATCCGAAGCAGGAGGACTGTACTTATCCGTTCAAAGGGCTGTGCGGGGCTGCGGTTGCTTACAAGCTGGTGGAGGCTCTGATGGAAGCCATGGGAAAAGATGCGGAAGATGCAGATTATCTGATGGAAAATGTGGCAATCGCAACGATCGGTGATGTTATGGATCTGGTGGACGAAAACCGTATTTTCGTTAAACAGGGACTGGATATGCTGAAACGGACGGAGAATCTGGGACTGAAGGCGCTGATGGGATGTACTGGTGTGAATGTAGATAAGCTGTCTCCGTATCACATTGGATTTGTGATCGGTCCGTGTATGAATGCCAGTGGAAGACTGGATACAGCAAAGCGTGCCCTGGAGCTTCTGGAGGCAAAGAAAGTGGCGGAGGCGGATCTGCTGGCAGGTGATCTGAAAGCACTCAATGACAGCCGGAAGGATATGACGGCGCAGGCGGTAGAAGAGGCGTTTATCCAGGTGGAGAACAGTGAACTTAAGGATGCAGACGTGCTGGTGGTCTACCTGCCGGAATGTCATGAAAGCCTTGCCGGGATCGTGGCAGGAAGGATCCGGGAAAAATATTACCGTCCGGTCTTTGTGCTGACGAAGGGCGCGGAAGGTTTAAAGGGCTCAGGAAGATCGATCGAGACTTGGCACATGTATGAAGGACTGAACCGGGTAAAGCATCTGTTGTCAAAATTTGGCGGGCATAAGATGGCGGCAGGTCTTTCCATGCCGGAGGAGAATCTGGAACAGTTCCGTAAGGAGATTAACGAAAAATCCGGGATCACACCAGAGGATCTGAATGAAAAGATTGCCATAGATATGCAGCTCCCGTTTGAATGTGTCAATGAAAAATTTATCGAAGAGCTTGCGGTGCTGGAACCATTTGGCAAAGGAAATGCACGTCCGGTCTTTGCAGAAAGACAGGTACAGGTGGAAAGTGCGAGAATCCTTGGCAAGAATAAAAATGTGCTGAAGTTGCAGGTGAAGGATCTTCACGGTACAAGGATGGATGCCATGTATTTTGGAGATGTGAATACCTTTGTGGAATATGTGCGTGAAAAATTTGGAGATATTGCCTGTGAGTGTCTGCTACGCGGACATGGGCATGGAATTGTTATGGCATTTACCTATTATCCTGATATCAATGAGTATCAGGGAGTCCGTACGCCACAGATTGTGATCCAAAATTATAAATAATTTGAAAAACAGCAATTTTATGCTATACTAATAGATATTGCATATATTTGTAGGTAAGGTGGAGAAGAAAGATGAAAAAACTTGAAGAATATGTTGTCAGCATTCCGGATTATCCGGAAAAAGGAATTATTTTCAGAGATGTAACCAGCATTCTTGAAGATCCGGAAGGGCTTCAGCTTTCCATTCGGGAACTGCAGGATAAGCTTGAAGGCATGGATTTCAACATCGTGATCGGACCGGAGTCCAGAGGATTTATTTTTGGAATGCCGATTGCATATAATCTGCAAAAAGCATTTGTGCCGATCCGTAAAAAAGGAAAGCTTCCTTGCGAGACAGCATCGATCAAGTATGATCTGGAATATGGAAGTGCAGAGATCGAGATCCACAAGCGTTCGATCAAACCGGGAGACAAGGTTGTGATCGTAGATGACCTGATGGCAACAGGCGGTACGGCAGAAGCAATGATCAAACTGATCGAAGGACTTGGCGGTGAGGTTGTAGAAGTTCTCTGCCTGATTGAACTGATGGGATTAAAAGGACGGGAAAAACTGAAAGGATACAAAGTAGATTCCGTAATCCAGTATCCGGGAAACTAATGAGAAAGAAGGGAAGGCTATGGCAGACGATATCGGAATCCAGCAGGAGATGCTGATCGAACCAACACATAAAAAACTGGAGATCGTAGATGGTCATGCGGTAAAGGATGTGGAAGATTATCAGAATCCGGAACTGCTCTATAAAAGTCTGATCGAGCGAGTCAGAAAGTACCATCCTTCGGCGGACGTCTCTATGATCGAAAAAGCATATCATATTGCAAGAGATGCGCATAAAGGGCAGACACGGAAATCCGGAGAAGAGTATATTATCCATCCTCTGTGGGTAGGAATCATTCTGGCACAACTGGAGATGGACAAAGAGACGATCGTTGCCGGCATCCTTCATGATGTGGTAGAAGACACGGTGATGACGGACGAAGAAATCCGTCAGGAATTCGGAGATGAGGTGGCTCTTCTGGTAGACGGTGTCACAAAGCTGGGACAGCTTTCCTATTCAGCGGATAAGCTGGAGGTCCAGGCTGAGAATCTTCGTAAGATGTTCCTTGCGATGGCAAAAGATATCCGTGTTATCATCATCAAGCTTGCCGACCGTCTGCACAATATGCGTACCCTGCAGTATATGCGACCGGAGAAGCAGTTGGAAAAAGCAAAAGAAACCATGGATATCTATGCTCCGATCGCACAACGGCTTGGTATTTCCAAGATCAAGACAGAGCTTGATGACCTGGCGCTCAAATATTCCCAACCGGAGGTTTTTAACGATCTGGTAAAGCAGATCAATGCAAGAAAAACGGAAAGGGAAGAATTTGTCCAGCAGATCGTGGATGAGGTTTCCACGCATATGAAGAATGCGAACATTGATGCAGAAGTGAACGGACGTGTGAAGCATTTCTTCAGCATTTATAAGAAGATGGTGAATCAGGATAAGACGGTGGATCAGATCTATGATCTGTTTGCAGTCCGTATTATCGTAGATTCTGTAAAAGACTGTTATGCGGCGCTTGGAGTTATCCATGAGATGTATACACCGGTACCGGGACGTTTTAAAGATTATATCGCAATGCCGAAGGCAAATATGTACCAGTCTCTGCATACGACTCTGATGAGTTCGATCGGTCAGCCGTTTGAGATCCAGATCCGTACAAAAGAGATGCATAAAACTGCTGAATACGGTATTGCGGCACACTGGAAATATAAAGAGTCTGAAGATGGAAAGAAGAGCGTTGAAGCGAAGGAAGAAGAGAAACTGAGCTGGCTTCGTCAGATCCTGGAATGGCAGCGAGACATGTCAGACAACCGGGAATTTCTGAATCTTCTGAAAGGAGACCTGGATCTATTTGCAGAGGATGTATACTGCTTTACACCGAACGGAGATGTCAAGAACCTGCCGAACGGTTCTACGCCGGTTGACTTTGCCTATGCGATCCATACTGCGGTCGGCAACAAGATGGTAGGTGCCAGAGTCAATGGCAAGCTGGTCAATATCGATTACAAGATCCAGAACGGGGACCGAATCGAGATCCTGACTTCGCAGAACTCCAAAGGACCGAGCCGTGACTGGCTGAGTATCGTCAAGAGTACCCAGGCGAAGAACAAGATCAACCAGTGGTTTAAGAAAGAATTCAAAGAAGAAAATATTGTACGTGGTAAGGAAATGCTCGCCACGTACTGTAAGGCAAAAGGATTTGTACTCTCGGATCTGATGAAACCGAAATATATGCAGATCGTGCAGGAAAAGTACGGCTTTAAGGACTGGGATTCAATCCTTGCAGCACTTGGACATGGCGGATTGAAGGAAGGGCAGATCGTCAACCGTCTTGCAGAAGAATACAGTAAGGATCACCGAAAAGAACTGACCGACGAAAGTGTTCTGGAAAAGGTTGCGGAAGCGGCAAAGAACAAGGTGCATATCACCAGATCCAAGAGTGGTATCGTGGTCAAGGGAATCGACGATATGGCAGTGCGTTTTTCCAGATGCTGCAATCCGGTGCCGGGAGATGAGATCGTTGGCTTTATCACCCGCGGACGCGGAATGTCGATCCACCGGACGGACTGTGTCAATATCATTCATCTGTCAGGAGCGGAAAGGGTGCGTCTGATCCCGGCAGAATGGGAAAAACCGGAGGAAGGTACAGATACCGGAAGCTATCTGGCTGAGATCAAGATGTATGCAAATGACAGGCAGGGACTTCTGATGGATATGTCTAAGGTGTTCACGGAGATGAATATTGATGTGAAGTCTATGAATGTAAGAACCAGCAAACAGGGAACAGCAACAATCGAAGCCGGATTTATTGTCCGGGGAAGAGAGGAGCTTGGAAAAGTGATCGGAAAGCTCCGGCAGATCGTCGGCGTGCTGGATATAGAACGAGCAGTGGGGTAAAAAGAAATGAAAATCGAAAAATTTGTAACAGGAATTATCAGTACCAATTGTTACATTGTTACTAATGAAGAAACAAAAGAGACCGTGATCGTTGATCCGGCAAACCTGTCAAAAGCGATGATCGGTTATATCGAAGAGGAAGAGCTTGTAATTAAGGCAATTCTTCTGACTCATGCGCATTTTGATCATATCATGGGAATCGATAAAGTGATCGACCGGTATGGAGAAATGCCGGTTTACGTAGAAGAATCCGATCTGGAGCTTCTTCACACACCGTCTATGAATGAGTCAACGGTATATACAAATGGCTATAGCTACCCGGGTGGAGACGTGATCCATGATGGAGATGTGCTTCATCTGATCGGAGAAGATTTCCGGGTGATTCATACACCGGGACATACCCAGGGCGGCGTATGCTACTATGTAGAAAAAGAGGGAGTACTTTTCAGTGGAGATACATTGTTCTGTTGTTCAGTCGGAAGAAGTGATTTTGCAACCAGCAGTACTTCTGCACTGATTCGTTCAATCAAGGAAAAGCTGTTCCTGCTTCCGGATGAAACAAAGGTATTCCCGGGACATATGGGCGCAACAACGATTGGCAACGAAAAAGTGAACAACCCGTATGTATAGAGGAGCAGAGAAATGATTCGGATCAGCTGTAAGAATGAACGTTTCACCTACGACATGTATCATATCGTAAAGTCATTTCTTCCTGATGCCGAGATCAGCCAGAAGGTAGATCCAGAACAGGAACTTCTGATCGAGATGACCGCAGAAGAGGAACCAGATCTGGAAGAGCAGGCATGTGATAAAAAGGTCCGGTGGACCTTTTTTCATTGCAGGGAGGCTGAAATCGCAGACATCAGCGAAAAAAGAGAACAAAAGCGTTATATTAATAAAAAATTATATCAGACCCTGGTCAAAAAGACCGGAGAAGAACATGCATGGGGGAATATGACAGGTGTCCGCCCCACAAAGATGATCATGGAAAGACTGGAAGAAGGTTCTTCTGAGGAAGAAATCATCCGGTATATGCATGATACCTATGTGGTAAGCGAGAAAAAAGCAATGCTAGGTATCGAGATTGCAAAGCGGGAAAAAGCCCAGCTTGACAAGCTGGATTATGAAAATGGATACAGTCTTTATATCGGAATTCCGTTCTGCCCGACAACCTGCAGTTACTGCTCCTTTACTTCTTATCCGGTTGCAAAATGGCAGGACCGGATGGATGAATATGTAGATGCACTTTTAAAAGAGCTTGCATTCATTGCAGAGGTTTCAAAAGAAAAGCATCTTAATGCGATTTATATGGGAGGCGGTACGCCGACAACCCTGAGTGCACAGCAGATGGACCGGGTTTTGAGTTTCCTGGAAGAACATTTTTCCTTTGAACATCTGAAAGAATATACGATCGAAGCCGGAAGACCGGACAGTATTACTGAGGACAAGCTGCGAGTGATCCGAAAGCATGGAGTTGGCAGAATTTCCATCAATCCACAGACCATGCAGCAGAAGACACTGGATGTGATCGGAAGACGTCACACAGTGGAAGATGTAGTCCGCATTTTCCATCTGGCAAGAGAACTGGGATTCGACAATATCAATATGGATCTGATCGCAGGTCTTCCGGGAGAACATCCGGAGGAGATGGAAGATACTCTTCGTCAGATCAAAGAGCTTGCACCGGATAGTTTGACGGTCCATGCACTTGCAATGAAACATGGTTCGAGACTGACACGCGAACGGGCTGCAAGCACAGAAAAACAAAATTACAAACAGATGGCAAGAGAGCTGGAAGAGATGATCGATATGGCACGTAAGGCGGCCGGTGAGATGGGACTTTATCCGTATTATCTCTACAGACAGAAAAATATTGCAGGAAATTTTGAAAATGTAGGTTACGCAAAGGTTGACAAAGCGGGAATTTACAATATACTGATTATGGAGGAAAAGCAGTCCATCGTTGCTGCCGGTGCAGGCGCATCGACTAAGGTGGTGCTTCCGTATGAGATTCCGGCGCCCGGAAGTAAAAACGGGCGGATGACGAATCTGATAAGAATAGAAAATGTCAGAGATGTGGGAGAATATATTTCCCGTATCGATGAGATGATAGAGCGAAAAGGAGAATGGTTATGGCATTAAAGAAAAAACCGGTTACCGGCATGAAAGACATGCTCCCGAAAGAAATGGAAATCAGAGATTATGTGATCCAGATGATCAAGGATACCTATAAGACATTTGGATTTACTTCCATAGAGACACCGTGTGTGGAACACATTGAGAACCTGTGCAGCAAACAGGGTGGCGACAATGAAAAACTGATCTTCAAGATTCTGAAGAGAGGGGAAAAACTGAAAATTGCTGAGGCAAAAGAAGAGATCGATCTGGTAGACGGAGGACTTCGTTATGACTTGACAGTTCCGCTTGCAAGATACTATGCAAATCATGCAAATGAACTGCCGTCACCGTTTAAGGCACTTCAGATTGGCAATGTATGGAGAGCAGACCGTCCGCAGAGAGGACGTTTCCGTCAGTTCATGCAGTGCGATATCGATATTTTAGGTGAGCCAGGTAATCTTGCAGAGATCGAACTGATCCTTGCAACTACGACCATGCTTGGAAAGATGGATTTCCACAATTTTACGGTATGTATCAATGACCGTAATATCTTAAAGGCGATGGCTGCATTCAGTGGATTTAAGGAAGAAGATTTCGACGAAGTATTTATCATCCTTGATAAGATGGATAAGATCGGCAAAGAAGGCGTAGGCGAAGAACTGGTTGAGATGGGTTATACAAAAGAAAATGTAGATACTTATCTTGGACTCTTTGATGAGATCAACCCGGATGTTGATGGAATCCGTTTCTGCAAAGAAAAGCTGGCAGGATTCCTTGATGAGAAGACAGCTGACAGTATGGAAATGATCATTTCCAGCGTAGAAAGTGCAAAAGAGGCAGATTTCAAAGTAAAATTTGATCCGACGCTGGTACGTGGACAATCTTACTATACAGGAACCATTTTTGAAGTAACGATGGATGAATTTGGCGGCTCTGTTGCAGGTGGCGGACGTTACGATAAGATGATCGGTAAATTCACAGGGCAGGACACACCGGCATGTGGATTCTCAATCGGATTTGAGCGTATTGTCATGCTGCTTCTGGAAAATGGATATGAGATTCCTTCCAAGCGCCAGAAAAAAGCATATCTTCTTGAAAAGAATATGCACAAGGAAGGCATCCTCAAAGTACTTGAGATGGCAAAAGCTGACCGCGCAGCCGGGAAACAGGTTCTGGTGGTCAATATGAAGAAGAACAAGAAATTCCAGAAGGATCAGCTGATCGCAGAAGGATATGAAGATATCACAGACTGCTACAAAGATTCCGTTATGGATTTATAAGGAAAGAGAAACGCAGGAGGATAAATTAGAATGGCAGAGTCAATGACAGGACTGAAAAGAACACATCGGTGTGCAGAGCTTTCAGAGGCAAACATCGGTGAAAAAGTAACCATTATGGGATGGGTACAGAAGAACAGAAATAAAGGTGGACTGGTTTTTGTAGATGTACGTGACCGTTCCGGACTGATCCAGGTTGTTTTTGAAGAGGGAAGTACAGATAAAGCGCTTCTTGAGAAGGCAGCAAAGCTTAGAAGTGAGTTTGTTGTAGCAATCGTGGGAACTGTTGAAAAACGTTCCGGTGCAGTTAATGAAAATCTTGCAACAGGTGCGATTGAGATCAAACCGGAAGAACTCAGAATTTTATCTGAATCTGAGACACCTCCGTTCCCGATCGAAGAGAATTCCAAGACAAAAGAGGAAGTACGTCTGAAATACCGTTTCCTCGATCTTAGAAGACCGGACATCCAGAGAAATCTGATGATGAGAAGCCGTGTGGCTACCCTCGCACGTCAGTTCATGGCAAAAGAAGGATTCCTTGAGATTGAGACACCGTTCCTGATCAAGAGTACACCGGAAGGTGCAAGAGATTACCTGGTACCGAGCCGTATTCATCCGGGAAGCTTCTATGCACTTCCGCAGTCACCGCAGATCTTCAAACAGCTGCTGATGTGCTCCGGATATGACCGATATTTCCAGATCGTAAAATGTTTCCGTGATGAAGACCTTCGTGCAGACCGTCAGCCGGAATTTACACAGATGGATATGGAACTTTCTTTTGTAGATGTTGATGATGTCATTGATATCAATGAGAGACTGCTTGCACATCTGTTCAAAGATGTACTGGATATCGATGTACAGCTCCCGATCCAGAGAATGACCTGGCAGGAAGCAATGGACAGATTCGGTTCTGATAAACCGGATATCCGTTTCGGCATGGAGCTGGTTAATGTGACAGAGACAGTCAAAGACAGCGAATTTGTTGTATTTAAGAATGCGATTGAAGCAGGCGGAACTGTTCGTGGTATCAACGCAAAAGGCCAGGGTGGCATGGCCAGAAAGAAGATCGACAAGCTGGTTGATTTTGCAAAAGGTTATGGAGCAAAGGGACTTGCTTATATTGCAATCCATGAAGACGGAACTGTCAAATCTTCTTTCTCAAAATTCATGACGGAAGAAGAGACAGCAGCGCTGATTAAAGCGATGGCTGGAGAGAATGGAGACCTTCTTCTCTTTGCGGCAGATAAGAATAAAGTTGTATGGGATGTTCTTGGTGCACTCAGACTGGAACTGGCACGCCAGATGGAACTTCTTGATAAGAATGAATACAAATTCCTGTGGATCACAGAATTCCCGCTTCTTGAGTGGAGTGATGAACAGAACCGTTTCACAGCAATGCATCATCCGTTTACAATGCCGATGGAAGAAGACCTTCAGTACATCGACAGTGATCCGGGAAGAGTCCGTGCAAAAGCATATGACATCGTTCTGAATGGTAACGAGATCGGAGGCGGAAGTGTCCGTATCTTCAACCAGGAGATCCAGAGTAAAATGTTTGAAGTACTTGGATTCACACCGGAACAGGCACAGGAGCAGTTCGGATTCCTTCTGAATGCATTTAAATACGGTGTGCCGCCACACGCAGGACTTGCTTACGGTCTTGACCGTCTGGTTATGCTGATGGCAAAACAGGACAGCATCCGTGACGTGATCGCGTTCCCGAAGGTAAAAGATGCATCTGACCTGATGACAGAAGCACCGGAGAGAGTCGATCCGAAGCAGCTTGAAGAGCTTGGACTGGAACTGGAAGAGCATACAGCGGACGCTGAATAAATTTTATAATTCAATTTTTAAAAATGAACATTTTTTCACATAAAACAGAATTGGCTGTCAAAGTGAAGAAATGTTCATTTCTTTTTTTGTAGCGAAATTCTATAATAATGGTAGTTGAAATAAAAGGAGGATGGGATATATGGCACATAAAATTTTAGAAGAAGCGCAGGAAATGAATGATCTACTTATAAAATGGAGAAGAGATCTTCATCAAATTCCTGAGACGGATCTGGAGCTTCCAAAGACGGTGGAATATATCAGTAAACGTCTGGATGAGATGAATGTAGAATACAAGGTATTTCCTGAGGTTTCAGTGATTATCGCTCAGATTGGAAAAGGGGATAAATGTTTTCTTCTGAGAAGTGATATGGATGCGCTTCCGGTAGAAGAGGAAACGGGACTTGAATTTGCATCAAAGAATGGCTGTATGCATGGATGCGGACATGATCTGCACGCTACGATCCTTCTTGGAGCGGCAAAAATTTTAAAGGCACATGAAGAAGAACTGCCGGGCGTGGTCAAATTATTGTTCCAGCCAGGTGAGGAGACCTTCCGCGGAGCGAAAGCAGCAGTGGAAGCAGGAGTCCTGGAGAATCCGCATGTAGATGCTGCCTTTGCAGCGCATGTATTTGCGGCAATTCCATATGGAACGATTGGATATGGTGTGGAAGCCATGGCATCTGTATATGGCTTTAAAATCACCCTTACAGGACGTGGCGGACACGGTTCTGCACCGGAGGGCTGTATTGACCCGATCAACGCTGGTGTAGAAGTTTATCATGCTCTTCAGGCACTGATCGCCAGGGAATGTCCACCATCAGCAGAGGCAGCACTTACGATTGGACAGTTTACAGCTGGTAATGCAGCAAATGTAATTCCGGAGCGCTGCGTGCTTCAGGGAACACTAAGGACATTTAATGAAGAAGTAAGGACGATGCTGATCCGGAGGATCAATGAAATTGTTCCGGCTGTTGCAGCAGCTTATCGTACTACATGTGAAATCGAAGAACTCAGCAATGTTCCGAGTGTAACTTGCAATGAAGAACTGAATGCAGAGTATATTAAAAGTATTGAGTCTCTTGAAAATCCAGGAACAACGATTAACGGTGGATTTCATGTCATGGGATCCGAAGACTTTGCCGTGATTTCGGCAAAAATACCGGCAAGTTATTTTGTAGTCGGAGCCGGAGTGGAGGATCAGAGTAAATGGAAAGGACAGCATAATCCAAAGATTCTGTTTAATGAAAAAGCATTACCGCTTGGCGCAGCCATGTATGCGAAGATTGCAATGGACTGGCTGGCAAAATAGAAGAGTAGATCTATAAGGTTAGAATAAATAAAAAAAAGGGATCAGGCTTTTACAAAAAAGTGAAAGCGGATCCCTTTTCGTGTATCTGGCACAACTCTGACAAATGGGGGCTTTTGATTTAATTAAAAGTTTAATCAGAAATTTACATGAATGAAAAAAGAGACTTATGAAAATCATAAGTCTCACAAAGAGCGACAGACGGGACTCGAACCCGCGACCTCCACCTTGGCAAGGTGGCGTACTACCAACTGTACTACTATCGCATCTATTAAATTGTGTTCATCAGAACAATATCTACTATACCGTACAAAGAAGGAATTGTCAACGAAAAAATGAAGAAATTCTGTTCTACTTTTTGCGGAGATTCAATAAGTTTTCTGTTAATCAGACAAAAAATGATTTTAACAGAATAATAGGCGAAGACAAGTAGAAAAGTCCGACATATAAAATTGAAAATATACTT